>ENA-OQER01000531-OQER01000531.1-human-gut-metagenome-genome-assembly--contig:-NODE-531-length-20479-cov-14.596846_pt1 | contig 20479 bp, 22 predicted proteins | sample MGYA00242797_ERZ504639 | MGnify/ENA primary metagenome ERZ504639 (study PRJEB26092, sample SAMD00036306) | human gut metagenome | host: Homo sapiens | study: EMG produced TPA metagenomics assembly of...
ATGATGTCGTCTAATAGACTCATTATTTGTTCGAAGGACTCCTTGTCCAATCCTACGTTCGGCTTTTCTTTTTTTTAAGTTCGGAACGATACTTATTGGACTTATTCTGAGAGGTAGTCAGTCTTCTCTTAAGATTACGTTTGTCCTTTTTTAGAGACTTATTTGCCTTCACTAGTTTTTCGACACGCTTTTGAAGCTTTTCAAGCTCTGTATCTTTGGTTGATTTTTCCATATCTTATGTATTAATTTTTACTTGCAAAGATACTGAAAATCAGTGAGTTATGCAAATTTTCAAAGAACTATTTCGTATATTAAAGTGTTAAAAATCAGTAACTTAGCTGCACCGAAATAACACCATTTTTTTATGCCGGATTTTTGATTCGAATTTTGAACACCCTACTGTAAGGAAGCTTTGTATATTGTCCGGTATTTTAAAGCTTTTGCCTTACAGGGCGACAGGTTTGCGAACATGATAACCCAGGGCGTTGCCCTGGGCTAAGAGCTTCTGCCCCTTCAGGGCGTGTGGGGAAAAACTTGCGAAACTTCAATAGGTATATAGGGCTGAAAACTGTATATAGGGCTGAAAAACGCAATAGGCTTCGATGGCAAACGCAATAGGCTTCGATGGCAAACGCAATAGGCTACGATGTCAGATGAAGGCGGCTTCGTTGACAGATGAGGGCTTCCTGTAGAATTTCCATAGAGCAGAAAATCTTGGAAGATATAAGCATCTTTATGCACGAAAACAATAAATTGCAAGGTTTTGTATAAAAAATCTGTCAATTTGTTTGGTGGATACAAATAAAAATGCTACTTTTGCAATCGTATAACACAATTGAGGGAATCCCCCATTGTAGTAGACAATAAATAAAAGAAAGAACAATGAAGAAGTTTAACGCATACTTTTATAGCTTTTATTTTTACTTTGCAAGCAATTGTAAAGCGGGAAGTTGCGTATAATTTCAACTTAGGATATTAAGATTAAGAAATCTATCGAAACGGTCCCGCTCCTTGGAGAGTGAGGACCGTTTTTCATAACAGATACAACAATATAGATGAAGAGAATAGCAATACAAGGCGAGTTGGGGTCGTTTCATGACATAGCTGCCCATCAATATTTCGGTGATGAACAGGTGGAACTGATTTGTTGCGCCACCTTCGAGGAGGTGTTCGAAAACATCAAGCGCGATCCTACAGTCATCGGCATCGTAGCCATCGAGAATACCATAGCGGGCAGTCTGCTCCACAACTATGAGCTTCTGCGCCAAAGTGGAACGACTGTAGTAGGCGAGCACCGACTCCATATAGAGCACAGCATCTGCTGTTTGCCCGATGATGACTGGAGTACACTTCAGGAGGTTCATTCCCATCCTGTGGCATTGATGCAGTGTGCAGATTCCTCGCCAATCATCCCGACCTGAAAGCTGTAGAGGCTGAAGATACCGCAGGTTCGGCTGCCTTTATTGCCAAGCATCAGGTAAGGGGATGGGCTGCCATCTGCTCAACTTATGCAGCCGAGATGTATGACATGAAGGTGCTGCAAGAAGGCATCCACGACAATCCGCACAACTACACGCGCTTCCTCGTGGTGAGCAATCCGCAGAAGGCAGCTCTCCTTCGACCCATTGAGAAGGCCAACAAGGCAAGCATCGTCTTCAGCCTTTCCCACGACAAGGGATCGCTCTCCAAGGTGCTCACCATCCTAAGCTTCTACGATGTGAACCTGACCAAGATTCAGTCGCTGCCCGTCATCGGACATGAGTGGGAATATCTCTTCTATGTAGACCTCACCTTCGACAACCTTACCCGATACCGCCAGAGTATTGATGCCATCACACCACTGGTGAAGAAAATCAAGGTTCTCGGCGAGTACGAGGAAAGAGAGTAGGAGTTGAAAAAAGTTATAAAAGTAAAAAAGTAAAAAGGTAAAAGGGTAAAAAGAGCCTTGCTACCGATTACACTCAACATTTAACACTAAACATTGAACATTCAACATTAAACATTAAATAAAATGATACAGCCAGCCAATAGAGTAACCGAGATACAGGAATACTACTTCAGCCGCAAACTGAAAGAAGTAGCCCAGCTCAATGCAGAGGGAAAGGACATCATCAGTCTTGCCATCGGAAGTCCAGATATGCCACCGTCAAAGCAGACCATCGACAAGCTCTGCGAAGTGGCTCAGAAGTCCGACACACATGGATATCAGCCACAGTGGGCATTCCTGAACTGCGAAAGGCAATGGCAGAATTCTATAAGAGATGGTACGATGTAGACCTCGACTGGGCTACAGAGATACAGCCGCTGATAGGCAGCAAGGAAGGCATCCTGCACGTTACCCTGGCTTTCTGCAATCCTGGCGACGAGGTGCTGATTCCTAATCCTGGCTATCCCACCTATACTGCCATCAATAAGATTTTGGGTACCAAGATAACTTATTATGATCTCAGAGAGGACAATGGATGGCAGCCCGACTTCGAAGCCTTGGAGAAGATGGACCTGAGTCATGTCAAGCTGATGTGGACCAACTATCCCAATATGCCTACAGGAGGCAATGCCCGCATGGAGACTTACGAGCGACTGGTAGAGTTTGCCAAGAAGCACAATATCGTTGTAGTGAACGACAATCCTTACTCACTCATCCTCAATGAGCACCCCATGAGCATCATGCAGGTGCCGGGGGCAAAAGACTGCTGTATAGAATTCAACTCGCTGAGCAAGAGTCATAATATGCCCGGATGGCGTGTGGCGATGATTTCGAGCAACAAGACTTTCATCTCGTGGATTCTCAAGGTGAAGAGCAATATCGACAATGGCTCGTTCAGAGGCATACAATTAGCTGCTGCCGAGGCCATGATAGGTAACAGCGATGAATGGCACCACGAAAATAATATCGACAATTATCGCCGTCGTCGTGATATCGCCGAACAGATCATGGACGTGATGGGCTGTACCTACGATCCTAAGCAGGTGGGCATGTTCCTTTGGGGTAAGATACCTGAGAGCTATGCCGATGTAGAAGACCTGACCGAGAAAGTGCTCCACGAGGCACGGGTGTTCATTACCCCAGGCTTTATCTTCGGAACCAACGGCAAGCGTTATGTGCGCATCAGCCTGTGTGCCAAGGACGACAAGATGAAGGAAGCCTTGCAGCGCATCAAGAAGCTCTTCGCATAGAGTCTTCACCTTATAAAAAATAAGTAAACAGAAAACATTCACATTAAAAAATATAAAAGATTAAGATATGGAATTAGAATTAGAACCTTTACGTCTTCCCAGTGATCAGGAACGTCCCATCGTAATAGCAGGACCATGTTCTGCCGAAACCGAGGAACAAGTTATGACAACCGCCAAGCAGTTGGCAGAAAAGGGATGCCACATGTTCCGTGCAGGTGTGTGGAAGCCACGTACCAAGCCAGGAGCTTCGAGGGAAATGGCGAGACTGCTCTTCCCTGGATGAAGCAGGTAAAGGAGGAAACCGGCATGCTGACAGCTACCGAGGTGGCAACACCCGAGCATGTGGAGCTGGCTCTTAAGTATGGCATCGATGTGCTGTGGATAGTGCCCGCACTTCTGCCAACCCATTCGCCATGCAGGCATTGGCCGACAGTCTGAAAGGTGTCGATGTGCCTGTGTTGGTCAAGAACCCTGTCAATCCCGACCTGGAACTTTGGATAGGAGCCTTGCAGCGTATCAATCAGGCTGGTATCAAGCGATTGGGAGCCATCCATCGTGGTTTCTCAAGCTTCGACAAGAAGATCTATCGCAACCTGCCTATGTGGCAGATTCCTATCGAACTGCATCGCCGCATTCCTCAGTTGCCTATCGTCTGCGACCCAAGCCACATCGGTGGACGTCGCGACTTGATAGCACCATTGTGTCAGCAGGCTATGGATCTCGGTTTTGATGGTCTTATCGTCGAGAGCCACTGCAGTCCTGACGATGCATGGAGCGATGCCAAGCAGCAGGTTACTCCCGATGTGCTCGACTACATTCTCAGTCTGCTTGTCGTTCGCGATGAGCACTACTCTACAGAGGGACTGCATCAGTTGCGTGGACAGATCGACGAACTGGACAATCAGTTGATGGAGCTTTTGGCAAAGCGCATGCGTGTGTGCCGTGAGATTGGTACATACAAGAAGGAGCACAATATGACAGTTCTGCAGACCAACCGCTACAACGAGATTCTCGACAAGCGTGCTGCTCAGGCTTCACTCTGTGGCATGAGTCCAGAGTTTGCTGCCCAGATATTCGAGCACATCCACGAGGAGAGTGTTCGCCAGCAGTTGGAAATCCTGAACCAGAAGTAATTCATACACTTCGTTCTTTACTTATAAAGAGATATGAGAATATTGATAATGGGAGCAGGCAAGATGGGAAGTTTCTTCATCGACCTGCTCAGCTTCGACCACGAGGTGGCCGTATACGAGAAGGATGCCAAGCGGTTGCGCTTTACCTACAACTGTCTGCGCTTCACCAAGTTGGAGGAGATAGCCGAGTTCAAACCCGAGCTCGTCATCAATGCCGTGACGGTGAAGTACACCTTGCCTGCATTTGAGGAGGTGTTGCCCTGGTTGCCCAAGGACTGTATCATCAGCGATATAGCCAGTGTGAAGACAGGCCTGCACGAGTTTTATACGAAGAGTGGTTTCCGTTTTGTCAGCACGCACCCGATGTTTGGTCCTACCTTTGCCAATCTGAATCAGTTGTCAGAGGAGAATGCCGTCATCATCAAGGAAGGCGACTATATGGGCAAGATATTCTTCAAGGATCTGTACCAGCAGTTGGGGCTCAACATGCACGAGTACACCTTCGACGAGCACGACCAGACCGTGGCTTACTCGCTGAGTATTCCTTTTGCCAGCACTTTCGTTTTTGCTGCTGTGATGAAGCATCAGGATGCTCCGGGTACTACTTTCAAACGTCATATGAACATTGCCAAGGGCGTACTCAACGAGGACGACTATCTGTTGCAAGAAGTTCTCTTCAACCCCTATACTTCAGGACAGTTGAGCCAGATTCGTGAGGAGCTTGCCGAGCTGATCGATATCATCGACCATAAGGATGCCGGTCGCATGAAGGCTTTCCTCACCAAGATACGCAATAACGTAAAGGAAGATATTGAAATAAAGAATTAGAAAAAGTCGGAAGACCTCTTCTTTGTACCAATTCCAATAGATCCCTCCAGTTTCACGCGCTGTCGTTTCGTATCTTCGATATCGTATTCCGTGAGTGCCTTTGCTTGTTGCCGAAGACTATTTATTTAGGGTCTGCTGAATAATTCAGCAGACCCCAATTAAATGCAAAGATACTGCTTTTCTAAAATTAGGGGTATAGAATGGGTTAAATCTTATAAAATTAGGGGCTAAGGTTAAACAATAAGGATTATTCCGTTATGAATTTGGGGCGGGATGACTCGCCCTTTTTTATTATCATTTGGAGATTATTTCTACTTGTTTTATTGGATTTCCAATATTGTATCTTGCGAAAGTTGAGTTACATCAAATGTTGGATATATTCATCCAGCTCTTTGGGTTTTCCGTCCTTTTCACACAGTTTTGACAGCATACGTTTACGCGACATGGAAATGTCGGGCAAGTTGCATTGCATGAAGCAACTGATGGCAGAGGGGGAGAAGTGCAGTCTTGTCAGCAGGCAAATACGATATTCCTTTTTGCTTAGTTTCAATTTGATATTTGCCAAAGATGGAATCATTCCCTCAAGGGTTTCTTCTAAGTTGTCCCAGGTTTCGTCAGTGATTTTCTCTTGCGGATGACATTCTATATAAGCCAGTTTCTTATACACAAATGTATCCATCAGTTGTTTGTTTATCTCGACAAGATTACGTCCGGAATGAATGCTTTCGTATTGATTAATTTCTTTTTGGAGATTTTCTATGACAGCCTCTTTTTCTTTGATGAGAGCCGCTATTTTTGTTTCGTTCAAGTTTTTCAGATGAGCCAGTTCTGTCTTTGTAGTTTGCAATTTCAGAATGCTGGCTTTGTATAGGCGTTGAGCCACCAATAGCTTATGGTTTCTCTTCCTGATGTTTTTTCTGTAGATATAAACAGCCGATAATAAAATCAAGCAACTGCTTATAATAATAAGGTATATTGTTTTTAGTCTTTGCTTTGCCTTATATTCTGCTTCTTTAGCCAGTTTTTGATTTCTGCTATAGTCATACATTGCCTGCATTTGTTGCAACTGCGATTCTCTCAACTCATAGAGTGAGGAATCATTATATTCAGAACTCAATAAGGCATACTTTGCAGCTAAAGCTGAATGATTTGTTTTTGTGTAATATTTTGCCAATCCTTTTGTGGCTGCACATTTGTTGCTGTAAGATTGAGCGTAAATATAACTTTTTTGAAAACTTATATGAGCAGAATCTAACTGATTAGCAAACAAATAATACATTCCTTCATTATATAATAAATATGCACTTGCATCTTTATAATTCGAATTACCTTCAAAATTTATCTTTTTATATTCTTCAAAAGCTTCTTTTGCTTTTATGTAATCATTTTTTTTGATATAATATGGGTAATTTGAGCCGAAAGCCATATTTGCATAATAATTATATCCATGCTTGCGGAGTAGATTTGCTGCACGAAGGTTACGAGCTATTATACTATCATTGTTTTAAATCAATATAGGAATTCATATAGCATAATAAGGCGTTAAGGGTATCTTTAGCCATATAAGCATATTTTGTAGCTTTATTATATGCAATAAATTCTTGGTTACATAAATATTGTTTTTCAAACAAAACTCCCATTTGGCTATATATTCTATAGAGTGTAGAATAGTCACAATCTTGACTGACAGTGTCAGCTTGTTCCGTAGCTTTATTATAATACTCTAATGCTAAGGGTGCTTCGTGTATGTCGCGATATACACAACCAAGCATATAGTAGCAAGCATACGTTCATTGGATGTACCATGTTTTTCGTAATATGCTGCCACATTTTTCATGATGCTGTCTGACGAAAATAAAATGTCTGCTTTATTCATCGCCTTATGATAGAGCAACTGATAACGCATACGTTGAGCTTTAGAAAAGTCATTTAGCTGCGGCTTTGCCTTATCTAATAGTTTGATAGCAACTTTTGCCGAATCATCATTTATGTTCATGATGCTGTCAGCTTGCTGCAACAAGTCATCATATTGCTTGTCGCCATGACAACCAGCAAGCACAAATAAGGACACAATTGCTAAAAGTACTAACGGAAGTTTTTTTCATTTTTTCTATATATTTATCTTATGCAAAGATAGTGCAAACCGAAGGCAGAATCATCAAGCTTGCTTGAATGTTTTGCTGAGATGCAGCCTATCTTATGCAAAGATAATATAATTATCGGAAAAATGCAAATTGATGTGGTTATTTTTCTTTCAGGAAGATTTTGACTTCAAAATTTTATGATAAATCTATTCTTGTTGATTTTTGTGAAGTTTTTATAATTATTTGTTTTATAGTGACTTATATGGATTTTGTGAATTCTTGTGAATTTTTCATAGCCTTTTCCTTATAATTTTTCAGAAAGATCAGATTATCTTTGCACCATTGTTTTTAATATGATAAGATAGAGTATATGGAAAATAATTTTTGTAAGCGTGTTTCATTGTTAACTCTTGGCCTTCTGCTGACGTATATCAGTGTATTTGCCCAAATTCATCTACAGATATTTGTAAAGGATAGCAAACAACAAGCCGTTGAGCGTGCTGAAGTAAGTGTGCAGTACGGCGACTCAATAGTGGACTTTGGTATTACCGCAAAAGGCGTTTTTACTGCTACTGTGCCTTCGGCTGGCATTTACAACATACAGGCATCCTGTGTGGGATACACTCCTGTAAGTATTTCGAAGAAGGTGACGCAAGAAAGCAAGGTTGTACTGGTAATGACCGAACAATCCATCCAACTTAACGAGGTTTCTGTGACTGCCAAGAAAATTCCCCAAACCACAGCTACAGGTACAGTATATACTCTTTCGCAGAACGCCAAGGAATGTGGCAATCCATTTAAGGCCTTGTCGGAAATACCCTTGCTGAGAGTAGATATTTCTGGTCAGACCGTACAGACGGCCGATGGCGACAGTCCACTTATTCTTGTTGATGGCAAATTGTTTAATTCGGGCATTGCACCTATCGACCCCTCACGCATAGAGTCGGTGGAGTTGTCGGAAGTGGTTAGTGCTCGTTATCTACAAATGGGGGTTTCCAAGATACTCAACATACAACTACGCAAGGACATGCCTTGGTATTCATTCACAGAACTTCGCACTCGCCATGACATCCCCTATAGATATGGCTTTGGGGCTGGTAGCTTTGAGGTAGGAAAGAAAAAGTTCGCTATCTCGGGATATGTCGGTCTTACCTATCTGCGCCACGACAAGACAAGCTACGAAATCAATGAAAGCAACGAGGGTGTTACTAAAAACAGAGATGGAGAAAATAAGAAAAAGACTGATACTCAGGAGGGCTATCTGTTGCTGAAGTGGACACCAAACTCGAATGATTACTTTTCCGCCATATTCAGAGGACTCAACAACGATATCAGAAACAAGGCTCACTTTGATGGTCGATATATCACAGAGAATGTAGACAATTCATTCCAGACCGACCAATCGGAGACTACTTCACATGGTGGCATGCTAGGTTCTATCTATTACGAGCATACCTTCAAGGACAACAGCATATTGTCATCATACGCCAAATACAACTATGGTTTCTCCAATGCCAATCAGGAGAACGTGGAGAAGAACACAGACAATGTCGTACCCACCATAGTGGACTACAACTCCAGGCGAGATCAATATAAAGTGTCCGTCGACTACGACAGCGGCGAAAAGAAATATGGAAACATAACTTCGGGTGCCAGCATGGAGTATACCATGGATAAAGACTATAACTATGTAGCCACACCTACCGAAGAGTTGCACACAAAACGGTTGAACAGTTTTGCCTATACATCGTATGCCAACGGAATAGGCAAACTCTACTATATGGCTTCGACAGGTGTGCAGTTACTGAGCATATCTACGGATGCGGACAAAACTACTCATTGGCGTCCCAAGGCTTCGGCAAGCCTGACGTGGCAGTTGCCTTATCAGCAAGTATTACGAGCAAGTTATTATCTCACCAACCGCCTTCCAGAAACCAGTCAGTTGACAGCATACAATACTTCCACCAACCTTGGTATCGGATAGAGGGAAACCCATATCTGGTACCTGTCATGATACAAAATATCGACTTGAAGTATGACAAGTCGATAGGTGACTTTATGATCCGTATATATAGTAGTCATAATCGTTATAACAAAATGATAGAGTCGTATGTAAGAACAGAGGATAACATACAGATAGAGTCGTACCGAAACAATGGTACCTATATTGGTACTAATGTAGGTTCTTATATTTCCTATCGTGCCAAGTCGTTTAAGGCTTCTTTCTCAGCTGAGTATAACTGGGATAAATATAATGGTCAATCGGCTAAGGGATATGTCGACCTCAATGGACATGTACGTTGGGATTTTGGAAAATTTTTCCTCTATTCTACCTTCAACTGGCAGAACAAAAGTTACACGGCTATCAGCCATACAGAGTATCACAACCCAATAGAAGCCCATGTTCAACTGGCATGGCAAATTACCAAACAACTCTATGCATCCATAGCCATGCCTTATTATTGGGGAATAAAGAGCCAGACCAATATTACAGAGATGCCTGGTTATACGATGAATAATAAGATGCGATTTAAGAGTGAAAGCCTAAGGCCATGGTTGCTCGTTTCGTGGACTCTTTATAAAAATCCTAAGCTAAGGATTGACGACAGAAATCCTGATATGTAAAAATATAATTTGTAGTATTATAAAAAACAGGTCGAAATGGAAAAGTACATACCTTATTTACTTAAATTCGCATTCATGATTTTTGCAGTTTTTCCTGCAATCAAACATGAATGGCTGGCTATAAGCGTGGGAGTCATAGCCTTAGCAATACCTTTGGTTTGCTTTGTCTGGTGCTGGATTTCCGATAGTGTGATGAAGGCATTTGAGCATGTTCGCAAAGACAGTATTTATAATGTGATGATTTCTTTTATAGGATTTGTTATATACTATTCTGTATATGATTATTTGCTAATATGGATCATTATTTTGGCATGTTATTTACTCGACTTCTATTATGAATATTCTTCTCAGAAAGACCACAAGCAATAACTCTATTTTCACAAAAGGGGAAAGTTGAGTTAATATAAGGATGGCAGGATTGATATTCTTGTCATCCTTTTGGGTTATAGGGAAGTTATAGAAGTTAAAGTCATATGCTTTATGGCTAAATAGTCGACAAAAAGTTCACTTTTTATTTTGTATTGTCTTCGATTTGCTGTAACTTTAAATAAGTTACGCTGCATCTCAACAATAAAAACAAAAAGTTTCCTTTTTATTTTGTATTGTCTTCGATTTGCTGTAACTTTGCACCCGCAAACTACAATTTGATAAAAGTTGTTTTCTAACTGATTAAAAGATTAGATTATGAGTGAACAGATTGAGCAACAGAATAACAAGGTGCAGCCAACTACAGAAGAAACAACTGTAGTTACAGAACAGGTGGCGGGATTTCAGGTGGTAAACGAGGGTTTCACTACACGTGAGGCTATTGAGGAAGCCAAGCGATGCCTCCACTGTAAGGTGCCACAATGTAAGAAGGGATGTCCTATCGGAAATGATATCCCCGACTTTGTGCATGAACTTTCTATGGGTAATATGGGTGCGGCTATGTCTATCATCAATGCCAAGAGCAACCTTCCTGCAATCTGTGGACGTGTGTGTCCTCATGAGAAGCAATGCCAGGGCAACTGTGTGCTGGGCAAGAAGGGAAAACCTGTGCAGATAGGCAAGTTGGAGCAGTTTGTTGCCGACTTCGATACCAAGATGAACCTCTCTCGCGAGAAGCTTCCACAGAAGACTCGTGGACGTGTGGCTGTCATCGGTTCAGGTCCTGCCGGACTTACTGTTGCTGGTGATTTGGCACGTCAGGGCTTCAATGTCACGATCTTCGAAGGACAGGCCGAGCCTGGTGGTGTGCTGATGTATGGTATTCCTGAATATCGACTGCCCAAGGCCGTGGTACGTGCTGAGGTGAGCAAGATAGAGGCTCTCGGTGTACAGTTTATCACCAACTGCATGGTGGGTGAGAACAACGTGACTATAGACAGTCTTTTCCGTGCTGGCTACGATGCCATTTTCATGGGAACAGGAACCAGCGTACCTCAGAATATGGACTCTACACCTGGTGCCAAGTTGCATGGTGTGAGCCAGAGTACTTATTTCCTGCACAATGTCAATGCCTATAACGAGGGAGCCTTGACACGCGACATGGTGCCTCTTCGTGATGGAGAGAAGGTGGGTGTGATAGGTGGAGGAAATGTGGCTATGGATGCTGCACGTACTGCCATTCGCCTGGGTGCCGATGTGACTGTGCTCTATCGCAAGACACAGGAAGAGATGCCTGCCATACAGAGTGAGTATGATGAGGCTGTGAAGGAGGGTGTCAAGTTTGAATGGAAAACTACAGTCGAGGCTTTCCTCAAGGGTAAGAACGGAAGACTGGGAAGCTGTGTACTCAATACTCCAGAAGGTGAGCGTGTAGAGAAATTCGACCGCATCTACTTGGCCATCGGATCACGTCCTGCCAACCGTGTTGTCTCTACTACTGCTGGTATTGAGGTTGACGAGAAAGGTTATGTCAAGGTGGTGGAGCGTCCTTTTGGTATGACCACCCGCAGAGGTGTGTTTGCCGGAGGCGACGTGGTTCATCGTCCTCAGACCGTGGTGCTTGCCATGAAGGCTGCCAAGGAGGTGGCTCAGGGTATTGCTCAATATGTCGATGCCATCAAGTTGCTCGAAGAGGCAAAGCGCATCGAGAAGAGCGGCACGACAGACGTAGAATAACGTTATAGACTTTTAAATCGCATTAATATCTCCAAAACTCATTGGTGGTTTTGGGAGATATTATTTTTTTATTTACTTTTGTAGGCATAACTCTACTTATGTAAGTTGTAGAAGTTCAATAAGATAAAACGAAAAACGAATGAAGAAGACTATATTGATGATCGTGCTGGTATGTTGGGCAGTGGCAATGGTCAGGGCACAGAAAACCTGCGTCATAGCCAATGCCGAAGACCATGTGCCTGTGCGTGAAGCATTGATTCATACCGATAACAATCATTGGGCACGTACCGACTACAGAGGTTACTGGACCATGAAGTATCAGTTTGACAGTGCTACGGTGTCGAAACCGGGCTTTCTGAAGACTACCATCTATCTGAAGAATCTCCCCGATACGGTGTTTCTGCTGCCACAGAGTCACCAACTCAGAGAGGTGGAAGTATGGGGAGAGAATATGCCTGGCATCAAGTATTCAGAACGATGCGCACCGGCAGGCTGAGATAGGTGGGGCAAATGCTCCCAGCGGAGCGAGCTTCGACTTGGCCAAGATGCTTGACAAGAGGGGCAGACGTGACAGCAAGCACCTGCGAGAGGCTCAAAAGATATTCGGCGAGATGGATCGCAAAGACCCCATTGTGGCTGCCTACGAGAAGGCCACAGGAAAGAAATATCAGGCTAACGGCAGTATGATGAAGTCGAGCGTGGAGCCTATAGAACCTCGCCAGCAACCTGCCACTGCATCTGATGCAGAAAAGGCAAAAGCTGCAGGAGAAAGAAATGGGCAAGGCAATGTGCCGGAAAAGAATCCCGGCAAGGAGCAAGGTAAAGGAAAAAACAAGGAACAAGGAAAGGAGCCGCTTCCTGTAAATGATGAAAAATCGTCAAAAAAGGTACGCGTGTCGGTAGAACAGTCGGTAAGTATCCTAAAGTGACAGATTTGACGTGCTTTTTTGGTTACTAATATAGGGTTTTCGGAATTATTTTCGTAACTTTGCAGCCAAAATAAAAAAAGAATTTAAAATGTTTGAAAATTTAAGTGATAGACTGGAACGATCCTTCAAGATTCTGAAGGGTGAGGGTAAGATAACCGAAATCAACGTGGCAGAGACCATGAAGGACGTACGCCGTGCTTTGCTCGACGCCGACGTCAACTTCAAGGTAGCTAAGGAATTCACCAACAAGGTGAAGGAAAAGGCACTTGGTATGAATGTGCTCACGGCTGTAAAGCCTGGTCAGTTGATGGTAAAACTGGTTCACGACGAGCTGGCTGAGTTGATGGGAGGCGAGGAAGCTCCTCTGAAGCTCGAAGGTCATCCTGCCATCATCCTGATGAGCGGTCTGCAGGGTTCGGGTAAGACCACCTTCAGTGGAAAGCTTGCCAATATGCTCAAGACCAAGAAGGGCAAGAAGCCATTGCTCGTGGCTTGCGACGTTTATCGTCCTGCTGCTATCGACCAGTTGAAGGTGGTAGGAGAGCAAGTGGGTGTTCCTGTATACAGTGAGCCTGAGAACAAGGATGTTTGTGTCATTGCCGACCATGCCATCCAGCAGGCTAAGACCAATGGCAACGATGTTGTCATCGTGGATACTGCCGGTCGTCTGGCCATTGACGAGCAGATGATGAACGAGATCAGCGGTCTTAAGAATCATCTTCGTCCCGACGAGACTCTCTTCGTAGTTGACTCGATGACTGGTCAGGATGCTGTCAATACAGCCAAGGAGTTTAACGACCGTCTTGATTTCAATGGCGTGGTTCTTACCAAGCTTGACGGTGATACCCGTGGTGGTGCTGCTCTCAGTATCCGCACTGTGGTAACCAAGCTATCAAGTTTATCGGTACTGGCGAGAAGATGGAGGCTATCGACGTGTTCCATCCTGCCCGTATGGCCGACCGTATTCTCGGTATGGGTGACGTGGTTTCGTTGGTAGAGCGTGCTCAGGAGCAGTTCGACCTTGAGGAGGCAAAGAAACTGGAGAAGAAGATTCGCAAGAATCAGTTCGACTTCAACGACTTCTATGCTCAGATACAGCAAATCAAGAAGATGGGTAATATCAAGGATTTGGCTGGTATGATTCCCGGTTTAGGCAAGGCCATCCGTGATGTGGATATTCCTGATGATGCATTCAAGAGCGTTGAGGCTATCATTCAGAGTATGACTCCCAAGGAGCGTTCTAATCCAGGTATCCTCAATACCAGCCGTCGTCAGCGTATCGCCAAGGGCTCGGGTACCAATATCCAGGAGGTGAACAAGCTGATCAAGCAGTTCGACCAGACCCGCAAGATGATGCAGATGATGACTGGTGGCGGAATGGCAGGCATGATGAGCGCATGAAGGGTATGAAGGGAATGCCCGGTATGCCAAAGATGCCAGGAATGTGATAACACATAACATTGATTATTTAATATTGAATGAAATGCAACTGATAGACGGAAAGGCAACGGCAAATGCCATTAAGGAGCAGATAGCCGAAGAGGTGGCACAAATTGTTGCCAACGGAGGAAAACAGCCACACCTGGCTGCTGTACTCGTAGGACATGACGGAGGCAGCGAGACCTATGTCAAGAATAAGGTGCTTGCCTGTGAGAAGTGTGGATTCAAGTCGACCCTTATTCGTTACGAGGACAACGTGACCGAGGAAGAGTTGTTGGCCTGTGTGGACAAGCTGAACAAGGATGAAGATGTAGATGCTTCATCGTGCAACTGCCTCTTCCTGCCCATATTGACGAGCAGAAAATCATCATGGCCATTGATTATCGCAAGGATGTGGACGGTTTTCATCCCATCAATGTAGGTCGCATGGCTATAGGTCTGCCTTGTTTCATCTCTGCCACTCCGTTGGGTATTCTTACCCTGTTGCAGCATTATCATATTCCTACCAGTGGCAAGAAGTGTGTAGTGCTTGGCAGAAGCAACATCGTGGGCAAGCCTATGGCGCAACTCATGATGCAGAAACAGTGGGGTGATGCTACCGTAACGGTTTGCCATTCTCACTCTGCCAACCTGAAAGAGGAATGCCGTGAGGCGGATATCATCATTGCAGCTATCGGAAAGCCCAACTTCGTTACAGCCGATATGGTGAAAGAGGGAGCTGTGGTGATAGATGTTGGTACAACCCGCGTGCCTGATGCTACCCGTAAGAGTGGCTTCCGTCTGAATGGTGATGTCAAATTTGACGAGGTGGCAGAGCGTTGCTCTTATATCACCCCTGTTCCTGGTGGTGTAGGTCCTATGACCATCTGCTCGCTGATGAAGAATACATTGGCTGCAGGAAAAAAGGAATTCTACAAGTAGCAATATACTTGATTTTTTATAACTCTCTAATTTGTTGGAGGCCGAGTGTAGTGATGCACTCGGTCTTTTTTTTTGTTTCCCTAACTCCAGAACTTACTGAAACTCTCTATATAAAATATATAATGTTCGCGCGCGTAGAAGCATGGAAAAACTTGTGTTTTAGCTTGAAAATGTAAGTAGACTGGGAGGTTGTGATAGGGTGTGAATAATCGGTGTGAAAGTCTTAAAGTTATTTTGCAATCGTACAAAAAGAAGAAAATATGTGCTTTTTTTCCAGTTTTCACGGGATAAATGTAAAATATTATAGGAAAAGTTTGGTAGTTAAGTTTTTTTTTTATTACTTTGCACTCGATTTCAAAAATGTGCAATGTGTTGCGCAATAATAAAGATTTCAATAACATTTTTAATAAATTAATTTTTAGAGAGACATGAAAAAGTTAGGTTTATTGTTTGCTGCCGCTGCAATGGCAGTTTCAGTAAATGCTCAGACAGTTACTGAGAGCAAGACATTTGACAACTTCTACATCGGCATCAACGGCGGTGCTCAGGTAAAGACTACTGGCGAGAGCTGGATGAACAACCTGAACTCAAACGCTGGCGTTCGTATCGGTCGCTGGTTCACTCCAGTATTCGGTTTGGCTGCTGAGGGTAATGTTTACTTCAACGATCACTGCAAGCACTACATGCCACAGTCTAAGACTTTAGCTCGCTACATGAACGTAGGTTTGATCGGTACTGTAAACTTGAGCAACTGGTTTGCTGGTTACAAGGGTGAGCCACGTTTGTTCGAGGTTGTTCCTGTATTCGGCTTCGGTTGGGGTCATACATTCGGTACAGCTGCTGGTGATAATGAAAAGGAGCTCAACGCTCTTACTTCTAAGGCTGGTATCGACTTCACATTCAACCTGGGCAAGGCTAAGGCATGGCAGGTATATGTTGAGCCTTCTATGAACTGGGCTTTGAACGGCTATGGCTATGAGGGTGTTGCTTACGACATCAACAAGTCTGCATTCCAGTTGAACGCTGGTATCGTTTACAAGTTCAAGAACTCTAACGGTTCTCACAACTTCACAATCGCTCAGCTCCGCGACCAGAACGAGATCGATGGTTTGAACAGCCAGATCAACAGCCTTCGTGGTGACTTGAACGACAAGGACGCTCAGCTTTCTGCTAAGGACAAGCAGATCAAGGATCTTCAGAATGCTCTCGACGAGTGCAACAAGAAGCCTAAGTATGTGAAGCCAGCTACTGCTACAAACTTGCAGCCAACTGTATTGTTCCGTCAGGGCAAGGCTGTTGTAGACAAGAGCCAGATGCCTAACATCGAGTTGATCGCTCAGTATATGAAGAATCACCAGGATGCTAAGGTTGAGATCAAGGGTTACGCTTCTCCAGAGGGTAACAAGGATTTCAACCAGGCTCTTTCTCAGAAGCGTGCTGACGCTGTTAAGAACATACTCGTTAAGAAGTACAAGATCGCTGCTGATCGTTTGACTACTAAGGGTATGGGCGCAACAGACAAGCTCTTCAAGCAGGTTGAGTTCAACCGTGTATCTACTTTCAACGACAACGCTGCTGCTGAGTAATTGAAAGCAATACGCTTAAAACGATATTGAATAATATCAAAATAGGGAATCCCTAAGGCTTCGGTCTTAGGGATTTTTTTGTTTATAGTAACTGATTGATAAATAAATGTAGCAAATGTCTTATAGATTGTAAGTATTATAGGTTGTTTTTGTAACAAAATACGCGTATTTGTGAAAGTTTATACGAAATTTGTTGGCTATTACATAAAAACTCAGTATCTTTGTAGGCAAAATAAACGAAGATACAAAAATGATGAAACATCCATTAAGAAGTAGTGTCTGTACTGAAGGCAGAAGAATGGCAGGTGCCCGTGCACTCTGGGTAGCTGCTGGTATGAAACATGAGCAGTTTGGCAAACCTATTATTGCCATTGTGAACAGCTTTACACAGTTTGTGCCAGGTCATACTCATCTTCATGAAATCGGTCAGATTGTCAAGAAGGAAATAGAAGCAATGGGTTGCTATGCAGCCGAATTCAATACGATAGCCGTAGACGACGGTATTGCAATGGGTCACGATGGTATGTTGTATTCACTTCCAAGCCGTGATATCATCGCCGATTCTGTAGAGTATATGGTAAATGCACATAAGGCTGATGCCATGATTTGCATCTCCAATTGTGACAAGGTGACTCCGGGTATGCTGATGGCTTCTATGCGTCTGAACATCCCTACTGTATTCTGTTCGGGTGGCCCTATGGAGGCAGGACGATGGAAAGGCGAGAATGCCGACCTGATCACTGCTATGATCAAGGGTGCTGACACCAGTGTCTCTGATGAGGAGATGACTCAGATAGAGCAGTGTGCATGTCCTGGATGCGGTAGTTGCTCGGGTATGTTTACTGCCAATTCCATGAACTCTCTTACCGAGGCTATCGGTCTGAGCCTTCCTGGCAATGGTACAATCCTGGCTACTCACAAGAACCGCATTCAGCTCTTCAAGGATGCAGCACGTCAGGTGGTTAAGAATGCTTATGCTTATTATCAGGATGGCGACGAGAGTGTATTGCCACGCAATATCGCTACCCGTGATGCATTCCTCAATGCCATGACTTTGGATATCGCCATGGGCGGAAGTACCAATACCGTGCTTCACCTGTTGGCTGTGGCTCAGGAGGCTGGCGCCGACTTCAAGATGGAGGACATCGATCAGTTGAGCCGTAAGGTGCCTTGTCTCTGCAAGTTGAGTCCTAACACTCAGAAGTACAGTGTGCAGGAGTGCAACCGTGCAGGAGGAATCATGGGTATATTGAATGAGCTCAACAAGGGAGGACTTATCAACGGCTCTGTAATGCGAGTTGATGGTTATACTCTTGACGAACAGATGAAGAAATATGATATCACCACTGGTCAACTCGACCCGGAGGCCGACAGAATCTATCATTCTGCACCTGGTCGTAAGTTCTCTACCAGATGGGTAGTCAGGATGCTCAATGGGAGAGCCTGGATACCGACCGTGAGAATGGTTGTATTCGCGATTTGGAGCATGCTTATACCAAGGATGGTGGTCTTGCTGTGCTGTTTGGCAATATTGCCCAGAACGGTTGTGTGGTCAAGACTGCCGGTGTAGACCCTGTGCTTTGGCATTTCGAGGGTCCTGCCGTATGCTTCGACTCTCAGGAGGATGCCTGCGAGGGAATCTTGGATGGCAAGGTGAACTCGGGCGACTGTGTCGTTATTACCCACGAAGGTCCTAAGGGTGGTCCTGGTATGCAGGAGATGCTTTATCCTACCTCTTATATCAAGAGCCGCCATCTTGGCAAGGAGTGTGCGCTCATTACCGATGGTCGTTTCTCGGGTGGTACGTCAGGTCTTAGCATCGGTCATATCTCACCAGAGGCTGCAGCAGGTGGTAACATCGGCAAGATAAAGGATGGCGATATCATCGTGATCGATATTCCTAACCGCAGCATCAATGTGAAGTTGAGTGATGAGGAACTCAATGCCCGTCCACAGCAGCCATTGAAGCGCAACCGTGTGGTAAGCAAGGCTTTGCGTGCCTATGCACAGAGTGTAAGCTCTGCCGACAAGGGTGGTGTGAGAATCATAGATTAGTAATATCTTTAGAAATTTAAGAGAATTCGGAGGAAAGTTAAGTGAGTTCCCATTTAACTTCCCTCATCATATAAAAACAATAAGTATAAATGGCAAAAGAAGTAATTTCAGGAGCAGAAGCATTGATGCGCTCATTGCAGGCAGAAGGGGTGACAACCATCTTCGGCTATCCGGGTGGCAGCATCATGCCAGTGTTTGATGCACTGTATGGTTACACGAGAGGAGAAAATAAAGTGTTTGATCACATCTTGGTACGTCACGAGCAGGCTGCTGCTCATGCTGCACAGGGTTATGCCCGAGTCAGCGGTGAGGTGGGAGTGACTCTTGTGACAAGTGGTCCTGGTGCAACCAATACGCTGACTGGTATTGCTGATGCCATGATGGACTCAACCCCTATTGTGGTTATTGCTGGTCAGGTGGGTGTTGGTGCCTTAGGTACTGATGCTTTCCAGGAAGTAGACCTGGTGGGTGTTACCCAGCCAATCTCCAAATGGGCTTATCAGATCAGACGTCCTGAGGATGTGGCATGGGCTGTAAGCCGTGCTTTCTATATCGCCCGTAGCGGTCGCCCGGTCCTGTCGTGCTCGACTTCACCAAGAATGCCCAGGTGGCTTCTTGCGAATGGGAACCGGTGAAGTGTGAGAAGGTGACATCCTATAATCCTTATCCTAAGATTGACGAGCAGGCTGTGGCTGAGGCAGCCGAACTCATCAACGAGGCAAAGAAACCTTTTGCCTTGGTGGGTCATGGCGTGGAACTTGGTGGTGCCCACAATGAACTGTTGGAGTTCTTGGAGAAAGCCGATATCCCTGCAGGACGTACGCTTCTTGGACTCTCAGCTCTGCCCAGCAATCATCCTCTCAATATGGGTATGCTCGGTATGCATGGCTCTTATGCCACCAACATGAAGACGCAGGAGTGTGATGTGCTGATAGCCATCGGTATGCGCTTCAGCGACCGTATCACGGGTGTTCCTTCCAAGTATGCTCCTCAGGCTAAGGTGATTCATCTCGATATTGACAAGGCCGAGATAGACAAGGTGATAAAGACGGATGTCGCTGTCATCGGTGACTGCAAACAGTCGTTGCCAGCCATCACACGTCTGCTGAACAAGAATGTACACCGTGAATGGCGCGACTCTTTCGATGTGTATCGCCAGCAGGAGCAGGAGAAAGTTATCGAGAAAGACATTCATCCTAAGGAAGGTCCACTGTTGATGGGTGAGGTGACCAATGTGGTGACCGAGGCTACTCACAACGAGGCTGTGCTCGTGAATGATGTCGGTCAGAATCAGATGATCAGCAGCCGTTATTTTAAGTTTACCAAGAAATTGTCTATCGTCACCAGTGGTGGCTTCGGAACCATGGGCTTCGGTTTGCCTGCAGCCATCGGTGCTACTTTCGGTGCTCCCGACAGAACAATCTGCTGCTTCTTCGGTGATGGCGGTTTCCAGATGAACATCCAGGAACTGGGTACTATCATGGAACAGCAGGCTCCTGTGAAGATGATTCTGCTGAACAACAACTACTTGGGCAATGTGCGTCAGTGGCAAGACCTGATGTTCGAGGGTCGCCGTTCGTTCACCCACATGTTGAATC
>ENA-OQER01000532-OQER01000532.1-human-gut-metagenome-genome-assembly--contig:-NODE-532-length-20452-cov-2.306371_pt1 | contig 20452 bp, 26 predicted proteins | sample MGYA00242797_ERZ504639 | MGnify/ENA primary metagenome ERZ504639 (study PRJEB26092, sample SAMD00036306) | human gut metagenome | host: Homo sapiens | study: EMG produced TPA metagenomics assembly of...
TGGCCTTGTTGTCGATCAGTTCCTGGAAGGTTTCAGCAAAAGCCTGCGAACCGCTGCGTTGGTGTTGACCACCCAAGCGTCATTCTTGACGGTGTACCACGGTCGGAAGCATTTGCCAAAACCTGCGAAGATGTTGCCGGCCTCATCGGCTTCGTAATCCATGATGTACTTGCCGGACGCGGCCGCGGTCTTTGCCGCTTCGATCAGCTCATCCTTGGTTTTGGGAACCTTGATGCCCAGCTCATCGAAAGCCTTCTGGTTGTAGAAGTACACAAGCGGGCCGGTATCTTGCGGCAGGCCGTAGGTCTTGCCATCAACCTGCATCATGGAATATGGCCTTCGGCGAAGTCGCTTTTGTACTTCGCGGCCTCTTCGGTCACGTCTTCGAGCAAGCCCTTGGTGAACACCTCAGCACTTCGGCGTAGCCGACCTGTGCAAGATCCGGAGCATTGCCGGCCTTGACGTCGGTTTCCAGCTTCTTGATCATATCTTGTGCGGCACCATCGAACTTGGTGGCCTTGACCTGAATGTTCGGATGATCCTTGTTCCACTTGGCAACAATGTCTTTGACCAAAGTCATACCTTCGGAATCCGGAAGACGGTGCATGTACGTGAGGTTGACGACCTCCCCGGAATCCCCGCCGGTGCTGGCCGTATTGGAACCGCATCCTGCAAGACCCATGCACAGAGCCGCGAAAGAAGCTGCGCAAACCATCAAACGCTGAGTGTGGGATCGCATATCTCTCTCCTTCGTGAGATTATTCCGGCACCTCATCGCGCCGGATAATCACAGCATATATACGCAATTCCTTTTTGTCAAGTTTCCTTACATTTAAATCCGGCACGCGATTGCTATTCCACAAAAAAGCTGAAATTCCGCCATTTAGTGACAATCGTAAAGCAATCGCAATTCGAGGAAAAATGCCGTATACTCTTGTTTAGTACTCTTTATTGCCAATAAAATTACATAACGCACTTGTATCGCCACAAACTACAATATGTATCGGCTCCACACAAGAAAGCGAGGACATCGTGAGCGGTACCCAAGCAAAGGCATCACCTTCCGACATTCGAATCAGCAATATCACCGCCGCATTCGAGCAGCTTTTCCCCGCAACGCAAATGTCGCGAGCCAATATCGGCAAACTCATCGGACTTTCGCGCTTCACCACCAGCGAAGTGACCGGCGAAATGGTCGACAATCGCATTCTGCGCGAACTCGGCCCCGACAATCGCGAAGGGCGCGGTAAACGTTCACAAGTGCTCGCCATCGACACCGATTTCTGGCGAATCGTCTCCGTCGACCTGTCGAATCCGATGCTCGTCAAAGGAACGCTGGCGGATCTTTCCGGCAGAATCGTGGACCGCACCGAACTTCCCGTCGACCATGGCTGCAGCGTCAATGACGTGATCGACCTCTGCAGGCAGCTCATCAGCTCAACGCCACTGCCGATCCTTGGCATCGGCATCGCGGTGACCGGCATTGTGGAACCCAACGGCGTGGTGCGCAAATCCGTGCACTTGGGTGGAGCGAACTGCCGCTGAAAACCGAAGTGGAAAACGCCACCGGAGTGCCCGTGATCGTAGGCAACGACACCAATGCGGCACTTGTGGCGGAACGATTCTTCGGCGACTGCTCTCCCAATTCCATGCTCATCTCCATCGGGCGGGGCGTCGGCGCGGCATTATGCCTCAACGACGTCATCATCGAAGGAAGTTCCTTCACTGCCGGAGAAATCGCACACGTGGTGGTCGACCCGAACGGGCCAATCTGCGAATGCGGCAAACAGGGATGTCTCGAATCATTCGTTTCCGGCGACAGGTTGCAGCAACGCATCTCGCAGGATCCCGCCGCGCGTACGCATATTCTCACCGAAGCGGGCGCGTTGCTCGGGCGCGTCATGGCCATACCGGCAGGATTGTTGGATCTGCGCGACATTTCGGTATATGGTGCGCCGGAAATCGTCAATACTCAATTCATCGACGCGATGGAAAACGAAATCAGCCGCACCGTGACCACGGATTATCAGGAGGCGCCGCAAATTCACCGTTGCAGGCAAGGCGAGGATCTCACCCTGCGCGGGCAGGCCACCATCGTGATCCGCACACTGGTGCCGACGATCCACGAACGCGGCTCCCTCATCGGCGAAGCATAGCTCCGGACGCCTTAGCGACCCAAAACCTCCAGTCGGTGGAGGAAGCTACCCGCTAACAGACCTGCTAACGTCCAAAAACCTCCAGCCACCGGAAGAATCGCCCCGTCTGCAACTCTCCAAGCATCCATATCCCTCCAGTCGCTGGAAGAATCCGGACCGCAAAATACCCCCGTACTGTCCAAAAACCTCCAGCGGGCGGAGGAATCCTCCCGCTGACAGGCCTTTTATCGTCCAGATTGTTCCAGTGAGTGGAGGAACCCGGACGGATGAGAGGCATGGAGACGAAAAGAATGAAAGGCCGCCTGCAGCGGATGGAGTGCTTCAGGCGGCCCTGGTTGTCGGAAAGGAAGGGGAAGTTCAGTTATCGGGATTCAGGTTGGCCCGCCGGAGTCGCGGTTCCAGCAGTTCCAGCGGTTTCAGCCACGGCAACCGCCTCGACGGCTTCCACGGTCTGAGCGTCGTCGGCTTCGATCTCACCGTTGGCGAGCTTCACTTCGAGCTCCTTGACGATCTCATCGTGCATCTTCTCAGTGATCTTCACCTTGAACAGAAACACGATCAGGCTCAGGATGATGAGCACGAGCGGAATGTAGAAGGCGCAGATCTTGAAGATGTGGATGTTGGATGCGGTCATGTCGGCTGCGGTCGCATTGCCGGTCATGCCAGCGGCCACGGCGATGATGCCGACGATGCCGTTGGACATGGCGCCACCGATCTTGTCGAGCATCGGGCGGACGGACAGGGTGACGGCCTCGTTGCGCTTGCCGTTCTTGAGCTGGCCGTATTCGATGGAGTCGGTCAGCGACAGGATGGCGGTCATCTGAATGAGGGTACCCGGCACGTAGAAAAGCACCAGAGCCACGAACACCATGATGATGTTGTCGGAGAAGATGCCGAGCATCACATAGCCGGCGATCATGGAGATCATGCCACCGATGTACAGGTAACGGCGCGGAATGCGCTTGTTCAGGATCGGGTACAGCGGAGCCATAACCAAGCCTGCGACCAGTGCGATCACGCCGGTGAGGGAGTATGCGGCCTGGTTGTCGAGGATGAACTTGAACAGGAAGATCAGCACGCCGGTGGTGGCCACGTTGGCGATGGCGTACAGCAGGTAGCTCAAGGCAACCCACAGCAGCTGGTCGTTCTGGAAGATGGCCTTGAAGCTTCGATCGGGTTGCCGTTCTTCTGGGCCTTGGAACGCAGGGCGCTCTCGTTCTCCTTGGTGCCGAAGGCAACGGTCCATGCGGTCAAGAGCCGAGCAGGCCGGCGATAATACCGAAGCAGGTCCAGCCGGACTGGCTTCGGCGTGCTCACCGGTGAACACCCAGCTGAAGTAGGTGACGATCGGGATGACCACGACGGTGATGCCGTTGTAGCCGATGGAGCCGGTGAAGGAGCCGAGTGCGGTGTAGGTGGAGCGCTCGTGGGAGTCGGAGCTCAATGCAGGGATCATACCCCAGTAGGAAATGTCACGCAGCGAGTAGAACACGTCGAGCACGATGAAGGTGATGACGAACAGTACGATGAACCACGTGGTGTTCACGTTCACCAAGCCGAACAGGCCGGTGTACACTAGCACGATCAGCACGGACGAAATCGCGCCGGCGAGGAACTGCCATGGGCGGAAACGGCCCCACTTGGTGGTGGTGTTGTCGATGATGTTGCCCAGCAGCGGGTCGATGAAGATCTCCGCGATACGGATTACCACGACCAGGCCGGTGATGACGCCGATCAGCTTGGTGGCGACGCCTTTATCGACACCAGCGAACAAGGAGCTCGTCACATAGACGACGAAGTAGGTGCTCAGTGCGTTATAGAACGCGGACTGGCCAAGGTTGCCGCACGCGTACGCTACGCGCTGGCCGAGCTTTCCGCGACGAGCCGTGCCGTTCGCAGTAGTGGTCGTATTGCTCATTATCTCTTCTCCTTAGAAGATTTTGATGAGATCACCCGTTGACCTCGAAAATTAAGTATACGATGTTTACTATCGAAAGTAAAATTCCTTAGTAAACAAAGCCCCCAAACGGCGTGTCGCAATCGCAGTTCTTACGATTATCAAATACCGACATCTGCAATCATGATTACTACCGCCATTTGCCGTCACCTATCGCCATATAAGTAAATTCAGTTGCAAATAACGCAACACGCAGATTTGCAATTTAAGTAAACAACGTTTACCATGCTAGTAAAAGAGTTTATTACTCTGAGTACACAAAAGTACACACCAACTAAACCTACATCAACAACGAAGTTATGTTTCGGAAACGAGGAAATCATGGCAGATAAGATCACCACCGCATCCGCCGCGTGGCTCACCGACCCCACGGTGTTCGCAGTGAATCGCACGCCGGCACATTCCAATCACGTGACCTTTTCTCACATTCCCGCGATCGGCGAGCCGAGCGATTTGAAGCAAAGCCTCGACGGCGAATGGCGCGTGGAAATGGTGCAGGCCTCCGACATCGATCTTGAGGAAGAGCCGTTCGCAGCCGAGGATTTCGACGATTCCGCTTTCGGCCGCATCGACGTGCCTCCCACCTGCAGAACGCGGGATACATGAACCACAAGTACGTGAATATTCAGTACCCGTGGGACGGCCATGAGAATCCGCAGGAGCCGAACGTTCCCGAAACCAACCATGTGGCACTGTATCGCCGCACGTTCACCGTCGCCGAGCGTCTTGATACGGCCCGTCAAAATGGCGGCACCGTCAGCATCACGTTCCACGGCATGGCCACCGCGATCTACGTGTGGGTCAACGGCGTATTCGTCGGCTACGGCGAAGACGGCTACACCCCGAACGAATTCGATATCACCGAAGCGCTGCACGACGGCGAAAACGTCGTGGCCGTCGCCTGCTACGAATACGCAAGCGCATCCTGGCTGGAAGATCAGGATTACTGGCGTTTGCACGGCCTGTTCCGTTCCGTGGAACTCGCCGCACAGCCGCATGTGCACATTGAAGATATGAAGGTCGAAGCGGATTGGAATCCGGAAACCGCCACCGGTTCGCTCGACGCGCTACTCGCGGTGCGCAATGCGAAGAATGCCGCCACCGTGTCGGCGACGCTGAAGGATTTGAGTGGCAATGTGATGTGGGAAACCGCATTGGCCGCATCCGACGAAACCGGCATCGTTTCCGGCTCGTTGGACGTCAAGCCGTGGAGCGCCGAGAGCCCGGCACTGTACGAACTTCAAGTTGTGGTGATCGGCCATGATGGCGCGATCGTTGAAACCGCAACGCAGCGCGTCGGCTTCCGTCGCTTCCGCATCGAAGACGGCATCATGAAGCTCAACGGCAAGCGCGTGGTCTTCAAGGGCGCCGACCGCCACGAATTCGACGCGAAGCGCGGCCGCGCCATCACCAGGCAAGACATGATCGACGACATCATGTTCTGCAAGAGGCACAACATCAACGCCATCCGCACCTCGCACTACCCCAACCAGGAATACTGGTACGACCTGTGCGACGAATACGGCATCTACCTGATCGACGAGACCAATATGGAAACGCACGGCAGCTGGTGCCTGCCGGGAGACGTGGTCACCGAGGATTCCGCCGTTCCGGGCAGCAAGCCCGAATGGGAGGGCGCGTGCGTGGACCGTGTGAACAGCATGATGAAGCGCGACTACAACCATGCTTCCGTAGTCATCTGGTCGCTTGGCAACGAATCGTATGCGGGAGACGTGTTCCGCGCGATGAGCGTCCACGTGCACGAACTCGACCCGAACCGACCAGTGCACTACGAGGGCGTGACCCACAATCGCAAGTATGACGACGTGACCGACATCGAAACCCGCATGTACGCGCACGCCGACGAAATCGAGGAATATCTCAAGTCCGATCCGAAGAAGCCGTATATTTCCTGCGAATACATGCACGCCATGGGCAATTCCGTCGGAAATATGGACGAATACACGGCTTTGGAACGCTACCCGCAATATCAGGGCGGATTTATTTGGGATTTCATCGATCAGGCGATTCTTGTGCGCTTGCCCGATGGCGATGAACGTCTCTGCTACGGCGGCGATTTCGGCGATCGTCCGAGCGATTACGAGTTTGCCGGAGACGGTATTGTGTTCGCCGATCGCACGCGTCGCCAAAGGCGCAAGACGTCAAGCAGCTGTATGCCAACGTGCGCATTGTGCCGGGTGAAACCGGCGTTGAGATCGCGAATGACAATCTGTTCGTTTCCACCGCCGACTATGTGTTCGTTACGCGCGTGCTTGCGGATGGCGAGCCGGTATGGCAGGCCGAACAGCGTTTTGATGTGCCGGCTGGCGAAACCAAGCACTTCGATATTGAATGGCCGTTGGAGGCTACCGAGGCCAAGCCAACGAGCTCACGCTCGAAGTGAGCCAACGCCTTGCCGCCGCGGAAGAGTGGGCGCCGAAGGGCTACGAGCTGTCGTTCGGCCAGACCGTGGTTGCAGGCTCCAAGCCGGTTGCTGCCAGCGAGGCGAAGCCTGTTGACGGCATTGTGACCGTTGGCCGTTGGAATGCTGGCGTGCAGGGATCCGGTCGTGAGATTCTGCTGTCGCGTACGCAGGGCGGCATTGTTTCGTACACGCTTGACGGCCGTGAATTCGTGCTGCGCAGGCCCACGCTCACCACGTTCCGCGCGCTGACCGACAACGATCGCGGTGCAGGCCACGGTTACGACCGCGCGCAGTGGGGTCGGCGCAGGCCGTTACGCCAAGTGCGTCAACAACACCATCGAACAGGTCAATGACGATACGCTGAAAGCCGTATACGAGTACGAGCTCGCCACTCCGCAGCGCACGCACGTCACCATCACGTATGTGGCAGACACCACCGGCAAGCTGCACTTGAGCGTCGACTATCCGGGTGAAACTCAGGAAGCCCCGACCATTCCGGCTTTCGGTTTGGAATGGACGCTGCCGGTCGAATACTCCAACCTGCGCTTCTACGGCCCCGGACCCGACGAAACCTACGCCGACCGCAAGCATGCCAAGCTGGGCATTTGGAACACCACGCTTACGACGATCATGCGCCGTACCTCATGCCGCAGGAAACCGGCAACCATGAGGATGTGCGTTGGGCTGAGATCACGAATGATGCCGGTCATGGCATGCGTGTGAGCCGTCACGGCGAATCAGCGTTCGCGCTCAGCCTGCAGCCGTACAGCGCATTCATGTTGGAAGAAGCCCAGCATCAGGACGAACTGCCCGCTCCGAAGCACATGTTCCTGCGCGTGCTCGCCGCGCAAATGGGCGTCGGCGGCGACGATTCCTGGATGAGCCCGGTGCACCCGCAGTACCACATTCCAGCCGATAAGCCGCTCCACTTGGATGTGGATATCGAGCTGATCTGACACGTTGGGGCATGCCGGTTGCCCCAACAATTACGGGGGGTCCGCGTATTCTGCGGATCCCCCCTGCTTGCGTTATTGCGTTACCGCGTTACCGTCAATTTGCATTGGCGCTCATTGCCTCATATCATGCTCACCGCTCACCGCTGCGGATAGGAATCCTCAAAGAAGCGACGCTCGAGATGCACGATGGTGCGGAACACGTCGGCCTCCGAGCCATCCACCGACGCATACTCGTTGACGAGCGCGATCAGGCGGCCCGTCCAGGCGCGGAAATAATCGCCCTCATGCAAATCAACCCAACCCTTGTGCGCCGGAATCTGCTGAACGACGCCAGCGTCGATGGTGCGCTTGGCCCAGGCAAGATAAATCCATTCCATGCAGCACAGCGCAGTAATGAGTTCTTCCCAAGTTCCCTGAACCAGCTTGGTCAGATATTCGCAATATTCACGATTTGCCGGAGTCTGCTCGGAATTATTGTATTCTTCGTCAGTAATTCCGTATTCCTTAAGGAATCCGGTAAAATATGTTGCTTCATTGTCAGCAAACCATTGCGATTGTTTCGCCAGCATATCTTTGGTTTCCTGACGCGGCGCAAGTTCAATCGCATGTGCCATGATGCCCTGATTAAAGAACTTGAAATCCTGAATTAAATAAGACTTCAAAATCGATTCTGGAAGTGTATCATCCAGCAATTCATTCACAAAACGCGAATTGATTGCCTGATTCCATTCGTCGGCCGCCGACATATACAGCTGATCGGCTACGGAACCCGGCTCGGCTCCCAACCACGCATAATCGCCGCTTGCGGACTGCGGCGCTTCCGGAACATGATTCATGGTCACAAGACCCCCTCGGTTAATGCGGCCAATGCAAACGCAACGCACATCTCCTCGCTCCGTTCCGCCGTGGCTCGCTGTGATGGCGCCATAATAGCCGCCGTTCCCAACGTACCGAACGCGCCACCGAAATGCAAGAAGCAGAACGCTTCCATGACAGCCATGACCGCACTCAATCTCGGCGAATCATTGCGCGAATTTGTTGAGGCGGCGATCGTAGGTCATGAGGCCGTTGAGCTCTTCTTCGACGTCGGAAACCTGCGTATACACGTAGCCCGCCAATCCGCGTGATTCCAACGATTCCGCCGAATCAAGCACGGAACGGACGGCAGTGCGCCAATCCTCAATCGAATCGTATTCACCGTAGCCGTACGCGCGCGAAACCGCAGCATGATCGGCAACCAACTGCGCCAATCCTCCGAATTCCGAAATCACGAACGCACGAACGCCATGCTGCGCAACCGGCAACACCGCGTAATGCGCGGCACGACGACGCCGCTTATGCCGCTTTTCATATTCGGCCACATACCCACGCAACGGCCCCTTATCCGGGTAGATTTCCAGCGGACGGAAGTAGTTGTGCACGCTGTGAAAATCGCCGCAACGCTGGTCGTACCAGCACTCGTGGCGTCGATCGGGCGCGTCGGGTCAAGCGCATGAATGCGTTCCGCCGCATCGCACGCGTCGAACTGCCCCCACCCTTCGTTGAACAGCACCCACGTGACGATCGACGGGTGGCCGGCAAGCATGTGCACCATGCATCGCAGGTGCGCGACCAGTCGCGGCGGTACGTCGAATCGTCAGCACCGAGCGCCGCGAAATGCTTCGCCGTGTCGTCGCGGTACTTGTTCCATGTGGCACGCATGAGCGTCGGCTTGCGGTTGGTGGCCCACGCGTTGTATTCGCCGCCACCCGACACCGCGTCCTGCCATACCAGCATGCCGAGGCGATCGCAATGGTAGTACCAGCGCGCCGACTCGATTTTGATATGCTTGCGCAGCATAGTAAAGCCGGATTCCTTCATGGCGGTTATGTCATGCACCAGCGCTTCATCACTCGGCGCGGTCAGCAGGCCGTCCGGCCAATAGCCCTGGTCGAGCACACCCTTGAGGAACACCGGCTTGCCATTGAGATGGAAGCGCGCGATACCCTTCAAATCAGGCTTAATCTCAACCGTGCGGAACGCGCAATACGAGCGCACAATATCTTGCTTTTCCTGCGATTTCGCGGGTTTCTCTTGAATTTCCTGCGATTCTTGCTGCAGCTTTTCCTGCTTTCCCTGCGATTTCGCCGCACCAAATTCCAGCGTCGCCGTCACGTCATACAAATACGGATCGTTCGGCGACCACAAGTGTTCGGCCCGCGTTGCGATTTCCGTGCGCACCTTGCGCATGCCAGCCGGCAGCAGTTCGTCCGCGACGATCGTGCCGTCCGCGGGATCGGCTACGACGATATGCAGTTTGGCATTCGGCTTGTCTCCGCCGATTTCCGCGCGAATAAACAATCTGCCGTCGGCGGCGCCCTTCAGCGTAAGCGTCTGCACGTACGCTTCCGGCACGATCTCCATCCACACGCTCTGCCAAATGCCGCTTTGCGCGGTGTACCAAATCCCCTCGCGCTCGATTTTCTGCTTGCCGCGCATTTGCGTGCCCGAATCGTTCGGATCGTACACGCACAACGCAATCTCGAAAGCATCATCGGGATCGACGAATGCCGAAATATCGACGTCAAACGGCAAATATCCCCCGACATGCATCCCTGCAAACTGCCCGTTGATAAAGCAGGCGCACACGTAATCGACCGCTTCGAAATGCAGAACCAAGCGGTTCGCATCGCCGATCTGCCGAACCGCTTCCCCTCCCCCAAGCGTCACGGGATGCACCACCGTGCGATACCAGATCATATTGTCTGGGTAAATCGTCTGATGCACGCCGGAAAGCGCGGATTCCGGGGAGAACGGCACCAAAATCTTGCCGTCGAACGTTTCGGGGATGGCCGCTTCCTTCACTGCCTGCACCGCTTCGTCACGGGTGAGCACAGCCGCGGATTTGCGCCATTTCGAGCCGTTGCCGCTTTCGGGAATGGATACGATCGCGTAATCCCAGAATCCGTTGAGCATGGTGTGATTGCCGCGCACCATGGTTGGGCGCGGATGCTCGTTCAGGATTGGCGTGCGGCCGTTTTCCAGTTTGCGTTCGCCGTCTTTTGCAGGGCAGAACGCCTTGTGGGCGTCGTTGGAAGACAACCATTCGCCGGCGATCTGTTCGCCCCAGGGCGTCCACAACTGCTGCAGCGGCTCTTGGGAACGCATTTTCGTAGGCGCGGCTTTCAGCACTCGCTTGACGTCCAACATAAGAGCCTCCCTGCAGCATCGCATTTCCCTCAACTTCCCCATTGTAACGAGAGGAATGGCGAAGAGAAATAGCGATTGTTACGGATTTTGAAATCGATTCAATCCGGATTGCACTATAGATTTGTAAAATCGTATATAGAAAGTCGAATATTGCACATTAGATTTACAAGTCGGATTTGCAAAATCAGATATAAAAAGCCGGTGCAAGAACTTCGTAATTCCTTGCACGCAATCAGAACAACTCACCTTAGCGGCAAATCAGCCAAATCAAGCCGAATCCTTAGGTGAATCAGCGAATCAGCTTCCAGCTTGGCCTTTTCGGCGGCAAGACGGCCGCCTCGGCCTCACGACGAGCCTTCAGCTCCGAATCGAAGCGAGCGAGCTCCTCTTCGACGGCCTCCGGCGGAATCTTCGCGAAAATCGGATGCGGCTTCGGCACTGCAGTGCCGGCCACGATCGGCTCGGAAGCCCACGGATGCACGGTTTCGCCCAGCTTGTAGTCGCCGGTAATGATCGGATACATGAAGCCCGGCTTGTCGAGATCCTCGACCTCTTCCAAGCGCGGCAACGGCGAGAACGTGCCTGTGCCGCCGAGAGCCTCCCACACCTTCTGCGCGGAATGCGGCAGGAACGGGGCCAGCAGGTGGTTCGCGTCGGACACGGCCTGGGCGGCAACGTGCAGCACGGTGCCGAGGCGAGCCGGATTGTCCTTGATCTTCCACGGTTCGGTGGCGGAAATGTACTTGTTGATGTCGCCGACCACGCGCATGGCTTCGCTCAGCGCGTTCTTCTGGCGATGGTTCTCGATCAGCGAGCCGACCGTGTCGAACGCGCCTTGGTTTCGCTCAGCAACGCGCGATCCTCGTCGGTCATTTCGTTCTCGTCGAGCGCCGGAATCTCACCGAAGTTCTTGTTCATCAGATTGGCCACACGGTTGACGAGGTTGCCCCAGGAAGCGGCAAGCTCCTCGTTGTTGTGGCGCACGAACTCAGCCATGTGAAGTCGGAATCGGAGCTTTCCGGACCGGCCACGGAAATGTAGTAGCGCACGGCATCCACAGGGTAGCGGGCGAGAATGTCCTTCACATAAATGACGATGCCACGCGAAGACGAGAACTTCTTGCCTTCCATGGTCATGAATTCGGAAGCCACGACCTGCTCCGGCATGTTCAGCGGACCGAGCTTGCCGGTTTCGCCGCCCTTGGAGCCCTGACCGTTGTAGCCGAGCATTTCGGACGGCCAGATCTGGGAGTGGAACGTGATGTTGTCTTTGCCCATGAAGTAGTAGCCCGGGGTTTCCGGATCATTCCACCATGCGCGCCATGCTTCCGGATCGCCCTTGCGGCGAGCCCATTCGATGGATGCCGACAAGTAGCCGATCACCGCGTCGAACCACACGTACAGCTTCTTGTTCGGATTGTCGATCCAGCCGGCAACCGGAACGGGAATGCCCCAGTCGATGTCACGCGTGATGGCACGCGGCTTGACTTCCTTGAACAGGCCGATGGAGAAGTTGATGACGTTGGTACGCCAGCCTTCGCGGGTCTTCAGCCATGCGAGATTGGCTTCGGCGAGCGCCGGCAGGTCGAGGAAGAAGTGTTCGGTTTCCTCAAAGCGCGGGGTTTCGCCGTTGATTTTGGAAACGGGATTGATGAGCTCGTCCGGGTCGAGTTCGTTGCCGCAGGCGTCGCACTGGTCGCCGCGGGCACCGTCGCACCGCAGATCGGGCAGGTGCCTTCGATGTAACGGTCAGGCAGGGTGCGGCCGGTGGACGGCGAGATGGCGACCTTCTGGGTGCTTGTAAATGTAGCCGTTGGCGAGGCACTGCTTGAACAGTTCCTGCACCACCTGCTCGTGATTGCCGGTGGTGGTGCGGGTGAACAGGTCGTAGCTCAGGCCGAGATCGCACAGATCCTTGGCGATCACACGGTTGTAACGGTTGGCGAGCTCCTGTGCGCTGACGCCTTCCTTGTCGGCTTCCACCAGGATCGGGGTGCCGTGCTCGTCGGTGCCAGACACCATCAGCACGTCATTGCCTTCATGCGCTCGTAGCGCGCGTATACGTCGGAGGGCACGCCGAATCCGGCGACGTGACCGATATGACGGGGGCCGTTAGCATACGGCCAAGCAACATTCACCAAAATATGACTCATGGTGCCCGATTATACAAAGCGCCATATCCCGCATTTTCCATGTATTTCGGTAGTTGGATTTTTATTGGAGGATGGACGTGCGATCATCGATTTCAATCGTTTGAAATAGTTTGCATCATAATTTGCATATCTGCCGATCTATCCACATTGTTGCATTACGTAACAATCATTTTCCACATATCCACAGATTTTCGAGGGCTGGTGGCGCAACGGAATTCGAATCCGCTACGGTACCGTCATGGACACTCCACCACCTTCTGGCAACGATGACCTTCCGGGCCGATGTGCCTGAACCTGCTGGCCTCATCCGGCGCGCTGTGCAAGCTCGACAGCGTGAACGCCTATTCATGCCACGATTCGGACACGTTGTACGGGCGGGCCTGCATCATCGCGACATTGCTGCCGAGCCGGTCCGTGGCATGTTCACGCACCGCCGCATGGGTTTGGCTAGGCGGCACCTTCCCCGAATCCATCGACATTATCGCGAAAGCCCACTATCGAGCGCTACGTTACGGCCGTAAAATCAACGTTTTCAACCGTCTCGCACCAAACGAACACACCATCAAAGTCGGTCCGATCATCGTGACCACGCCTGTTCGCACCGCATGCGATCTCGCATTGAACTGCACCCCCGAAAGCGAATCGTTGGTTTCCGAAATCATCTGCATGCTCATGCAGGAATTTCATTTCCGCTCCAACGATTGCATGCAAATCATGCAGGAGACGAAGCATATTCGCAACGCGTCGCAGGCGCGCAACTACATTCTTGCGATCGACGGAAGAAGCGACGAATATGAGCGCAGCGCATAGCAGGCATAAGGCGCGGCGCGCGACGCACGCCGACAGGATAGGTGCCGGCGGGAAAGTCATCGACAGGATAGATGCCGACAGAGCAAACGGATTCCGCAGACTGCTCGGAATCCAAGAAAAACGCAGGCCACGGACGCATCGGGATGCGCGGAATCTCGCACACCGTGCACAGCGGACACGCCGCGAACCGCCGCCATACCAGCCAAACCGCGGCCGAAACCGCTGGTGGATCCGCCGTCTCCCCCAATTCCATTGACGCCGCTGGTGGCGTGCAGTCCGGACACACCGCAGGACGTGCTATGGCATATCGCGGAATACGCGCCGCAACTGCGCAAATGGCTGGTCGCCAATCCTTCCGCAACACCGGCGATGTTGGACTATCTTGCGCAAGTCGGCGGGCCGGACGTGGCCCGCGCCCTGCAAATACTGCTGGAATCGTTGGAATCGTGCGGATCGCAAGCATGCAGCTAACACTTGCGCGACGGGCAATCGCACGATAGGCAATCGCCGGACGATAACTAATATGGACTTACTGCTTCATCGCAAGAACCGCATTGTAGACCTGCTTGCGATTGGCAAGCGAGCCGTCCGCAAGGGGATGCTCGGCAACGACCTGCGAAATCGCGTCTTTGATGCGCAGATTGTCTTCCTGCGCACGGTCGATCGACAGCACCGCCAAGTCTTCGACGCTCAACGATGCGGGGCAGCAGCGTCGGCCTCCTCTTCGGAAGCGCCGGCAACGACCAACACCATTTCGCCGCGCGGCGGCTCGTCGATCACGCTCTGGCGAATCTGCGCGATGGTTCCGCGACGGATCTGCTCAAAATCCTTGGTAAGTTCACGGCAAAGCGCCATCTTGCGGTTCGGACCGAACACGTCAAGCAGGTCGGCCATGGAATCGTCGATGCGATGCAGGGTTTCGTAAAACACGATGGTGCGGCGTTCAGAACGCAGGTACGCAGGTATTGCACGCGTTCGGAATGCTTGCGCGGCAGGAATCCTTCATAGCAGAAGCGGTCGGTGGGCAGTCCTGAAAGGCACAGCGCGTCCAGCACTGCGGACGGGCCGGGAGCGCAGGTGACGGGCAGACCACGTTCGATGGCGCGACGCACGATCGCGAGGCCCGGATCGTTGATGGTCGGCATGCCCGCGTCGGACACGACCAGCACGGTAGCGCCGGTTTCCACCTGATCGAGCAGGCCGTCGGACTTGTCTCGCTCGTTGTGATCGTGGTAGCCACCACGCGGCCGTTCACGTGCACGCCGAGACGGTTGGCGAGCGCGTAGAGACGGCGGGTGTCTTCGGCGGCCACGATGTCGGCGCGTTCCAGGAGCGCAATGAGGCGTGCGGAGGCGTCGGCCGTGTTGCCGATCGGCGTGGCAGCCATCACCACCGTGCCTTGCGGAACGTCGGTTCCGCACACGAGGGCGTCAAGTCCCGTGCCAGACTGTTCTGTGTCAGACTGTTCCGCCGCTGTCGGCGATTCTGCCATCTCCGCCGTATTCACCATTCCCGCAGTTCCCGTTACTTCTGCCGTATTCGCACTTAACTCATTCAGTTTCAAGTCCAACGTCTCATTCATGCGTTCCATGCCTTCAGCCTATCCAACGCAAAGGAAAACAGCCCTCCCCGCGTCCTAAACCCCCAATCGCTGGAACAATCCGGACACAAAACAGACCCTCAGCGGGGTGATTCCCCCACCCACTGGAACAATCACCCCGCTTACAGCCCCAGTAACGTCCCAAAACATCCAGACATTGGAACAATTCGGACGCCAACAGGCTTAAAAACGTCCTGATTCTTCCAGTGACTGGAAGAATCCGCCCTCCTACAAAGACTAAAAGCGGCAGATTCCTCCACCGACTGGAAGAATCCGCCCGCAAACGCATGTTTACACCGCGCACACGTACTTACCTCGTGTACATACGTGGCAGCGAATCGGCCATGCGTATGAAGCTGTTGCGCGCGAAAGCGTTGAAATCGCGCGCATACGGCGATTCCGGCAGCGGAGTGCCATATGCGCCCGTGCCGGCAGCGCCCGAATCATTGCCCCAGACCGCCGGATATGCGCCGGTCACGGCATGCACGTCGGAATCCGTATCGGGGGTAATCACCTTGCTGGTTTCGTTTTGATGACCGAACATGGAGAATTTTCCGGCCGCCGCATGCAACGCTTCGAGCAGCGCCCGCGATTGCCGATTCAGATTCCCATCAACCGATTGCGCAAGATTTTCCGCCACGATTCACACTCCCTTGTATTTGCCGTATTCGCCTAGTCTTGCATTGCCCCAACCGCTCTCGCATTGCCTTACTGCTGTTTCCACGCTATCTTCCGCGCCATCGAAACACACTTTCGTACCGTCAACATGCGCGATTCGTGTTCAGCGGCCCCACTATTTGATTTGTTGACCTCACGATTCCGTTTTTCGCCGCCTTTTTTCAAATCGTGAGGTCACCAAATCAAAATCATGAGGTCACCCTCCCCCAAAAAAACCAAAATCGTGAGGTCACAACGCCAAATCACAATGAGCGATACGCGATATACCGGATATATCGCATACTCTAAAGCCAAACAGCCAAATGCCAAACACCACCAAACCAAAATCACCCACCGCAGTTGGCACTTTGCGTCCGTTTGTGCAGATTTGCCAACCGTCGGGCATTACTAGGTGCCGCATTAGAGGGCCACTGGTAGGCTGACATTGGTTCCGCGAGGCCAACCCACACAAGGCAGCCTGAACCACTTAATTTTGGACGTTTAGATGTAAGGTACTCACAGAGAGCATTTCATGGGAATTATCAACTTCTTCATTAATCTGCTCAAGGATCCGCGCACGGCGATCGCCAGCTGGATCTCCATGGGCGTCGCCCCCACGCTTGGTTTCATCTTCCTGATTGTGTTCGTCGAAACCGGCGTCGTGTTCTTCCCGTTCCTGCCGGGCGACTCCCTGCTGTTCGCCGCCGGCTTCTTCGCCGCGCCCGACGCCCAGACCGGCGTTTCCGCGCTACCGCTGTTCGCGCTGCTGCCCGTGGTCTGGTGCGCTCCGATCATCGGCGACCAGTGCAACTACTGGATCGGCCACTTCTTCGGCCGTCGCATCATCGAATCCGGCAGAGTCAAGGCTATGACCCCCGAACGCCTCGCCAAAACCGAAGGCATGATCGAAAAGTGGGGCCCGCTCGCCGTGTTCCTCGGCCGTTTCTTCCCGTTCATCCGCACGTTCATGCCGTTCATTTCCGGCATTTCCGGCATGCGTTGGAGCCGTTTCACCCCGTTCTCCGTGCTCGGCGGCCTGTGCTGGTCCACCCTGTTCACGCTGCTCGGCTACTTCTTCGGCGGCATTCCGGCCGTGCAGAAGCATTTCGAGCTGGTCATCATTGCGATTCTCGTGCTGTCGCTGATTCCTACCTTCGTCGGCTTGCTCAAAGCAAAGTTCGGCAAAAAGAAGGCTGATACCGCGACCGCGGAAGCCTGATCTTACGTTTTCTCCTTTTCTTGCGATTGCGGGTGTCTTTCGATTTTTCGGAAGGCACCGTTTTCGTATGCTTTCGCATGCTTTTCCTGCAAGGGATATTCCGCAACACGCGAATCTCGCAGATTGCATTCGTACAGACTTCGTACTAGAATCGCGAGAGTTGTCTTGCTTAGCGTGTTGCTAGACATGACTTGGGGCCGTAGCTCAGTTGGTAGAGCGCTTCGTTCGCATCGAAGAGGTCGCGGTTTCGACTACCGTCGGCTCCACTAAGCCCGCTGCATTCATTCCACCGCAGCGGGCTTTTTCTTTTCCTAGCCACCAGACAAATCTGCCATACGTAAGCGAGATGGGGCGAAAAATCAGGCCTGGGATACGCGCTGACGCACGAAAGCGTCGAGCGAGGCCGCGTCAATGCCCTCGTAGCCCTTGATCGAGGCGAACTGCGGGCCGTTGGAATTGTCGATCTGCATGAACCCGGTCTGGCCGATCGTCGTCGCGCCGGAGGCGACGGCCGAACGCAGGCCCGACATGGAATCCTCAATCGCAATGCAGTACTTCATATCTTCCGGAGCGATACCCAAGCGACGACCCGCCTCCAAATACGGGGCCGGAGACGGCTTCTTCTCAACATCATCATCGCCGCACACGTAGCCCGCAACGCGCCAGCCGGCGCTTGGGCAACCAGATTCTCCGCAAGATGACGCGGCGACGTGGTGACCAGCATCGAAGGAACGCCCGCGTCACGCAGCGCGACAAGCACGTCTTCCACGCCTTCGATCCACGGAATGCGCTCGAATTCCTTTTGGGCGACGTAATCGATCATGCCCTGGCCGATCTCTTCAATCGACAGCTGGCAACCATGCTCCACCATGCGACGGGCCACATCCGGAACCGGCGTGCCCGAACCCTGCCAGGCGAGCTCCTCATCCCAATATCCGCCATGCGCGGCTGCGATTTTCATCTCACCCTCATGCCAATACGGTTCGGAATCGATCAGCGTGCCGTCATATCCCAAAACACGGCCTTGATCATCAGGTTCTCTCGGTCATGATGTTCCTTCCCTACGACCGTCGGACGCGGAGCACCGGATTTTCCGGGCAGCGCCGTCCATCGCGACTTCCACTGCCATTTCAGCAGAGCGGCAAGACGGCAGCATTCGCGAGTTGCGGCAAAACGGCAGACAACAAACAGGCATACAAGCGAGGCAAACGAAAAGCGCCCGGATGGTCCTCCATCCGAGCGCTTCCCATATCGACGCAATACTTCGCGCCTACGTATTCGCAAAATCATCCGATTTTTTTCACGAATTATCGCCAACCCCCATCGCTATAATCCATGAAATTCGAAAATTTCACTTGTATCGGGAGATCTGAAATTCACTCTCCCTGATTTTCACTGTTTTCCACAGCGGTTTCAGCGGCCTTTTCCGCATTTTCCGCCTTCCAGCGAGCGATGCAACGTTCCACGCGCTTGTATCCGATGATCTTCGGATCAAGCCCGGCCTCGCGGAAAATCGCGGCAGGCGAGCCACCTTCGGCATACCTGCGCATGCAATCATCGCGAAACTCCTTGGAGTAACAAATACGATACTGGGTGACCGATTCCACGGCATCCAGAGACCCGAGATACTTGCGGGTCTTAGCTGTGAACGCAACTCTTGGCACTGTACGCTCCTAACCTTTCCTGTTCTCGCCGCATATCTTACCCCCTCCTCCATGATTATTCATGGGCAAAGAGAACCATCTTTCACCGAAGCACCTTGACGACCGGAAGAATGACAGTTAGAACGCGGATGCTCAACATTATTTCCCACAACGACGACATCGTCGCAGGAAGCAATGCATTTGGTAAAACTATATAACAAAACAGGCACATCTGTTGCAAGATATGCCTGTTTTTGAATTTTTTTTTCAATGTTTTCTGAAAATCAGTCAATCCCCCAAAGCACGATAGACCTGGAAATCGGCCGAGAAACGGGTTTACCCCTCTCAATCCCCTCGTTTTTCGCCTGCGACACCCCCACCGCGCGTGTCGTACGCATCAGCCGCGACACGCGCGGCCTCCCACGGACTCGCGCGACGGCAGCTGACGGGCGTCGACCTGAATCTGCCGACGCCACATGCGAGCGCGGCGGGAACGTTCGATTTCCACAATGCCACCGTCCGCATCAGCCGCGAACACGCTGGAACCGGCGCGCGCAATCGCTCGACTTGCGGCGCAGCTCGCGGTTCTCCTCTTCCAAGGAAAGGATCCGCGCGATGCCAGCAGGTTGATGCCTTCTTCCTGACTCAGCTGCTGCGCTTTCGCAAGGCGCGAGATGTCTCGCAGCGAATACCGGCGAGCGCCACCGTCCGTGCGTTGCGGCACCACCAGCCCCAAACGATCGTATTGGCGGAGCGTCTGCGGATGCACGTTGGCGAGTTCGCCGCGCGACCGACCGTGAACATCGGCAGTTCGATGTCGAAACCAACTTCGTCCGCCCCGTCCAGATCGGCCCTGCCGGCCACGATCGCCATTGCGCACATGTCGTACAGCATTTTGGCCTGCCGCGCCGCACGGGCTTGGGAGGTCCGGGATGCGCGTGCATGCAATCAGCGCTCCTTGGCAAGTTCGTCAGCGAAATCGCCGCACTCCTTGTCGAATTCCTTTGCCGCATGCTTGACTTTCAGGCTCGGCTTGTCGGGAATGCGGATTTGCACACGCCCGATCAGATCGCCGTCGCCCTGCCTGTTGGCCACGCCCCTGCCGGAGATGCGCACTTCGGTGCCGCTGGACGAGCCTGCCGGCACTTTGAAGGTGACTTCGTTGCCGTCGATATCCTGTGCGGTCACTTTCGCGCCCGCCACAGCCTGACCGACGGTGATTGGCAGATCCATGATGATGTCACGCTTGCGCAGGCTGAATTTCGGATCTTCGGCAACGTTGATCTGCAGGTACAGATCGCCGTTTTTCCGCCGTTACGACCCGGCTTGCCCTTGCCTGGAATACGGATTTCTGCCCGTCACGCACGCCCGCTGGAACATGCGTCTTGAACTTTTTCCGTCGCAGACAGTGAAACCGTTGCCCCCTTGACCGACTGGCGGAAAGTCAGATTGATCTTGGAATTGCGGTCTTCGCCATCTTCCGGCTGCGCAGCCTGCTCGTAGCTGCCCCCGTAGGGGTTGCCAGCCCCGGCAGGGCCACCAGCGCCGCCACCGAACATCGAGAAAATATCGTTGATATTCGGATTGCCGCCACCGGTCTGGAAGCGGATGCGCGAGCCATTGCCGCCCGTGCCATACGCTCCAGCGCCAGCGCCACCGCCGAACATCGAGCCGAAAATGTCGGAGAA
>ENA-OQER01000533-OQER01000533.1-human-gut-metagenome-genome-assembly--contig:-NODE-533-length-20422-cov-2.135255_pt1 | contig 20422 bp, 24 predicted proteins | sample MGYA00242797_ERZ504639 | MGnify/ENA primary metagenome ERZ504639 (study PRJEB26092, sample SAMD00036306) | human gut metagenome | host: Homo sapiens | study: EMG produced TPA metagenomics assembly of...
TGAAGCCGAAGAGAAGACAGTATCAGATTATAAATGAAACTGAGAAATACAAAAGAGGGGAAAAAGAATTTGTAAGGCTTGGAGGAGAAAAGATGGCTGTAGATATCGGAATAGATTTGGGAACCGCAAGTGTTCTTGTATACGTGAAAGGAAAAGGGGTTGTTTTAAAAGAACATCTGTAGTAGCGTTTGACAGAGATACGAATGTAATAAGAGCGATCGGAGAGGAAGCACGGCTGATGTTAGGCAGAACACCGGGCAATATTGTAGCAGTACGTCCTCTCAGGCAGGGTGTGATCTCAGATTATACAGTAACTGAAAAGATGATTCAGTACTTTGTAAGAAAAGCAATCGGAAAAAGAACGTTTAAGAAGCCAAGAATCAGCATTTGTGTACCGAGCGGTGTGACAGAAGTAGAAAAAAGAGCTGTAGAAGAAGCTGCGTTTGCGGCAGGAGCAAGAGAAGTACATCTCATTGAAGAGCCGGTGGCAGCAGCAATCGGAGCAGGAATAGATATCGGAAAGCCATGTGGTAATATGATCGTGGATATTGGAGGCGGAACTGCAGATATTGCTGTAATTTCGCTGGGTGGCGCGGTCGTGCATACCTCGATTAAAATTGCCGGGGATGATTTTGATGAAGCAATTGTACGGTATATGCGGAAAAAGCATAACCTTCTGATCGGGGAGCGGACTGCTGAAGATATTAAGATCAAAGTCGGCACGACATATCCTCTGATTGAGGAAGAGAGTATGGAGGTCAGAGGGAGGAATCTGGTGACAGGGCTTCCAAAGACGGTAACAGTGACTTCCTCGGAGACAGAAGAAGCACTTCGCGAGACATCAGGGAAGATTGTGGAAGCGGTTGTTTCGGTATTGGAACAGACTCCGCCGGAGCTGTCTGCCGACATTCTGGATCGGGGGATTGTTCTGACTGGCGGTGGGGCAATGCTGCGAGGTCTGGAAGAGCTGATAGAGGAAAAGACAGGTATCAATACAATGACGGCAGAAGATCCGATGAAAGTAGTAGCGATCGGAACCGGACAGTTTGTGGAATTTATGAGTGGCAGGAAGGATTTCTGAGAAGAAATCAGGATGGGACAGGCTGCTTCGGCAACAGAATGAAGATTCTGTATGTCGGGGGAGTCTGTCTTCTATTGTAGGACTGTTAAACAGAAAAAAATATGCAAGAATACATGTATACAATGTTGAGGCTGCATAAAATGGGAGGAAGAAGTGGAGATTGTAACAGGATACGTGGAACATATTGTGTTTCGCAATGAAGAAAATGGATATACAGTATTTCAGCTGGAAAGTGAAGCGGGCGAAGTAACCTGTGTAGGAACCCTGAATTTTATCAGCGAAGGAGAGCGCCTGGAAATTAAGGGAGATTATGTGAATCACAATATTTACGGAAGCCAGTTGAAAATCAGTTCTTACGAGATGAAGGAACCGGAAGATCTGATCTCCATAGAGCGGTATCTTGGTTCCGGTGCGATCAAAGGAGTCGGTGCAGCTCTGGCAGGAAGAATTGTAAGGAAGTTTAAAACAGACACCTTTCGTATTATAGAAGAGAGCCGGACAGGCTTGCAGAAGTGAATGGAATCAGCGAACGCAAAGCAAGGGAGATCGCGCTGCAGGTGGATGAGAAAAAAGGAATGCGCAAAGTGATGATTTATTTACAGAACTTTGGAATCAGTACAGCACTGGCAGCAAAAATCTATCAGAAGTATGGCAGTAAAGTGTATGAGATCCTGGAAACCAATCCTTACAAACTTGCGGATGATATCGAAGGTGTTGGGTTTAAAACTGCGGATGAGATTGCGGCAAAGATTGGAATACATACAGACTCTGATTTCCGGATCCAAAGCGGGATTTTTTATGTGCTGCAGCAGTCCATGACAGAAGGACATGTATATTTGCCGAAGAATGTTTTAGAGGTAAGGACCTCCAGGCTTCTTGGTGTTGAGATTGAAGGAATTGAAAAATATATCATGGATCTTTGCATGGAACGAAAGACAGTTATGAAAGAAATAGAAGGAGAGATCCGTATCTACCCGTCCCGCTTTTATTATATGGAACTGAATGTTGCCCGTATGCTGAATGATCTGGATATTGACTGCGCGATGCCGGAAGATATGATGGAAAAACGACTGCGAAAAGTGGAGGAGCTGGAACAGATTTCACTGGATCCAATGCAACATCAGGCGGTGATCGAATCGATCAAGCATGGACTTTTGATCCTGACAGGAGGACCCGGAACCGGAAAGACAACAACAATCAACACCATGATTCAGTTTTTTGAGAGCGAGGGGATGAGTATTCTTCTGGCAGCGCCGACAGGGCGTGCAGCAAAGCGCATGACAGAAGCGACAGGTTATGAAGCGCAGACGATTCATCGTCTGCTTGAAGTCAGCGGAAATCCAGAAGAAGAAGGAAATGTCAATGGATTTTTAAGAAATCGCGACAATCCACTGGAAACAGATGTGCTGATCATTGATGAAATGTCCATGGTAGATCTGACCTTGATGCATGCACTCCTTACAGCAGTTGTGCCCGGAACAAGATTGATTTTGGTGGGGGATGTCAATCAGCTGCCGTCGGTAGGACCGGGAAGTGTATTAAAAGATACGATTGCATCGAATAAATTTCATGTGGTTACACTGACAAAGATTTTCCGTCAGGCGGGAGAAAGTGATATCGTACTGAATGCGCATAAGATTAATGCGGGTGAGCGCGTGATCATAAATAACAAAAGTCGTGATTTCTTTTTCCTGAAGCGACAGGAGGCGGATGTGATCATAGGAGTTGTGATCACACTGATCCAGAAGAAACTTCCGAAATATGTGGATGCATCTCCGTTTGATATTCAGGTGATGACACCGACAAGAAAAGGTCTGCTTGGAGTAGAGCGTCTGAATGTGATTTTGCAGAGATATTTAAATCCTCGGATCCGAAGAAGGAAGAAAAGGAAGCAAACGGAAGGATTTTCCGTACCGGTGATAAAGTGATGCAGATCAAGAATAATTATCAGCTGGAGTGGGAAGTTTGTACAAAGTATGGGGTGACGGTAGATAAAGGAATGGGGATTTTCAATGGGGATATGGGAATCATCCGGGAGATCAGCTCCTATAAAGAAACTCTGACTGTTGAGTATGATGAGAAGCGACAGGTAGAATATCCGTTTGAGCTGTTGGATGAACTGGAACTGGCGTATGCGATCACGGTTCACAAATCCCAGGGAAGCGAATATCCGGCGGTGGTAATTCCGCTGCTTCCGGGACCAAAGCTGTTATATAATCGGAATTTATTGTATACAGCAGTGACAAGGGCAAAAAAATGTTTAACGATAGTGGGAGTGAAGATACATTTCAGGAAATGATAAAAAACAAAAACGAACAGGAACGATACACAAGTTTGGACGAGCGTATACAAGAGTTTTAGAGCTGTTGTACCCTTCAGTTTGTCCATTTTGCGAAAATGTATACAAGTATGGAATCTGTCCTTCCTGTAAAGAGAAGATCGTGTATATCCGTCAGCCAAGATGCATGAAATGCGGAAAGCCATTGAGAAAGGAAGAGCAGGAGTACTGCGTGATTGCCAGAAAAAGAAGTATGCGTTTGAAGCCGGGAAGAGTATCTGGGTGCATAAAGCACCGGTTTCGCAGGGAATTTACAGATTTAAATACAAAAACAGAAGATGTTATGGAGAAATTTTTGCTGCGGAAATGGCTGCAGAATTAGGAGATGCTGTGAAACAATGGAAAATAGAAGAAATTATACCAGTTCCGCTTCACAGATCCAGACAGAGGATAAGAGGTTACAATCAGGCACAAATTCTGGCGGAAGAACTTGGGAAAAGGCTGGATCTTCCCGTGAACAAGGATGCAGTAAAAAGAATTCAGAAAACGCGACCTCAGAAAGTGCTTGGGAGCAGAGACAGGATTCGAAATCTAAAAGGAGCATTTGGTGTCACAAAATCCTGGATTCCGAAAAAATGTGTGCTGGTCATCGATGATATTTATACAACCGGAAATACCATACACAGAGTGGCAAAGGTGTTGAAAAATGCAGGAGCACAAAAAGTATATTTTTTGACCATAAGCATTGGACAAGGACTCTGACAGTATGATATACTAAAAATGATGTTTAAAAGGCAATGGATCGAGGTGGAAACATGTTGGATAAAAGAAAAATACGATTGATGATCAAGATGGCTTCTTATGAAAAGCAGGGAGCAGAAGAGGATCTGAAAATCAGCAGTTATTATAAAAAGGATTATGTGAGTATGAATGTGTGGGCTACGGCAATCTGGTTTACCATCGGTTATGCAATCGTAGCGGCACTGATCGCATTCTGCACGTTGGAGCAGATTCTGGAAAAGCTTACGATACTAAAGCTTCTTCTCTTGATGGGAACGGCAGTAGGCGGTTATCTGATTCTTTTGATTCTTTATTGTACCGGTGCAAGGATGTTCTACAAGAGAAAACACAATCTTGCCAAGCAGCATGTGAAAAAATATTATCGGGATCTGTCCCGTCTTGAAAAGATAAACATGAAGGAGAAAAAATAATATGAGCACATTACTTGTATGGAAGGATCAGATAGAAAAAATTTATGCCAGATATTCTTTTTATATTGTAAAGATACTGCAGTTCGTGTTGGGATTATGTGTATTCGGACTGATCAATTCCAATATAGGATTTATGAAAGCATTATCCTCTACAGTTTGTACAGTTGGTCTTGCTGCTGTTACGGCCTTTCTTCCGGTCGGGATGCTGGCACTTGTAGCAGCCCTGCTTGTTCTGGTACATCTGTATGCACTGTCTTTGCCGGTAGCGGGATTATGCTGGCAATTTTTCTGGTGATGTATATTTTTTTATGTAAGATTTACACCTAAAAAATCATGGCTGGTGGTAGTGGCGGCAGTAGCAGTTGCTCTGAAGGTCCCATATGTGATCCCGGTTGTATTTGGGTTGCTCGGAGCGCCTTCATTTGCAGTTTCGATGATGCTGGGGACGATTGTTTATTATATGCTCCACACAGTAAGCTGACGGCATCGGCATTTCAGAGTGGAGGGGTAAAAGAACTTCTGGATGGAATCATGGTATTTACAAAACAGATACTGGCCAACAAAGAGATGTGGATGATGGTAGTTGTTCTGCTCCTGGCGATGATGGTAGTATATGGGGTGAGAACAAGAGGCATCAGTCATGCGTGGAAGACAGCTTCCGTTGCGGGAGCAATCGTGGCGGCAGTGCTTCAGGTGTCAGGCTGTATGACATTGGATGTTTCCTTCCAGGCAAGTTTTATTTTACTGGATCTTGTGGTGACAGTAGCAGCAGGTCTGATAGCAGAATTTTTCTTCCTTTCTGTGGATTATTCAAGAACAGAGACATTACAGTTTGAGGACGATGAGTATTACTACTATGTAAAAGCGGTGCCGAAAGTAGGGGTTACATTACCTGAAAAACAGGTGAAGCATATTACAGAGCCTCATGAAGAACAGCCAAAGGAAGCAAAAGCAGCAGTAAATCTGAAGCCGGAGCCGATGGTTCAGGAAACGGTGGCGATTGATACGAGCCAGATCCAGGAAGCAGATCTGGAGAAAAATGTAGATGAACTTCTGCTGACGCAGAGTTTAAATGAAGAATTGAGACAGAATCAGAACGAGCCGGAGGATGACTTGAGTCTTACGAAAAGTCTTGGAGATTTGTGGACCAAGAAGCCTGGTTCTGGAGAATAGGATGAGGAGGTGACTGGATGGAAGACCGGATCAGAATTTTTTTTAAACAATTACATAAATGGTTTATACTTTCCAACGGTACACCTGACAGATGTGATAGAGATATTGATCATTACAGTGATCGTGTATGAGATCATGCTGTGGATCAAGAATACAAAAGCGTGGATGCTCTTAAAAGGGATGGATCATGTCTGGGGGCATTCTTTTTGCTTGCCGCGATCTTTAAGATGCATACGATTTTATTTGTGGCAAAGGAGTCGATCAGCGTACTTGCAATAGCGGCAGTTGTCGTGTTCCAGCCGGAACTTAGAAGAGCTCTTGAAAAGCTGGGCGAAAAGAATTTTCTTACGAATGTTACTCTTTTTGATAAAAGCAAAGAAAATCAGCGCTTTTCCGATGAAACCCGAGACGGGATCGTGCGCGCATGCTTTGAGATGGGCAGTGTCTGCACAGGAGCGTTGATCGTTGTAGAGCAGGCGATTCATCTGACAGAGTATGAGGTGACGGGAATTGAACTGGATTGCAAGATCTCTTCACAGGTATTGGTCAATATATTTGAGCATAACACACCGCTTCATGACGGAGCAGTGATCATACGGGGAAATCGGATTACCTCAGCAACGTGTTACCTTCCTCTTTCAGATAATATGCAGATCAGCAAAGAACTGGGAACAAGACACAGAGCGGCGCTCGGAATGAGTGAGGTCTGTGATGCGCTGGTGATCGCAGTTTCGGAAGAGACAGGTCAGGTATCTGTTGCAATGGGCGGACAATTAGAGAGAGGAGTGTCAAAGGAGAGGCTTACAGAACGACTGAATCGGATTCAGTACAGATCAGCAGAGAAGAAAGCAAAAAAATGGAAAGGATGGCGCAGGAATGAAAAGCATAAATACATGGAAATCTGAGCTTGAAGTGATTGCCCTGTTCTTCGCTGTATTTCTGTGGCTGATCGTGATAAACATTGATGATCCTGTTGACACACAGACGTTTGATAATATTCCGGTGGAAGTAAAAAATGAGCAGGTTGTAAAAAGTAAAGGAAAAATGTATCAGATTTTGGATGGGACAGAGAATGTAAGTGTAAAAGTGACGGCAAAGCGTGAAATACTGGAGAAACTGACATCTTCAGATTTCAGCGCGGTTGCTGACATGCAGGAAATGCAGATCAACAGTCTGATCCCGATCAAAGTTTCTGTAAAGCGATATAGCAGTGAGTGTAAAGCTGAGGCTTCGCCGAATAACCTGGTAGTGGAGATCAATGATGTCAAACAGAAGGTATTTCCTCTGACAGTCAGTGTGTCAGGAACGCCGCAGAATGGATGTATCATTGGCAACATGACTGTAAATCCTGAAAAGATTACGATCAAAGGCTCAGAACCGCTTGTAGAAAGCATTGAAAAAGCAGTGGTTAAAGTGGATGTGACGGGACGCGCAGATTCGGGAACTGTTCAGGGAAATCTGGTACTTTATGACAGTCAGGGTAATATTGTGGATCAGAGCAAGTTGAGCAATAACCTGAACACGGAGAAGGGAATTCAGGTAGAGATCCAGATGCTGAATACAAAAGACGTACCGATTACATATCAGCAGCCGGAGAATCTGAAAGAGAATTATATTTGCACAGGATGGACCTGTGAGCCGCAGACAATACAAGTCAGCGGTACAAAAGAGATGCTGGATACGATATCGGAGATAGAAATTCCGACATCGGAAATTGATGTCAGTGATGTTACTAAAAAAGTAGAAAAGACAGTGGATATCACGCAGTATCTTCCGGAGGGAATCAAACTGGTGGATGAGAATGCCAATACGATTTTGATCACTGTTATGATTGAGAAGGAGGGTTCTAGGATTATAGAATTCCCGGTAGAAGGAATTCAGGTTAATAATCTGAAAAGACAAATATGAGCTTACGTTTTGAATCAGATGAAGTGATCGAATTGAAGTTTATCGGAGAACAGACAACACTTGATCAGCTGGATATTACAAATGCAGTTTCGATTGATCTGCAGGACTGTAAATCTACAGGAGAGTATGAGGTTCCGGTATCGATTGAAGTGCCTGACGGAGTAGAATTGGAAAAACAGCCTACAATAAAAGTAAAGCTGACAGAAAAGGAAGATGAAACAGATCAGAAAGCCGATAAGAAATCTGACAGTACACAGGAGAAATCGGAAAAATAAGGGAGGAGACATAAAATGGTCAGTGGAAAGACAAAAATCAAGAATCCTACAGGACTGCATTTACGTCCGGCAGGATTATTCTGCAAAACAGCAATGCAGTTTGCAAGTAAGATCACGGTCAGAAAGCAGGCTCGAAATGAGGAGGTCACTGCCAATGCAAAAAGTGTACTGAGTGTACTTGGGGCATGTATCAAAAGCGGAGATGAGATCGAAGTGATCTGTGAAGGCTCTGATGAGACAGCAGCTCTTGCAGAGATGATCAGGATCATTGAGGATGGACTGGGAGAATAAAGGTTACAGAGCAAAGGAGAAAAACATGAACAAAGCAACATTAGTCGTAATGGCGGCAGGGATTGGAAGCAGATTTGGTGGCGGAATCAAACAGCTGGAACCGGTGGGACCAAACGGAGAGATTATTATGGATTACTCCATTTATGATGCAATGGAAGCCGGATTTGATAAGGTTGTATTTGTAATCAGAAAGGATCTGAAAAAAGATTTTAAAGAAGTGATCGGAAACCGGATTGAAAAGGTTGTAGAGGTTGCTTACGCATATCAGGAGGTAGATGATATTCCGCAGGCGTATCGGGAACGTTTTTCAGGTCGCACAAAGCATGGGGAACCGGACAGGCAATTCTCTGCTGTAAGGATGTTGTAGACAGTCCGTTTCTGGTCATTAATGCAGATGATTACTATGGAAAGCAGGCATATGTGGAAGCGTACGAGTACCTTACAAGAGAGACAACATCAAAGGATGAGATCTGTATGGTCAGCTTTGTTTTGAAAAATACACTGAGTGATAACGGCGGGGTAACACGCGGAGTCTGTAAAGTAAATGAAAACGGATATCTTGCAGATATTGTGGAGACGTCCAATATTGAGAAATATGAGAGCGGAGCAGCCGTTCACAAGAGAGAAGAGTACATTCCAATCGATATTGAATCCAGCGTTTCCATGAATATGTGGGGACTTACGCCAGAGTTCTTCCAGATTCTGGAAAGTGGATTTGAGGCATTTGTAGCAAATACCCCGGCAGATAACTTGAAAGCAGAATATTTACTGCCGACGATCATTGGTGATCTTTTGGCGGAGAAAAAGCTTGCAGTAAAAGTGCTGACATCAAAAGATAAATGGTTTGGTGTGACTTATAAAGAAGATAAGGATTCCGTTGTTTCGGAATTGCAGGCTTTGATTCATGCGGGAGTTTATCCGAAAAAGTTATTCTGAAATAAAAAATAAGAGAGGGGGCGCAGCAAATCAGGCTGCGTTCCTTTTGCCGCGTAAAAGTGGTCAGTATAAAAGTTGGAATTAAGGAGAGGACATAAGATTGCAGGAGTTAAAGAAAAAGCATAGAAAGAAGCCGAAAAAAGAGTTAGACAGAGGGGCGCAAAAAGAGCAGAAGAATCTGACGGATATAACGGAAGAACAGTTGAAAGTGAATATCGGGATCGTTCGTCTGGGAAACATGATAAAGGTGATTCAGATTGTGATGAAAGTGCTGCTGTGTATGTTAGCAGTGTTGTTCTCATTTCTGGCAATCTTGCTTCATGAAGCGGCAAACTGGATGCTGGCGACATGGACAAATCTGTCTATGGAGGAGCTTGTCGCTCAGTTAAAGACACCAATCCAGGGCACCAGTCATGAGGTACTCTGGGATTTTGTAGAGACTTGTATACCGGCCGCAGTGATGGCAGTGTTTTTTGTGGTATTGGTAATCGTAATGGTGCGAAAAACAAAGATTACAAAATGGGTGGTACAGATTGGAGCGGTTGCAGGTTCGATGGCACTGATTGTATCATCCGGACAGATGGTGTGGAATGAACTGGATGTTGGAGAATATCTGGAAAATCAGGATACGATCTCGATGTTTTTGCAGGAGAATTATATGGATCCGGCGTTGGTTCCGGTTACATTTCCCGAGCAGAAGAGAAATCTGGTGTACATTTTTATGGAGTCCATGGAATCCACGTACGCTTCAACAGATGTAGGCGGCGCTTTTGCAGAAAATGATATTCCGGAGATGACGCAGCTGGCAATGGAAAACGTTAATTTTTCGACGGGCGATATGCTGGGCGGTCTGATTCCTTCTGATGGTGCCACGTGGACAATGGGAGCTATGGTGGCGCAGACATCCGGGTTGCCGCTGAAGGTAAAGCTACGCGCGGAGAATATACAGGAAGATGTGCAAGTGCTTCCGGGAGCAACTGTTCTGGGTGATATGTTAGCGGTACAAGGCTACAAACAGGTTGTTATGTTTGGCTCAGAAGGGGAGTTTGCCGGAAGAAAACAGTATTTTGAGGGACATGGAAATTATGAAGTGAAAGATTTGCTCTACGCTCAGCAAAACGGTCTCATACCTCCGGATTATCGAGTGTGGTGGGGATATGAGGATCATAAATTGTACGATTTTGCAAGGCGGGAAGTAACAAATCTGGCTAACAGCGGACAACCATTTAACTTTACGATGCTGACTGTTGACACCCATTTTGAAGATGGATATGTTTGTGCACCCGCAGGTCGAACACGTTCTGCTGCACGTAGTATTTCTGCCCGGCGATGCGCATGCTGGGCGCAAAACTCATCAGCCGGTCAGCATCATCACGCCCAGCGCTACGATGCCGAACAGCGAGACCATGCGGCTCAGGTTGTCCTTCATTTCCCGCAGGATGTTTTTACGATAACTTTTCAGCACAGCTCTCACCACTCAATCTCCTGCACCGGCACAGGGTGCTCGTTGACCTGATTGGAGACGATCTTGCCGCTGCGCACCTGAATGATGCGGTCTGCCATCGCCGTCAGGGCGGTGTTGTGGGTAATAACGATCACCGTGCGGCCGGTGCGGCGGCAGGTATCCTGCAAAAGGGCCAGCACCTGCTTGCCGGTCTTGTAGTCCAGTGCACCGGTGGGCTCGTCGCAGAGCAGAAGCTTGGGGTTTTTGGCCAGTGCGCGGGCAATGGACACCCGCTGCTGCTCGCCGCCGGAAAGCTGGGCCGGGAAGTTGTTCAGCCGCTCTCCCAGACCCACACTGCGCAGGGTCTCTTTGGGGTCCAGCGGGTCGCGGCAGATCTCGCTGGCCAGCTCCACGTTCTCCAGTGCGGTCAGGTTCTGCACAAGGTTGTAGAACTGGAACACAAAGCCCACATCGTACCGGCGGTAGGTGGTGAGCTCTCTGGCGGTAAAATGGCTCACGTTCTGGCCGTCCAGCCAGACATTTCCCTCGTCGCAGCTGTCCATGCCGCCGAGGATGTTCAGCAGGGTGGTCTTACCTGCGCCGGAGGGCCCCACGATGATGCAGAACTCCCCCTTATCCACATAGAAATTCAGGTGGTCTGCGGCGGCGATCTTCACACTGCCGGTCTGATAATATTTGCAAACGTCCTCAAACTCCACAAAATGCTCCATGGCGTTTTTTCCTTTCTATCGGGAATGCATACTGTTTCAATTTAACTATAACATCTCCCGGCAGACTTTGCAAAGACATCTGCGCAAATTTTCAAAAACTTAACAGAAAAGCGCAAAAAGGGCCGCTGCACATCCCTGCGTGCAGCAGCCCTTTCATCATTTGATCTCAGCGGTCAGCGCCCCACGATCAAATCGCGGCGGCAGCGCAGGCCCACGGTGAGGAAGGTGTTTTCGCCCAGTCGGCGCAGCACCACGCGGTCGGTGCCCTTCTGGCCCTCCACCAGCAGAGACAGGTTCAGGGTGGTGGAGCCCTTCTCAGTCTGGACCACCAGCGTGCTCACGCCCTCGTTCAGCAGGGTCTGCATGTCCTGCACGGTGGTGCGGAAGGTGCAGAACCGGCGGGCACATCCAGCGTCAGCACACTGTCCTTCTGGCGGGCAGTGTACAGCACTTCTCTGCCGAACAGGCCCTTGACGGTGTAACGGGCCTCGCTCTTTTTCGCCGCTGCATCTGCGGACGGGGCGGCCAGCTCATCGCCGGAGATCAGCATAATATTGCCCTGAATGGGGTTTCCCTCCGGTGCGCCGTAGCCGCCGTAGGTGGGGTCCTTTTCGCCGATTGCCACATCGGCGCTGTGCAGGGCGATATCCCCCTGCACCATCTGCTCCTGCGGGGGCAGATACCTGCGGCAGCAGGGTCGTTGATGTCTGCCTCTGCGGCAAATGCGCCCACGCTCAGCATGGCGGCAGCACCCAGCACTGCAGCGGTGGTGGTGACGGTACGGACAAATTTATGGTTCAGTTTCATTTGGAATACCTCCGTTGACGGCGGTTTTGCACCGCACATTTTTGTTTTATGGAGAACCATGGTCTGCTATGCGGTGTAATACAAAACCGCCGCATCTGTCTTATAAACGGATGCGGCGGCGGGATTATTGCAGCAGGCTATAAAATTTTTTGGAATCTCTGCCGCCGGGGTCACTGGGCTGTGCCGGTTCCCGGTTCAGGATCTCCATGAACTCCTCGCCGGTGATGGTCTCCTTCTGGTACAGATACTGTGCCAGCTCGTCCAGCTTGGCGCGGTTGTCGGTCAGGATGCGGATGGCCTTTTCGTGCTGGGCCTTGACCAGCTCCACCACCTTCTGGTCGATCTCGCGCTGGGTCTGCGCCGAGCAGGCCAGCGAGGTGTCACCGCCCAGATACTGGTTGTTCACGGTCTCCAGCGCCACCATGTCAAAGTCCTTGCTCATGCCGTAGCGGGTAAGCATGGCGCGGGCAAGCTTGGTGGCCTGCTCGATATCGTTGGAGGCACCGGTGGTGATGGATCGGAACACCACTTCCTCGGCGGCGCGTCCGCCGGTAAGGGTGGCGATCTTGTTTTCCAGCTCTTCCTTGCTCATCAGGTAGTGGTTGCCTCGTCCACCTGCATGGTGTAACCAGTGCGCCGGAGGTGCGGGGGATAATGGTGATCTTCTGCACAGGGGCAGAGTTGGATTGCTTGGCCGCCACCAGTGCATGGCCGATCTCGTGGTAGGCCACGATGCACTTTTCCTTGTCGGTGAGGATGGAGTTCTTCTTCTGGTAGCCTGCAATGACCACCTCGATGCTCTCCTCCAGATCGGCCTGCGTCACGCTCTTACGGCCTGCACGCACAGCGCGCAGAGCTGCTTCGTTGACAATGTTGGCAAGTTCCGCACCGGATGCACCGGAAGCCATGCGGGCCACAGTGTTGAAGTCGATGCCCGGGGCCAGCGCCACCTTTTTGGCGTGCACTTTCAAAATCTCTTCGCGGCCCTTAAGGTCGGGCAGCTCCACCGGCACACGGCGGTCAAAACGTCCGGGACGGGTCAGCGCCGGGTCCAGCGAATCCGGGCGGTTGGTAGCCGCCAGAATGATGACGCCGGTGTTGCTCTCAAAGCCGTCCATCTCGGTGAGCAGCTGGTTCAAAGTCTGCTCACGCTCGTCGTTGCCGCCGAGATTGCCGCTGTTGCGCTTCTGACCGATGGCATCGATCTCATCGATGAACACGATGCAGGGGGCCTTTTCCTTGGCCTGCCGGAACAGGTCGCGCACCTTGGATGCGCCCATGCCCACGAACATCTCCACGAATTCAGAGCCGGAAATGGAGAAGAACGGCACGTTGGATTCGCCTGCCACGGCCTTAGCAGCATGGTCTTGCCGGTGCCCGGAGGGCCCACCAGCAGAATGCCCTTGGGCATGGATGCGCCAATGCTCTCGTACTTGCCGGGGTCGTGCAGGTAATCCACGATCTCCTGCAGGTTTTCCTTAGCTTCATCCTCACCGGCAACATCCGCAAAGCGGATGCCGTGGGTGGACTGCACATAGACCTTGGCATTGGATTTGCCCACGCCGCCGAACATCATGGACCCCGGGCCGCCGCCGGCCTTTTCCATCAGCTTTTTGTTCATCTGGTTGCCGATGAAGCTGAACAACAGGATGGGCAGCAGGAACCAGATCAGGAAATTGAGCATCGGCGACCCCTGCTCCACGATCTCGCTGGAAAACTGTGCTCCGGCATCATACAGGCGCTGGGTAAGCTCCGGGTCGTTCATCAGGCCGGTCTTGTAGACCTGCTTTTCCTCTTTATCGGTAAAAATGATCTGGTTGGATTCGATATCCACACGGCCGATGTTCTTTTCCTCGGTCATGGTCATAAAGGTACCGTAGTCCACTTCCTCCACCTGACGCTCGCTCATCCACGGCAGCAGCACAAGGTTGAGCAGCAGCAGGACCGCCAGCACAATGGCGTAGTAGATCGCCAGCGGCTTTTTGGAAGGTTTGACTTCTTTCATGTGGCAATTCCTCCTTTGGTTCCTGATGCAAGTAGTATAGCACAGTAAAACCGGGCGCAACAGCAATTCGAGCACAACTTCCAAAAACTTAGCAGTTTGTTAACAAAGGTTCCCTCTGCATACAAAAAGAGAGCAGCCGAAGCCGCTCTCTTTGGTTTAGTATAGGTTTACTGTTTGGGGAACGCCTTGTTCCAGACCTCAATGACCTTGAGCTTGGGGGTCCAGCCTTCCGGCTTGAAGGTTTCTGCGGTCTTGGCTTCCATGATGCCCTGTTCCACGCACACTGGGCTGCTTGGCGGTGTCGGCATCTGCCACATCCGCAAAAGCCGGGGTGTTCACAGGTTCAGGTCTGCCTGCGGTGTTCCACACCAGCAGTGCCAGCTGGCCGCGGTTTGCGGGGATCTCTGCGCCCTCGGGCAGGATGTTGTGCAGGATCACCCGGGTAGCGATCTCGTAGCCGCCCCAGACTGCTGCGCCGCCAACAATAACAGCTGCAACTGCGCCGCCAATGCTCTGAGGGGGCTTGCCGCCTGCAGCAGCAGGCCAAGCTCAGCAGCCCGGCAAGGAATTTACGTACGTAGTTTCATGTAGGGTGTACCTCCTCTGTTATATCTTTGAGCCTATCATACACCCGTACCCACCCCCGGGCATTCGTTTGACACGAATCGACCGAAAAATGCGTCGAATCGACCGGTGCACAATTTTGGAAAATTCTGCCCCTCATTTTGTGAAATTGTTTCATTTTGAGAATGAGTCAGATTGCTTGACACTGCCCGCGAATCATGCTAAACTTAGTCCACTTTGAAAAAAGCACAAATGCGTTGACGGGGAAAAAACGATTTTCTTCTGCGTACAGAGAGCCGCCGGGTGGTGCAAGGCGGGTGCAGAGGGTTTCGGTTACTGGCCCCTGAGCGGCAGGCTGAACACACAAGTAGGCTCTGACGGATGTCCACCGTTACAAGGACAGCGATTCGCTGCAAAAAGCCGATCGTGCAAAGCGGCTGTGCCCAAAGGCGCAGCAAAGAGAGTGGTACCACGGGTGCCCTGTAGTTTGAACTTTACAGGCTCTCGTCTCTCAAGGTTTTCGCCTTGAAAGACGAGAGCCTTTTCGTATATCTGCCTTTTGGAAGCAGGCTTGCCCTCTCCGTCACGGCTTACGCCGTGCCACCTCTCCCAAAGTGAGAGCCTTGGCAGTACGGCAAAGTTTTCGGTTTTGCCAAGGGCTCCCCCTTTGGGGGAGCTGTCGAACGAATGTGAGACTGAGAGGCGAGGACGCTCACAAAGAGCATGGAGCAAGAAGTGTAAATTGTTTGGGAGGACGCGCAAATGATGGACGCAACCAAGTACGCTCCGGGTTACTACCCGGTACCCGCAGGCTATGACAGCTGGGTAAAGAAGGATCACATTGAAAAAGCCCCCGCATGGTGCAGCGTGGACCTGCGCGACGGCAATCAGGCCCTGATCGTGCCCATGAGCCTTGAGGAAAAGCTGGAGTTCTTCCAGATGCTGGTCAAGATCGGCTTCAAGGAGATCGAGGTGGGCTTCCCTGCCGCCAGCGATACCGAGTACGAGTTCCTGCGCACCCTGATCGAGAAGAACATGATTCCCGAGGATGTCACCGTGCAGGTGCTGACCCAGTGCCGCGACCACATCATCCGCAAGACCTTTGAGGCTGTCAAGGGCGCACCCCGCGCGGTGATCCACTTCTACAATTCTACTTCTGTAGCCCAGCGCGAACAGGTGTTCCACAAGAGCAAGGAGGAGATCAAGCAGATCGCCACCGACGGCGCAAAGCTGGTCAAGCAGCTGAGCGAAGAGTATGAGGGCAACTTTCTGTTCGAGTACAGCCCTGAGAGCTTTACCGGCACAGAGGTGGACTATGCGGTGGATGTGTGCAACGCCGTGCTGGACATCATGCAGCCCACCCCGGACCGTCCCATGATCATCAACCTGCCCGTTACCGTGGAAATGAGCATGCCGCACGTCTACGCAAACCAGATCGAGTACTGCGACAAGCACCTGAAATACCGCGACAGCGTGATCATCTCCACCCATCCCCACAACGACCGCGGCACCGGCGTGGCCTGCGCAGAGCTGGCCGTGCTGGCGGGTGCACAGCGCGTGGAGTGCTGCCTGTTTGGCAACGGCGAGCGCACCGGCAACGTGGACGCGTGACACTGGCCATGAACATGTACAGCCACGGCGTGGACCCCAAGCTGGACTTCTCCGATATGCCGGACATCTGCGCCACCTACGAGCGTGTGACCCGGATGCACATTTACGAGCGCACCCCCTACGCCGGTCAGCCTGGTGTTCGCCGCCTTCTCCGGCAGCCATCAGGACGCCATTGCAAAGGGCATGGCCTACCGCAAGGAGCATGGCGAACACCGCTGGACCTGCCCCTACATCCCGGTGGACCCCCACGACATCGGACGCACCTACGATGCCGATGTTATCCGCATCAATAGCCAGAGCGGCAAGGGCGGCATCGGCTTTGTGCTGGAACAGAACTTCGGCTACAACCTGCCGCCCAAGATGCGCGAGGCGCTGGGCTACAAGGTCAAGAGCGTTTCCGACCACAGCCACAAGGAGCTGAGCGCAAACGAGGTGCTGCACATCTTCGAGGATGCCTTCCTCAATCGCTGCAAGCCGCTCAACGTTCTGGAAGCCCACTTTGCACAGGTGGGCGGCATCACCGCCACCGTCACGCTGGAGCTGAACGGTCAGCGCAAGGTGGTCACCTCGGTGGGCAATGGCCGTCTGGACGCCGTGGCAAACGCCATCCAGAGCGCCACCGGCATGGAGTTCCACCTCGAGACCTACTCCGAGCACAGTCTGGACGAAGGCTCCACCTCCCGCGCTGCCTCCTACGTCGGCCTTGTCTGGGGCGATAACACCGTCACCTGGGGTGCCGGCACCGACACCGATATCATCGTGGCCGGCATCAAGGCACTGGTGAGCGCGATCAATAATAAATAAAGAACTCCCCCAGTCTGCTTCGCAGACAGCCCCCTCGGAGATGGGCCCCTGGCAGTGCGGAAAAGCTCCCCGTTTCGCCAGAGGCTCCCTCCTTGAGGGAGCTGGCACGGCGCAAGCCGTGCCTGAAGGAGTTCTACCAACAGATAAAAGGAGAGTACCATCATGGGAATGACCCTGACGCAGAAAATTCTTGCCGCACATGCCGGTCTTACCGAGGTCAAGGCAGGCCAGCTCATCAATGCAAAGCTGGACATCGTACTGGGCAACGACATCACCACCCCGGTTGCCATCAACGAGTTTGAAAAGGCCGGTTTTGACGGTGTGTTCGACAAAGAGCACATTGCCATCGTGCTGGACACTTTGTGCCCAACAAGGACATCAAGAGCGCCACCCAGTCCAAGCAGTGCCGCGAGTTTGCCAACAAGTACGACATCCTTAACTTCTACGATGTGGGCCAGATGGGCATTGAGCACGCTCTGCTGCCGGAAAAAGGCATCGTGACCGCAGGCGACTGCGTGATCGGTGCGGACAGCCACACCTGCACCTATGGTGCACTGGGTGCCTTCTCCACCGGCGTAGGCTCCACCGATATGGCTGCCGGCATGGCCACCGGCATGGCATGGTTCAAGGTACCCTCTGCCATCAAGTTCGTGCTCAAGGGCAAGTTCGGCCCCCGCGTCTCCGGCAAGGACCTGATCCTGCACATCATCGGCATGATCGGTGTGGACGGTGCGCTGTACAAATCCATGGAGTTCACCGGCCCGGGCGTTGCCAGCCTGACGATGGACGACCGCCTGTGCATCTGCAACATGGCCATCGAAGCCGGTGCCAAGAACGGCATCTTCCCCGTAGACGATGTGACCAAGGCTTACCTCAAGGGCCGCAGCAGCGTGAGCCGGTGTTCTTTGAGGCCGACCCGGATGCCGAGTACGAAAAGACCATTGAGATCGATCTGGACAAGCTGGAACCCACCGTCAGCTACCCCCACCTGCCCGAGAACACCCACCTTGCCAGCGAGGGCAAGGACATCAAGATCGATCAGGTTGTGATCGGCAGCTGCACCAACGGCCGTCTGGAGGACATGGAAGCCGCCTACAATGTGCTCAAGGGCAAGCACATTGCCAAGGGCGTGCGCGGCATCATCATCCCGCCACCATGGCCGTTTACAAGGAATGCATCCTGCGCGGCTGGACCACTGCCTTTATTGATGCAGGCTGCATCGTGTCCACCCCCACCTGCGGCCCCTGCCTTGGCGGCTACATGGGCATTCTGGCCGAGGGCGAGCGCTGCGTTTCCACCACCAACCGCAACTTTGTGGGCCGCATGGGCCATGTGAAGAGCGAGGTCTACCTTGCTTCTCCCGCCACTGCCGCCGCCAGCGCACTGACCGGCTGCATCACCGACCCCCGCACGGTCTGATCGGAAAGGAGCACAACAATGAACGCAAAAGGTTCTGTTTTCAAATACCCGGATAACGTGGATACCGACGTCATCATCCGGCCCGCCACCTGAACACGCAGGATGCCAGAGAGCTGGCCAGCCACTGCATGGAGGACATTGACAAGGACTTCATCAACAACGTCAAGGACGGCGACATCATGGTGGGCGGCTGGAACTTCGGCTGCGGCTCCTCCCGTGAGCACGCACCGCTGGCCATCAAGACCGCCGGTATTTCCGTCGTCATCGCCAAGAGCTTCGCGCGCATCTTCTACCGCAACAGCATCAACATCGGTCTGCCCATCATGGAATGCCCCGAGGCCGTGGACGCCATCAGCGCAGGCGATACGGTCAGTGTGAACTTTGATACCGGCGTCATCACCAATGTGACCACCGGAAAAACTATCAGCCCAGCCGTTCCCGCCCTTTATCCAGAACATCATAGAAAAAGGCGGCCTGCTGAACAGCATCCAGTCGGAATAGGAGAAAATCAACATAGATCCGCTTTGGATTCTCATAAAAAAGGCGCCCGGAACAATTTGTTCCGCGCCTTTTCTGTTACGCTTAAGCGGAAAAGAACCCCCGGTTATACCGGGGGGTAGAAAAGCTTTAGCAAAAGAAAAAACCAGCTGATGTAAAATAGTAAATGGTTTGGCGACCGTATTACTAAAGAACATCAGGAGGTTTTTGGCATGGGAGAGATAAAAGAATCAGCACATACAAAGTGGAGATGCGAGTACCACATCGTATTCGCACCGAAGTATCGTCGAAAAGAGATATATGGGAAGTTAAAAGCAGATATTGGGCAAATACTGCGAAAGCTATGCGAAGAGAAGAAAGTGGAAATATTAGAAGCACAAGCGTGTTCGGATCATATTCACATGCTGGTAAGTGTTCCGCCACACCTGAGTATAGCACAATTCATGGGATATCTCAAGGGAAAGAGCAGTCTTATGATATTTGACCGACATGCAAACTTAAAGTACAAATATGGGAGCAGACACTTTTGGGCCAGAGGATACTTTGTGGATACAGTGGGTCGAAATGAACGCGCAATTAAAGAATACATAAAGAACCAACTGGAGGAGGATTACACGAAGGATCAGATGACCATGAAAGAGTACATCGACCCGTTTACGGGTAGCAAGAACAAGTAGGCAAAAAAGAACAGTCGCTTAAGCGGCTGCCCGAAATTGTAATGCGGTGTCAAACTTCCATGTCCCTTTAGGGACTAAGTCCGTATTTGGCCCTTCCAGGCCCTGTGCATACCACCAGTTCACTGGTGGTTTTGATTAAGCAGGGAAACGCCGTGGGGCGGATGATAGGGCGGGCGCCGTTTGCGTATGGCCATCGATAACGCCATCCCCCTTTTTGGGGCATGGGAGGGGCTGACCAGTGTGCGTCCGGCGGGAAAAGCCGCAGAATGGGACGGACCGCGGGCGCTTTCCGGATCCCTCTCAGCCGATCCCGGCCTTTTGCAGGTTTTGCTGGTGCTCCTCGTAGGTAGAGGCGTAATAATAGTTACCGCTGGCGTCGTGGCAGAAGTAAGATAAGGCACATCCGACGGATATAAGGCGGCCTCAATGGTGGAAAGCCCCGGATTGCAGATAGGGCCGGCGGGCAAGGCCGGACACTTATAGGTGTTATATAAGGCCCGGAAGGGGTCAATGTCGCCGGAAAAGTAGGGGATTACATCAGATTCAATGTAGGTGATGGTGGCGTCCATCTCCAGCTGCATGCCGGCGTTCAGCCGGTTGTAGATCACCGCGGCGATGTTAGCTACCTCTCAGGATTAGAGCCCTCCCGCTGGATCAGGGAAGCGATGGTGAGAATCTGATCCATGGAATAGCCCATTTCCGCCGCGCG
>ENA-OQER01000534-OQER01000534.1-human-gut-metagenome-genome-assembly--contig:-NODE-534-length-20410-cov-3.219642_pt1 | contig 20410 bp, 25 predicted proteins | sample MGYA00242797_ERZ504639 | MGnify/ENA primary metagenome ERZ504639 (study PRJEB26092, sample SAMD00036306) | human gut metagenome | host: Homo sapiens | study: EMG produced TPA metagenomics assembly of...
TATAGATTCCGGATTAGGTCAGATCATAATTGACACAGATGTAATCGCAACCTACGCAGGAGCGTTGCTGTAGAATGTTTGGTATCGTAGGCATGGCTGCAGTCAGTATGAAGGACGGACTGGTAAAGCTTCTTGGAAAGAACAGCCTGAAACATGGCATCAGCGTCAGAATTACAGAGGACAATAAAATCCGCCTGAATTTCCATGTTATTGTGGCATATGGCGTGAATATAAGTACAATTGCAGACAACCTTGTCAGCAATGTCAAATATAAAGTCGAGGCCTTTACAGGAATGGAGATCGATAAGATCGATATTTATGTAGAAGGTGTACGCGCAATTGATTAGGATAGAGGAGGAACTTGTGGTGAATAACAAAACCATAGATGCCAGAATACTTTCCAGGATGTTTCTTGCAGGAGCCAAGAATCTGGAAGTCTCTGATCTGCTGCAAATCTCTGACTCTTCTGCAAATCTCTGATCTGTTACAAAACCTCAGACTCTTCTACAAATCTCTGAGCTGCTGCAAATCTCTGACTCTTCTACTCTTCATAGATCTCATCAAACACTCCGCCGTCTGCGAAATGCTTTTTCTGAACTGCATCCCAGCCGCCGAAATCTTTGATCGTGGTCAGCTTCACTTTCAGGTTAAAAGTATCTGCATGCTTTTTCAGGATCGTCTGATCAACCGGTCTGTAGTAATTCTCAGCGATCAGCTCCTGAGCTTCATCGGAATACAGATATTTCAGATATGCTTTCGCAGCTTCTGCATTATCATGCTTTTTCACATTTTCATCTACAACAGCAACGGATGGCTGTGCCAGGATACTGATGCCCGGCGTTACGATCTCGTAATCATCCGGATTATCCCTTACAGAAAGAAACGCTTCATTTTCCCAGGCGATCAGCACATCACCCTGCCCGTTTTCCACGAAAGAGGTTGTGGCCCCTCTTGCTCCGGAATCCAGAACCAGGACATTTTTGTAAAGCTTCTTGATAAAGGCTTTCATCTCTGTCTCATTGCCGTTATATTTCTCATTGGCATAAGCCCATGCTGCCATGTAATTCCAGCGGGCGCCACCGGATGTTTTCGGATTGGGAGTGATCACCCCCACACCATCCTTTGTCAGATCATCCCAGTCTTGGATATTCTTCGGATTTCCCTTCCGAACAAGAAATACAATGGTGGAAGTATAAGGAGCACTGTCATCCGGATATTCATCAATCCATCCCTTGTCGATCAGACCGCATTCCGGATCGCATCGATATCATATTCCAGCGCAAGTGTCGCCACATCTGCAGGAAGTCCCTTGGAAATCTCTAGAGCCTGCTTTCCGGAACCGCCATGAGACTGGATCACATCCACACTCTGACCTGTTTTCTCTTTCCAATATTTTGAAAAAATCTTATTATATGCTTCATAAAATTCTCTGGTCGGATCATAGGATACATTGATGATCTCCACGTGATTTTTATCCTTTGTATTGTTTCCCGATACTGCAAAAGTTCCTGCCAGTACCACTGCTGCCAGTGTGATGCAGACACCTGCGATGCGTTTTCTTTTCATGATCTGTGTACTCCTTTACAACCACATTTTTATTTAGAAATCTTTTTCCCAACAATGTAAATGCTTCATTTCACTGTCAAATCATACCTGTTCTTTCCGTTTACTGTGGTTCTGTAATTTTTTTATTTGAATTGAATACATTAAACCATATTATTCCCATTAATTAAATATGAATATTTGAAAACGTTTTCACAGAAAATATTCTGGCCATAGCGCAACCGCATCCTGTCTGTCATTATATCTGCGTATCCGCAATCCTCATATACAATAATCGCTCCACATACTGTCCTCCACACTGCTGCAGCTGTTCCGTATCATCAGTCTGCCTTCCAGCTCCATTCGCACAATACCGGAATGCCCGCCCTTCAGCCGGTCCAGCAGCAGGTATAATGCAAATTTTCCCATATCTTTCTTAGGCAGGCTCATCGTTGTCAGCATCGGCCTGGTAAACTGTGCCTCCTGGATATCATCACTGGATATGATCGAAGGCATATAATACCGGTTCCGAAATTTATTCAGGCACTTCAGCATTCCGATCGCCGAAATATCATTGGCACAGTAAATTCCGGTCGGCATGTCGTCCGACTGAAAAAAACTTTTCCATAGCTTCATAACCCTCGGCCTCAGTCTGCTTTGTTTCGATAACATATTCAGGTATCACATCCAGATCATGCTTTTTCAGTGTTTCCAGATATCCGTTATACCGGTCTTCGCTGTGGCACTGGCCAACATATCCGATATTTTTGTGACCCAGGGAGATCAGATATTCCACCGCCGCTGCTGCGATCTTTTTCCCATCACAAAGGACCTCATCCACTTCATAATTGGTAGAATTCCGGTTCACCGATACCACACTCTTATACTTCTTATTCAGCTTCTTCAAAGCCTCTTTATTACATCTGCCGATAATGATCAGACCATCCCTTTTCTCGTCCACCTCGTCATACATTCCGTCGATCAACCGGTCCAGATTCTCTCTTCGGCACTTCCGGTCATCGGAAAACACAGACATATACCATACTTTGGAAAGAATGCAGTTTTTATCATGGATCTCACTTTCGATCACCCGAAGCAGCTCTGCAAAAAACGGATCGGTCGTGGAAGAATCGGTTCTTGTCATCAGGATATTGATGTACCAGGTTTTCTCCTGCTTTGCGGAAACGCCTTTTTTCAGATTCCGGGCCGCCTCGTTGGGCACATAATTCATCTCGATAGCTGTTTTCCATATCTTATCCCTGAGTCCGGAAACAGAACATTTATAATTGGGATTATTCAAAACTCTGGAAACCGTCGCCGGTGAAACCCCTGCCTTTTCTGCGATCTTCTTGATGGACATGTACCCGTCCCCTCCCTCTGAAAAAAATTTGCCCGCTGCCAGTCCTGTAAGCTGCTCAACGTCATCTGTGTAACTCAGCATCATCAGTGTAACAGAACTTTTATCATTCCTTATTTCATAGTAATTAAATATGCTTTATATGATAATGAGAGTTTTGAAAAAAGTCAATCTTATTTTGTGAAAACGTGTTCTTTTTTTGCCTGCAATATATAAAAACAGACTGAGAACCTGATATATATTCTTATCAAGTTCCAGTCTGTTTTGCGTGCTCAAACATATAAGATGTAACTATGAGTAAATAACAAATGCTGATTACTAATATCCTTTGAATTATTTAACCGTTACCTTACAGGTCAGTTTTTTGGAACCACTCTGAACGGTAATGGTTGCAGTTCCTTTTTTGATGCCTTTTACAACACCTTTGGATGTGACCGTTGCGATCTTTCTGTTAGATGATCTGTAAGTGACCTTCTCATCGGTATTTCTTGGTGTTGCAACGGCTTTGATGGTGAAGGTTTTTCCTCTGTTCACGGTCTTTGTTTTTGGTACACCGGTGAGTTTTGTTGTTTTGACTTTTGGCATTACCTTGATGGTAACAACTGATTTTTTGCTTCCGGCTTTACTGTGATCTTGGCAGTGCCTACCTGTTTTCCTGTGACAACACCTTGGAATTTACAGTTGCGATGTTCTTGTTGGAAGTGCTGTATGTACCTTATCCTGACTTGTGATCGGGTCAAGAACTGGTTTCAGAGTTACTGTTTTTCCTTTGTAGATGCGGGTGGATTTCAGGTTGGTGATGTAGCGGGTAGATACCTTGCCTTTCTGAACGGTTATCATTACAGCAACTGATACTCCACTTTTTAAATTAATATCCACATACGTTTTTCCGGATTTGTTTTTTGCAGTAAGTTTGAATGTACCATTTTGCTGACATTGGACACTGTTACAAGATTCTTATTTCTTGCTGTTACACTCTTTACATAATCTCCTTTTGTAAAACCGGAAGCACGGACTGCAGTTGTGGACTGGCCATATTTCAGGGTAATCTGATCTACATTAACATGGACCGTATAAGTCAGAATTTCTCCAAATTCTATCTGTCCGCACCGCTTACAAGTTCTCTCATTCTGATAAGCCTCTGATGCATCTATCGGGTAGCTTTTTCCAATCTGGTATCCATGAGCACCTGTTGCAATCTCCCGCAATTTCCATTCTGACCATTCATGCCCCAGTATAGGAGTAATCAACTCATCATTCGGATCAAAAATCTCCTTTTTTGCCTCTTTGTCCAGAAAACACTTTCCGCATTTCATGCACTGATAGTATTCACGTCTGCCTGAGTTCCAGCAATTGGCAGCTAATCCCGGAACTAATTCCAGTTCATGGCCTGTTGCAGGATATACTACAGATTCTAATTCATTACCATCGTATGGATCATCATAATTTTTTCCACAAGATTCACAGTGCCAGTACTCCCTGTTTCCATCTTCGGTACAGGTTGCTTCTTTCCAGTCAACCCAGGTAAATTTATGTTCAAGCTTCTCGATTTTGGTCTCACCGGAAACTACAGTTCCTGCCTCATTACTGAAATCTTTTCCACATACATTACAATGCCAGTATTCGATATTTCCCTCGTTTATACAGGTTGGCTCAACACTTGCATAATGTGTTAACGGATCTGCAACATTATGGAAGGCAAAGCTTTCTCCTGCTGCATAGGTTTCGGCTGTGGAACCTTTATGGCCTATGATCACAAGTGTACTGTTCTTCTCAGTATCTGAATTGTAGCCGATCGCACGTTTCTCGATTTTTACAGAATTTCCTGGAATGTAAACACTTCTGAGCGCCTGGCAGCCTTTAAATGCATCGGTGTCAATCTTGGTTACATTTTCTGGGATGGTGATGTCTTTAAGTTTACTGCAGTCTACAAATGTACCATATACAACACTTGTCAGTCCTTTTGATAAATGAATTGCTTCGAGACCATAACAGATTGAAAATGCATATTCCCCAATTTCTGTTACACTATCTGGAAGTTCTAGACTCTTAATGCTACGACACCAGGTAAATGCATGCTCTCCAATTGTTTTCAGATTCTTCGGGAATTTTATGCTTTCAAGATTGTCATCATCATCAAATGTACCGTCTTTGATTTCGGTGATACTGTCCGGAAGTTCAACTGTTTTTAAATTGTCATTACTTGCAAATGCATATTTTCCTATATCTGTTACGGATCCCGGAACTATCATCGTACTGTATTGACCACTTGAAAATGCACTGTCTCCGATTGTTTTCAGACCATTTGGTAATTTGAACTCTGTTACCCCAGTGTTCCTAAATGCGCCAGCTTCAATCGTTGTCATTCCAGCTGGCAGATTAATTTCCGTCAGTCTTCCACAGCCTGAAAAAGCCGCTTCTCCAATTTCTGTGACACCGTCTGGAATTACAATACTGTTCAATCTTCCGCACCCTGAAAACATAGAATTATTTATACGTTTAAGTCCGTATGGAAGTTTAACACTTCTCAAATCTGAACAACCGGAAAATACTCCTGTTCCTATATCTGTCAGATTATCCGGAATTTCAATAGCTGTTAGGCTACTGCAATTATAAAAAGTATTCGCTTCTATACTTTTCAGATTTTTGGAAAGTGTTACATTGCTGAGCTTCTCACAATTTCCAAATGCGTTCTCTCCTAAGTTGTCAGGCTATCCGGCAAAACAATATTGCTTAAGCTGCTGCAGTTCTCAAACGCAGCCTTTCCAATTGATGTCACACTGTTGGGAATATTAATACTGCTCAGACTATTGCAATTATAGAACATACTTCTTCAATAGTTGTAAGTCCCTCCGGTAATACAATATTATTCAGCTTTCCACATTGGCTAAATGCTCTCTGTTTTATTGATGTTACACTTTTAGGAATATTAATATTGCTCAGACTGCTGCAATACTGAAATGCACCTTCACCTATAGTCGTTACTCCATCCTTTAATACAACATCTTTCAGATTGCTGCATCCATAAAATGTCTCTCTTTCTATTGTTGACACACTCTTAGGAATATTAATACTGCTTAAACTATCGCAATTGCTGAATGCGCATTCTCCAATACTTGTCAGGTTTTCCGACAATATAATTGTACTTAAATTACTACAACCTGAAAATGTATAATTTCCCAAACTTGTTAAACTTTTTGGTAATGTAACACTGGTTAAATTCTTACAATCCTGAAATATACCATCCCATGACCCACAATTAAGAGAAGTAATTCCTTCTCCAATTTCTATGCTTTTAATCCTTTCATCATTTCTAAACTGCCAGGAAAATGCCACACCACTACCTTCAATCACAAGCCGTCCATCCCCATACAGCTTATAAGTAGCATTACTTCCACAGCTTCCACTGTCAACAACTTCCGAACTGTCGCCCGCACCAGCTATCACAGCTTCTCCATCTGAAAAACCATTTTCCACTTCTGCTTCCAGTTCTACATTCTCAGAGCTGTCTGCTTCTGTCTCTACATTCAGTTCCTCTGCACTGTCGTCAAACATCTCCAGATTACTGGTATCGTCAGCCTGCGCATTCTCATCGGATACTTCACTTTCAATTTCTTCCTCGCCTTCTGCGTCTGACGCTGCAGCGACAGTTTCCTCACTTTCATCCGCTCCTGCAGTTTCATTTTCCGCTGCATCTACTGCAATTTCCGCTGTTGTCTCTGTCGCTGTATCTCCGTTTTCTGTTCCTGCTACTTCTGTTTCATCTGCCTGAAATTCCTCAGCCGCATACACAGACACTGTCTCCACCGGAGCCGCCGCTGTTGTCAGGATCATAGCCGCAGACAGCAGCCATGCAATATTCTTTTTCTTCATAGATTTCCCCCATTTTCAAATTCACATTTATAATAAAATTATAAATTTCCCATCACATTTAATCAAGCTTTGTTTAGAATATTTTTGTCATATTTTGTCTGTTTACAGACATTTTTTAACATTTTTTCTACTATAAAAACCCGGCAGCTGCACATGTGAAAAATCTCCATGTTTCATCTGCCGGGCTTCTGTTTTTATTTTCTTTTGTATTCTTTCACTGTTATGGCGATTTTACGTACGCCTGCTTCATCGTTACTTCACCGTTACCTTACAGTTCAGTTTTTTCGCTCCGCTCTGCACGGTGATCACGGCCGTCCCTTTTCGGATTCCCTTTACAACACCTTTGGAATTTACCGTAGCGATCCTGCGATCCGAGGAACGGAAAAGAATCTTCTCGTCGCTGTAATACGGCACGGTCACTGCCTGGATCGTGTATGTTTTTCCACGAAGTATGGTTTTTGTTTTGGGCACGCCGGTCATCTTTGCGGTCCTTACTGCGGCAGTATTGTTCAAAAAACGGAACCCATTTTTCTTTGCATAAGTCTGAGCAGTAGAACTCTTTTTTCCGGCAATGACAAAGTTTATTTTTTCCACTATTGAAATTATAGCCGATCGCTTCTTTTTCTATCACTGTTTTACTGTTGAGGATCGTAATCTTTTTCATAGCCAGGCAATCATAAAAAGCATGGCTTCTGATCTTTTTCACACTGGCAGGTACTGTAATATTCCCCAGTTTTCGACAATTATTAAATGCACCGTTCCCGATCTCTGTAAGCTTCTTCGGCAACGACACCTTTCTGAGATCTGCACAAAAAGAAAACGCACCTTCACCAATAACCGTGACACTGTCCGGAAACTTACTCCTGTCAAACCGCAATGCCGAAAGGCGCTCTTTCTATCCTGGAAACACCCGGTCCAAGCGTAACCTTTTTCAGCTTCATATCCGCCTCAAATAACGATTCCGGTAATATTTTCACACTTCCCGGAATGCTGACAGATTCCAGACTGTTACAGTAACTGAAAGCATATTCATCAATTTTTGTTACAGTTTTCGGTACATCCAGACTCGTAAGCTTACTCTGGTAAAAAGCATATGCACCAATGCTTTTCAGTCCATCAGGAAGCTTGATCCTGGTGATCGCAGTATCTCCAAATGCTCTTACCCCAATACTCCGCAAAGTTCCCGGCAACGAAATCCTCTTCATATTTCTGCAGCCTGAAAAGGTTCTGTCACCGATTCCCGTGATCCCAGATGCAACGGTTACTGTTTTTATCATGCTGATCTGTATGAAAATTATCGGTAACCTTAACCTCCCCTTTTCCCTGTATCTGCAGGTTTCCATTGGAGTACAACCGGTAAACAGCTTTACTTCCGCAGGAGCCCTTCGCAACAAGCTTTGCAGTGCTCTGCACGCCTGCTGCCGATGCTTCCTGTGCATATTCAGCCGCATAACCGGTCTGTGCATGTACAGCCACAGAAGATACACAGGACCCTGTCAGGATCATTGCCGTTGATAACAGTATTGCGATTTTTTTCCCAAACATAAAAGCTCCCTCCCTGAGAATCGATCGGATATCCACGATCTTCTCCCATGCAGCAACAAAAGGACCAGCATACATCCGGTCCTCATGTTCATCATTTAGAATCTGTTGGTTAATCCAACCACATACATATCTTCTTTATATTCCGGGATTTTCACAAGAAGTCCCTCTGCAGTATCTTCAGTTTCTACCTTCACTGCCGGATCAAATGGTCTCAGCGCTCCGTGGTAGCCTTTGATCAGGAATTCATTTGCGCCTTCCTTAAGATGATCTGCAAACACATTCAGATTTCCGTCTTTCTGTGTATAATGAAGCTCGATTCCATTCTCAAGCAGCTCAGATTCACGGTCACTGCAGCGTGTTCCGTAAATACCGTCATGGTTTACCTTCAGCCATGCACCCAGGATCTTCAGTCTTCTTACCTGCTCCTCCGGGATAGTTCCGTCTGCCTTCGGTCCGATGTTCAGGAGAAGATTTCCGTTATTTGCCACTGTTCCGACAAGAAGTGAGATCAGATCCGGAACAGAGATCAGCTTGTCATCGCCTTCGTTGGCATTATAACCGAAGGATAAGCCCATTCCACGGCACATCTCCCATTTCTCATTTCTGTTTACAGAACCGGATTTATATTCCTTAGTAAGGAAATCGTGATAACGTCCGTTGAAACGGTCATTTACCACACCTTCCGGAACCTTATTGTAATAATGTGCTAAGAAATACGGCATCATCTCTTCACTCTGTGTCGGCCATCCGATATCATTCCAGAACACACTCGGTGCATAATCATCTACAAGCTCTTTCATCTGATTATAGGAATAATCTGCATATGCAAATGTCGGGCTGGCTGTTCCAAACAGATCATCATCCTCAAAAATAGGATCGTTTGCATACTGCCAGTCGATCAGTCCGGAATAATACAGGCCCATACGGATTCCTGCGTCACGGACAGCTTCTGTCAGCTCACCGGTGATATTTCTCTTCGGTCCCATTTCTACGGAATTGAAATGTGTATATTTACTTGGGAACAGGCAGAATCCGTCATGATGCTTGGTTGTCAGAACAACATACTCCGCACCTGCTTCTTTGAAGATCTCTGCCCACTGCTTTGGATCCCAGTTTTCAGCTTTCCACATAGGAATAAAATCTTCATATTTGAAATCTTTTCCGTATTTTTCTATATGATGCTTATATGTAGGGCCTTTTCCAATGTTCAGAGAATTGTAATACCATTCTGCATACGGATTATCCGCAAACCATTCCTTGGAATCAACCTCTCCCAGTTCCCATGTATGCGGTGCAAAAGCCGGCACGGAATAAATTCCCCAGTGGATAAAAATTCCAAATTTACAATCATCATACCATTTTGGAACTGTGTGTGCATTTACAGAGTTCCAGTTTCCTGTGAATCTTACATCTCCCATAATTTAAATACCTTATCCTTTCTGTCCTTTAAAAAGGACATTATAATTTACTTGCTTCCCCCAACAGCTATTCTACTGTGATCTTCAATACCACTGGCATATCACCCGCTCAATAACCCCTCTTCCGCAGGAAATATCCAGTTCTTTATTTCTCGCAAATGCCGGATGCAGATCTGTTCCGAGGATCTCAATATCCCGGATCGTGGATTTCAAAAGCTTCATATCATTGCCAAGAGCTTTGATATGGATTTCTCCATCCTCCGGCCAGTGCAGAACAGTCGCATAAATATGATTGCTCTTACTTGTAAAACGGATATCCTCAGAAGTAAAGTTCTTATCATAGGTATCCGTGAAATGTCCCTCCGGAACTACCGTCGGTCCCTCTCCGAATATCTTCCAGTATCTGGTTCCGTATATTGCCTCTCCGTTTACCTTCAGCCATTTTCCCATTTCTCTCAGGATATATGCATCCTCTTCCGGAATTGTTCCATCCGGCTTCGGTCCGATATTAAGAAGAAGTGCACCATTTTTGCTGACTACATCGATCAGATCCAGCACTACATCGGAAGGCTTCTTATAATCATTTCCAATGGTATAACCCCAGGAATTCTTGGCTACAGAAGTATCATTCTGCCACAGATCCGGTGTGATATGGTCTAACTGCCCTCTTTCCAGATCATTGACTGCGCTGCCGTAAACATATGCGTCAAATTTGGCATCAATGGCTGTTTCTTTTCCCCACTGTGCAGAACGGTTGTAATAATATGCTGCAAATTTACGAAGATACGGTTTCCATGCATACTGCTGTATCCACCAGTCAAAATATACGATGGATGGCTGATATTTATCTACGATCTCGCAGGTGCGGACAAGCCAATCCTGCATATGCTCCTCCGTCGGGGGATTGTCATAAATATCAGTCATATCTCTGGTAATTCCTGCTGCCGGCCCATAAAGATCCGCATATTCCGGATCATTGACATCAGCCTCCGGAATCTGACGACCTCCGTTAAAGAACCAGTAATGCTCTGCTCTGTGAGAAGAAGCACCGAGAACCATTCCCTCTTTCTCAACCTCTGTCTTCAGTTCTCCGAGAATATCTCTCTTTGGTCCCATCTCAGCGGCGTTCCAGCGACAAAGGTCACTGGCATACATCTGAAATCCATCGTGATGCTCCGCTACCGGAACTACGAACTTCGCCCCCGCCTCTTTAAATAATGCCGCCCATTCCTTCGGATCAAACTTCTCAGCCTTAAACTGAGGAATAAAATCCTTGTAGCCGAATTTATCCAGAGTTCCGTATTTCTCTGTATGATGCAGGTTCTCCTTAGAGCCTTTCACATACATATTTCTGGGATACCATTCGTTTCCGAATGCCGGAACACTGTAAACACCCCAGTGGATAAAAATTCCGAATTTATCTCTTGCATACCACTTCGGTACAGGATGCTCACAAAGAGAATCCCAGGTATCCGTGTATGGTCCCTGTGCGATCACCTCATCGATCAGAGAAAGGTATTCTTCTTTTTTCATTTTGTAGTCCTCTTTTATATTTTTTGGTCATTTTCAACAGATGCTTATATGTTACCATCAAACTTTTCGGTTGTATACGTTTGACAATTCACAAATAAAGCGTTTCGTTTTTGTGCAATATATACATTTCAAAAGTAAAAAATACTCCGATGATGTTTTTATTTGAACATCATCGGAGTATTTTCTGTTTTTATCAGATATTCTCTTCGATCACCTTTTCGATCCGTCTCTTCACTTCTTCTGCGATCTCTGTGGTATGCATATCTTTGTATTCCTCATAATACATCGGAGGAAGGATATGCACCTGTACGGTGATCCTCTCTGTAGAACCTGTATCAAAAGCCTTAAAGGAATCGATCAGTGCAACCGGAACGATCGGGCATTTCGTCTTGGTAGCAGTCTTGAAGCTGCCGCCCTTAAACGGTCCCGGATGATTTCCGTTTTTACTTCTGGTTCCCTCCGGAAAGATCAGATAATTACGACCAGCCTTCACTTCCCGTATTACATTGACAATAACCTGCATGGACTGCTTCAGGTCTTCCCTGTCAATGATAAAGGCCTTCATACAGGCAAAAACCTGCTTCAGAAAAGGAATCTCTCCAACTTCCTTCTTTGCAACTACCGAAAAAGGAACCGGGCAGGCCCGGATGATCGCCAGCACATCAAACAGACCCTGGTGATTCGGAAAAAACATAAACCCCTTTTCTCTTGGGATATTTTCAGCTCCATGCACATCAATATGGATATTTCCGCCTTCAATGGCACGCTCATCTACCTGTCTCAGGAATGCGTATTTCTTCTCTTCCGGATAATCATCTGTATGCGCTGCATACCAGCAAGTTTGATCCACCAGTAAGGAACAAAGACTATATTTCTGAGCACCATCAGTAAATCCGCTTCATTCTTACATCCTCCCGCCTCTGCTTTATCCGTTCAGTTTCCCTGCGATCTTATCCTCGTATCCCGGATTCTTTTTCAGAAAAACCTCATAAGCTTTTGTATAATCTGTATAGGTTTTCGTAGTCATAAATTTCTGATAGTCTTGGGCAGCCTGTTGGCTGATCTTATCTGAAATCTCAGAAGGCGCATACAGATAATACTTTTTGTCCTGGACCTTTACAAGATAGGTACTGATACATGGATATTCCTGCTCGTTCTCCAGAACAAGATTATAGCGGATATAAACATAAGAATAATTTTTGTTTTCAGAAATGGAGCCACAGCTGTCGATATTTACATCCTTTACTCCATGGGCCTGGAAATATTTTATCGTGGAGGAAATCTCTGTTTTCGCCTCATCCGATAGCTTATCCGCACTGTAACAGCTCTGCATCTTTTTATTCTTGCCTGCTGCTGCCGCTTTGATGTAGCCTTCCACAACTCCCTCCGGAGTTCTGTGGCTGATCTTTCCGCAGCCCCTGGCCGCCAGAACGATCACCAGCAGGATCAAAATGATCCCCGCCAGTGTCGCAATGTGGACAAAATTCAGTTTTTTATTAGAGTATTTCAGCTTCTTTACAGATTTTTTTTCTGCGTTTTTTCTTTGTCGTCGTCATGACTTATCCTCGACCTTATTCTTCTTCACTGCCTGTGACAGCTTCCTCTGCAGAGCCTTCTTCGTTATCGCCGGTTTCTCCGTCAGCTTTTTCGGCATTTGTATCTGCTTCCGGATCTTTATCTCTTACCTTGGCGATACTTGCAACGGTTACACCCTCTGTAAGATTGATCATCTTCACACCGGAGGTGATCCTTCCAAGGACAGAGATATCCGCACACTGCAGACGGATAATGATACCCTCTGTAGTGATCATCATAATCTCGTTCTCTTCGTTGACAGCCTTGGCGCCGACAACATTTCCGGTCTTCTCGGTGATCTTGTAGCACTTCACACCCTTACCGCCACGGTTCTGGACAGCAAACTCACTCATGCTGTACGTTTGCCCATTCCGTTCTCAGAAGCTACAAGCAGATAATCTCCCTGGGTGTTCAGCTGCATGGCAACAACTTCATCACCGTCAGTAAGATTCATACCTCTTACTCCCATGGACGCACGGCCTGTGCTGCGGACATCCGTTTCCTTAAAGCGGATACACTGTCCGTCCCTGGTCACAAGAATAATATCCTTGTTATTATCAGTAGCCTTAACCTCTATCAGCTCGTCATCATCACGGAGAACGATTGCTGTAAGACCTGTCTTACGGACATTCTCGTAATCCTTGATCGGAGTTTTCTTCACAAGACCTTTCTTGGTGGCCATCATCAGATAGTGACCCTCTTCATATTTACGAAGCGGGATACAGCTGTGATCTTTTCTCCCGGTGCAAGCTGCAGAAGATTGATGATTGCAGTTCCTCTGGCTGTACGACCGGCCTCCGGGATCTCATATGCCTTCAGTCTGTATACACGTCCTGTATTAGTAAAGAACATGAGGTAATGGTGCGTTGTCGTCATCAGAAGCTCTTCGATATAGTCATCCTCAATAGTCTGCATACCCTTGATTCCTCTGCCGCCACGGTTCTGGCTGCGGAAGTTGTCAACGGTCATACGCTTGATATAACCAAGCTTTGTCATTGCGATCACTGTATTTTCTCTCGGAATCAGATCCTCTGTAGAGATATCATATACATCGTATCCGATGGAAGTCTTTCTGTCATCGCCGTATTTCTCTGCAATGGCAAGAATCTCCTCACGAATCACCCTGAGAAGGAGCTTGCGGTCAGCAAGGATTGCCTGGAACTTGCGGATCTTCTCCATAAGCTCTGCATACTCAGCCTCCAGCTTCTCTCTTTCCAGACCTGTCAGTGCACGGAGACGCATATCCACGATTGCCTGTGCCTGCACATCTGTCAGCTCAAAACGGTCGATCAGCTCCTGCTTGGCGATCTGTACGTTGCGGGAACCGCGGATGATGCGGATCACTTCGTCAATATTATCAAGTGCCTTCAGAAGACCCTCCAAAATATGGGCTCTCTCCTGTGCCTTATTAAGATCATACTGTGTTCTTCTGCGAACTACATTCTCCTGATGCTCCAGATAGTACTCCAGCATCTCTTTCAGATTCAGAACCTTCGGTTCCATGCTTCCATGATTCGGAACAAGAGAAAGCATGATCACACCAAAAGTATCCTGCAGCTGTGTATGCTTGTAGAGCAGATTCAGGATCACGTTGGCATTGGCATCCTTGCGAAGATCAATACAGATTCGCATACCCTCACGGCTGGAATGGTCGTTCAGGTCTGTGATCCCATCGATCTTTTTATCACGGACAAGCTCTGCGATCTTCTCGATCAGACGTGCCTTGTTTACAAGGTACGGAAGCTCGGTAACTACGATACGAGATTTACCGTTTGGCAAAGTTTCGATATTTGTCACCGCACGGACACGGATCTTGCCACGTCCGGTACGGTAAGCTTCCTCGATGCCTCTCGTTCCGAGGATGGTCGCTCCTGTAGGGAAGTCTGGTCCCTTTACGATCTCAAGAAGCTCCTCCATAGCTGTTTCTCTGTCTTCTTCCACAATGTTGTCAATGATCTTAACAACTGCATTGATAGTTTCACGAAGGTTATGCGGCGGAATATTGGTTGCCATACCTACCGCAATACCTGTAGTACCGTTTACCAAAAGGTTCGGAAAACGTGCCGGAAGCACAACCGGTTCACGCTCTGTCTCATCAAAGTTCGGCTGAAAATCAACCGTATCCTTGTTGATGTCAGCAAGCATCTCCATGGATATCTTGCTGAGACGTGCCTCTGTATATCGCATGGCAGCCGCACCGTCACCATCCACAGAACCAAAGTTCCATGTCCATCAACCAGCGGATATCTTGTGGACCATTCCTGAGCCATATTAACCAGCGCACCATAGATGGAACTGTCACCATGCGGATGATATTTACCCATGGTATCACCGACAATACGCGCACATTTTCTGTGTGGCTTGTCAGGACCATTATTCAGCTCGATCATAGAGTACAGAACTCGGCGCTGTACCGGCTTCAGACCGTCTCTTACATCAGGCAAGGCTCGTGAGGCGATAACACTCATGGCATAGTCGATGTAAGATTCCTTCATCGTTTTTCCAGATCACTTCGTGGACTTTGTCAAAAATATTATCTTCCATTCTTCTTTATTCTCCTAGATATCAAGATTCTTAACGAATCTTGCATTTTCTTCGATAAATTCACGTCTTGGCTCTACCTTGTCTCCCATAAGAGTGGTAAATGTCAGATCGATCTCAGATGTGGCAGCTTCATCCATGGTCACACGGAGAAGGATTCTCTTCTCAGTCCATAGTAGTCTCCCAAAGCTGCTCGGCATCCATCTCACCCAGACCTTTATAACGCTGGATCTTATTGTTTCCGTCACGTCCGATCTCGGTAAGGATATTGTTCAGCTCATTATCGTCATATGCATACCATACCTTTTTGTTCTTCTCCACTTTATAGAGAGGAGGCTGCGCCAGGTATACATATCCCTGCTTGATCAGCTCCGGCATGAACCGATACAGGAAGGTCAGAAGCAGTGTTGCGATATGTGCACCGTCAACATCGGCATCGGTCATAATGATGATCTTGTGATAACGAAGTTTGGAAATATCAAAATCCTCATGGATTCCGGTTCCGAAGGCAGTGATCATTGCTTGATCTCTTTGTTTCCGTAAATTTTATCCAGACGTGCCTTCTCAACATTCAGGATCTTACCACGAAGTGGAAGGATCGCCTGTGTGGCACGGTTTCTCGCTGTCTTGGCAGAACCACCCGCGGAATCTCCCTCTACGATATAAATCTCACAGTTCTCCGGATTCTTGTCAGAACAGTCTGCAAGCTTTCCCGGAAGTGACATACTGTCCAGTGCGGATTTTCTTCTTGTAAGGTCACGTGCCTTTCTGGCTGCCTCTCTGGCTCTCTGTGCAAGAACAGATTTCTCAACTGTAGCTTGGCAACTGCAGGATTCTGCTCCAGGAAAATCTCCAGCTGTTTACTTACAACACTGTCTACCGCACCTCTGGCCTCACTGTTTCCAAGCTTCTGCTTAGTCTGACCCTCAAACTGCGGATTCTCGATCTTAACACTGACGATCGCAGTCAGGCCCTCACGGATATCATCACCGCTTAAGTTCGGCTCACTGTCCTTAAGAAGCTTGTTCTTACGTGCATAATCATTAAATGTATTGGTGATTGCATTACGGAAACCGGTAATGTGTGTACCACCCTCCGGTGTATTGATATTGTTTACAAAGCCATAGGTGTTCTCTGTATAGGAGTCATTATGCTGCAGCGCAACCTCTACAGACACGCCGTCCTTCTCACCCTCACAGTAAATGATCTCCGGGTAAAGAGCCTCCTTGCTTCTGTTCAGGTAACTTACAAACTCACGGATACCACCCTCATAGTGGAATACCTTCTCGCGCTCCTGTCCCTCTCTCTTATCCTCCAGTACGATACGAAGACCCTTAGTCAGGAAAGCCATCTCTCGAAGTCTCTGTTTCAGGATATCATAATCATAAACAGTCTCCTCAAAGATCTCCTTGTCCGGAAGGAAATAAACCTTCGTACCGGAAAGCCCCGGATCACAGTCACCTACCACCTTCAGCGGTACATAGTCTTGCCACGCTCATATCTCTGTCTGTATTCCTTACCCTCTCGGTAGATGGTAACCTCCAGCCATTCGGAAAGTGCATTTACAACAGATGCACCAACACCATGAAGACCACCGGAAACCTTGTATCCTCCACCGCCGAACTTACCGCCTGCGTGAAGAATGGTAAATACAACCTCAACTGCCGGAATACCAGCCTTATGATTGATGCCAACCGGAATACCACGACCATTATCTGTAACTGTAATGGAATTATCCGGATTGATATCTACATGGATCTCCGTACAAAAACCAGCCAGTGCTTCATCGACTGCGTTATCCACGATCTCATATACGAGATGATGAAGTCCACGGCTGGAGGTACTTCCGATATACATTCCAGGCCTCTTACGTACGGCTTCCAGTCCTTCCAGGATCTGGATCTGATCCGCGCCGTATTCTGTATTCTCTGCGCCCATGTCATTCCTCCTGTTCTTGTCATCCGGACGTATTTGAAAATTCATTTCTGCAGAACCATAGCAGCTTCAGAAATTATTACATCAAATCCTGAGCAAGAAAAACTGATCTGTTAATTTCAGAAAATACTGTATTTTCATTTTGCAGAAAGCAATTCTCAAACCCGCTCCGGAAGTGTCATTTATACCTGTAAAATAAATATTTTTTACATACGAATACAGAGTTTATTATAGCACAAAAAAGCCTGTATTTCCACGCAAAATCATAGGAAATACAGGCAAAAAAGTATCTTATTAAATGCAATTTCAAATCATATAGCACAATATGCGCTTAAAATATATGGAATATTCAGCTACTCCAGTAAAAGCCCAAATTCTTTTAACAATTTCTTCTGGTATTCCGGATCTGATGCCGATTTTATAATATCAGACGTTCTGCCCAGCTCAGCAAGGCAGAGGATCAAACTGTTAATACTATGTTCTCCCTGTTGCATTCCCTGCTGTATCCCCTGCTGTATCCCCTGCTGCATTCCCTGCTGCATCCCCTGCTGCATCCCATCCTTTATTCCATCCTGCATTCCAATTCCATAACCTTCATCATAGCCATCCTGTAAACTTTTTCTTATCTTTTCCTCGATCTGATCCTGTATGATCCGATTTAATGCTTCACACATACAATCCGCCTCCCTGAATTTTTCCTCATTAGCCCTTACGATCATCTGCATGACTGATTCGTACAAAGGATTTTTCTGCTTTTCTCTGTATTCATTGAGAAGTCGTTTCATATCTTTCTTATCTTTTATTCTATCAGTCAGACTTCTCAGCCACAGATTTTTCTTCTTCGACAACTGTTCCGTTACAATAACCTGGATTGGGATCTTAGACCCTGTTACGTAATAAATTCCCTCTTCTATCTTTTTTATCCGGCATTTCCAAAACTCCCTCAAATGCCGGAGCATCTTCCGGGGATATGCCCTGCTTACCAAAGAGATCGTAATCTCCTCAATTGGGATTTCATCCTCAGTTACCGTATCTGCTTTATAAAAAAATGCATATCCGCACACCTTATAAAAATCATTGATGCTTATATAATCCGTCGGACTCTTATACTCAATGATATTATATTTCCGGAAGATCCTTCCGATGTTTTTATTAATGGGGATATCGGTCTTCTTTTTGATCACAAGCGCATCGATCTCCATTGGTTTCGTCCCAAGCTGATGCTCATTCTCAAAAATCAGATTCTCCTTTTCTGACTCCAGTTCTATCTGGATATCAGCAAAAATGCAGGATGCCACTGCCGCAGATTAGAGCTGTTTGTTCTGTTTTTGTTTACGATCATACACGACTCCTCTATTTTGATCTCAAGGAGCCTCATCTGAAAACTCCTGCTGAAAAATGGAAAAAGCATGAATTTTCTGAGATGACAGGCAATCTGCCTGATATATGAAATGTAATAGAAAAATAAGATTATTTTTAGAAAATATGCTTTTACAGCATTTCCATAGAATCCCGGAACTGCTTTTTATTTTTGATAAGATCAGCTTACCACAATATGGTCTGTACTGCAAGCAAATCATTTCGACAAAATCCGTACAGTACTTTTTATATTACTGTTCACTCCGTTCTCAGTAACACGCTTCGCGATGCCAGTGAACAGTAATCTTTTTATTACTATAAAAAGCCACATACGCTCCCAAAAAATCCTTGGTCACAGTATGCAGCTTATTCAATCATCCACGATCACGTTATTACGATCCATACCGCAATTTACACCTGATCATTCAGCAGAACCTTCTCCATCCAGAAGCGCCTTATAAATATCCCGCTTGGAAACACCACGATCCTTGGCAGCAAGCTTCATGGCATCCTTCCTGGAATTCCCCTGCTGCTCATACATCGCCACATGCTCCGCAATGGAAATCTCCTCCCAGGAAGCACGCTTCTCCGCCTCCATCTCACTGCGGCTCCTGCCCTCGATCACGAGAACACACTCACCCAACGGCTTCTCATCTTTATAAAAATCCATCAGATCATCGATCGTAGTCCGGAATGCCGTTTCATGCTTCTTGGTCAGCTCTCTGCAAAGAGTCATCCGGCGGTTGCCAAGCGCCTCTCTGAGCTCACCAAGGGTCCTTACAAGCCTGTGAGGCGCCTCATACAGGATAATAGTCCTGGTTTCACAGGAAAGCTCCTCCAGGATTGTTTTTCGTTCTTTCTTATCCGCCGGAAGAAAAGCCTCGAAAGCAAAACGCCTGGTATGCAGGCCTGACAAAGTCAGAGCAGTGATGCAGGCAGCAGGACCCGGAAGTGAAGTCACTTCAATTCCGGCTTCATAGCACATGGCGGCAAGCTCCTCCCCGGGATCCGAGATACCCGGAGTACCTGCATCTGTGATCAACGCAATGTTTGTACCTGCCAGCAGCTTTTCCACAAGGACATGGCCCTTATCTATCTTATTGTATTCGTGGTAGCTGGTCATGGGGGTTTTTATATCAAAATGATTCAGCAGTTTTATGCTGTTGCGGGTATCCTCCGCAGCGATTAAATCCACTTCCCGAAGGGTTCTTAGTACTCGAAGGGTGATGTCTTCGAGGTTTCCTATGGGGGTGGCACATAAGTATAGTTTTCCGTTTTGTTTCATATTTGCCTCTTTTCTCGCTTGACCGCGGGAGTTTTTTTTCACTTGGCCGTGGGGGTTTCCGCTTGACCGCGGGATTTGTTTAAGTTTGGAAGCTTTGAAAACCGCAAAGGGGCGCAAGGCCGCGCCCCTCTGCACACCCCTTGGGCTTTTTTTTAGTAGTGCAAGGGATTCGTTGTTCTTATTTGTTGACTTGTGTCTGTATGCTTCGGTATTCAGCGCGCTACGCTGTGCCGATGTTGTTTTATTTCCTCACTTTCTCCGTGATTCACTTCTGGCAAGGTGTCTGTATTCTTCGGTATTCAGCGCACTACGCTATGCCGATATTATTTTATTTCTTCATCTTTCTCAGTGATTCACTTTCTGGCAAGGTGTCTGTATTCTTCGATACTCAGCGCGCTGCTCTATGCCGATATTATTTCATTTCTTCAACCTTCTCCGTCGATTACT
>ENA-OQER01000535-OQER01000535.1-human-gut-metagenome-genome-assembly--contig:-NODE-535-length-20395-cov-4.521364_pt1 | contig 20395 bp, 24 predicted proteins | sample MGYA00242797_ERZ504639 | MGnify/ENA primary metagenome ERZ504639 (study PRJEB26092, sample SAMD00036306) | human gut metagenome | host: Homo sapiens | study: EMG produced TPA metagenomics assembly of...
ATCCATTTTTTTGACCAGCTTCCGTGCGCTGGCTTCTTCTCTGCCGGTACGGCGTATCACATTCTGGACTCTTTCCTCAAAAGGAGCATGGATAAAAATTTTAAGTGATTTATCCTTCAGGATATTGGTCGCACAGCGGCCGACAATTACGCAGTCCTCTCTCTGCGGAAGGGAAAGAATGATCTTTCTCTGAAGATCATAGAGAACATCATTCATTGGTACAAAGGAGAAATTATCTGTAAACTGCAGCTCGCTGTCAACAGGAAATACCCACTGACTGGCCTTTTTCTCGTCTACCTTTGCCAGGGTGTCGAAGGGGATATTGTTTTTCTTGGCAGCCATGTCGATCAGTTCTTTATCATAAAAACCGATGTCCAGGTTTTCAGCCAGAGTCTTGCCGATAAGGCGTCCATTGCTTCCAAACATACGATTGATGGTGATAATACGTTTTGCCATAAAGATACCTCCTTTATCTCGGACCGGAAGCAGGAATATCTGATTTCCGGTAGTTTTTCTTACTTCTTTTATAACATATTTCGGTAAAAAATGCTAGAAAATAATGTATAATACTTAAAATAACATTTAATATATACAAAAATGACGGTAACAGACAGAAAATATGATTAATTATCCGTATTTACATATGAAAAATATCATACCTTTTTCACCGTGTTTTCACAGAAGAGAGATCGGTATCCGAAAGGCGATCGGCGCAGGAAGCCTATTGATGCGCTTCGGTATTCCGGTTGATAAGATATTATAAAAATGTGATTTGTGAGAAGGATTTTTCCTGGCTGAACAAATCGCGTTTTTTTTATCTGGAAATCCGCACATTGATAAGGTATAATTTATAGCAGTTAAAGCATGTCCCTTCCGGATGGACAGAACTGATGACCGGGACACTGCCGAGAAAGGGATGACAGTAAATTTGAACATCGTGGAGAAATGTGTTTCATGCCTGAATATAAAAGAATCTTATGATCTGGCCAGGCGCATGGAACAGGAAAAAACAAATCCGGTTCTGGGATACCGTACAGCAGGCTCCTGGCAGAGCGAAAAACCGGAGATATGCTTTTGGAAGAAATGAAAAAAGCCGGTCTCACACAGGTAGAAAAAGATAAGATCCGTGTGGATGCATGGGAATTTAAGAAAGCGGTGATGCGCTGCCATGACAGAGAGGGAACCTGCCGGGAGATCCAGCTTGGTGCATATCAGACAGATTTTAAGACCAATGGCTTTCAGAAGTTTGATCTTGTATATCTTGGAAAGGGTACAGCCGACGAATATAAGAATATCGATGTGAAAGGAAAGCTGGTTCTTATTGAGATCAATCAGAGAGAAGAATGGTGGATCAACTACCCGGTGTATCAGGCACACCTGAAGGGTGCAGCGGCTTTGATCGCCGTACAGAGCAGGGGATATGCACAGATCGATGATACGGCTCTGAATGCACAGGATATAGCAGGACCTTCCTGTGCGCCTGCATTTTCCATGTCACGGGCAGATTTTCTTATGATCCGCCGGTTAATGGAAGAGAAAATGAGAATGGGAATCGTGTTCCGGAGCTTTCCGTGGAATTTGATGCGGACACAGAGGTGATCAAAGACCAGTATACCTACAATATCGTTGGCAAATCCCGGGAACTGATTCGGATTCCATGATCCTGTTAAGCGCTCACTATGATTCCTATTTTGAGGGATTTCAGGACGATAATGCGGCAGTGGCCATGATCATTGGAATTGCCAGGGCGCTGATCCGTGGTGGCTACAAACCTCGCCATACTATTGTGGTATGTGCTCTTGCAGCAGAAGAATGGGGGATTTCCGACACAAAATATGACTGGTCCACAGGTGCTTACCGCCAGGTGTTTGAGGCAAGACCGGAGTGGCAGGGTCGCGTGATCGCAGATTTGAATTTTGAGCTTCCGGCTCATGCACACAGTACCAGAGATGCAGTACGGTGTACCTATGAGTATGCGGATTTTGTGCGCAGCTTCGTGGATACTGTGCAGATGCCGGAGGGGATTTATCCGGAGGGCATGACCACGTTGTATCCCATTGAAACCTGGTCTGATGATTTTACCATGGCTATTTCCGGGATCCCGTCCATGGTCAATGATTTCAGCGGTGGCCCGTTTATGGAAAATTATTATCATTCTCAGTACGATAACCAGGATGTTTATGAGGAAGAGGTATACAGATTCCATCATGAATTTTATCTGAAACTTCTTCTGGCTATTGATAGCCTTGCTCTGCCGCCAATGGATTTCGGGCGGGTACTGGACCAAAGTATTAAGACCCTGGATCTGGATCTGTGTATGCAGACCGGCGTCGACAGTACACTCCTTCTGAAAAAAACAGAAGAGGCAAAAAAAAGCGGCTGCCATCCTTGCAGACAGGTACGGCGCTTCAACAGCTTCCGGAAGAAAAACGTGACTGGAAAAAAGCCGATGCCATTACCGAAAAGCTTCTCGGTGTATTCCGAAAATCTCAGGATTATCTGGTACGTCTGGACTGGGATGATAATGTGATCTTTCCGCAGCAGGCAGTGCAGAACAATCTTTATGCACTGAAGAAAGCTATGGGATATCTGGAAAAGGGAGAGATCGTACCTGCGCTGGAGCTTTTTACAGTATTGACAACAACTGTTATGCCTTTCAGTTTGAGAGGGAAGTCTTTTATCATTTTACAGAATATATCCTGAAGCAGTCCCCGGATCGCCTGATGTGGGGAAAGGGCAGGATCATCCACCATGAGAACCTTTATGATCTTGTGGAAAGGCTGAAGGAAAAGAAGCCGGGGTGACAGCCTGGAAGCGGAAAAGCAGACCCTGAGGGAAGCCTGGGAAAGACAGAAGCATTATTATGCGGATGATATTGAATATCTGATCCGTGCAATGGAAAAACTCAGGAATCTGATCTGTGAGGTCAGTGATATGTTTGAAAAAAGAACAGAATAAAACCACACCTGGAGGAAAGAATGGAAAGCCAGAATTTATACCGAGTGAAAGAAGAAGATCTGGACAAGCTGATCCGGATATTGACTGTATGTTTTTCGGAGGATCCTCTGTATCATGCACTGATCCCGGACAGGGATACCAGAGAACGGCTGATGCCGGAGCTTTTTTACCTGTGATCTTACGGAGTTTTTTTGAGACCTGCGAGATTTATGCAGACAGCAGTGAGCTGAACAGTATCTTGGTAGTATCCGACGGAACGGAGCATGAAGCAGCCTTACATAATCTGATGGTGGATTTTTTTGCCCTTCTGAAAACAGATGGCTATCTGATCAAAGAGGATCCAAGTCTTGCGACCCTGTGGAAATTCATCCAGGGAAAAGACTATCTGAATTCCAGCTGGACTTCCCAGCTTCATACAGCAGAAAGGCTTCATGTGATCTATCTGGCAGTGGCGCCGAAGATGCAGCATCACGGTCTTGCTGAAAAGCTGATGGATGAGGTGATCGATTATGCGGACAGGCATAAGCTGATGATCTCTCTGGAAACCCATAATCCGGCAAATGTTTCCATGTATGAGAAATTCGGATTTAAATTATATGGCATTGTACAGAAAAAAGGATTTGATCTGAAGCAGTACTGCATGATCAAACAGGCATAGGAGGAATTAGGATGCAACGAAAATGGTGGCATGACAAGGTGGTATATCAGATATACCCCAAGAGCTTTTATGATTCTAACGGAGACGGGATCGGAGACATCCCGGGAATCATCAGCAAGCTTGATTATCTGAAGGAACTGGGAGCAGATATCCTCTGGCTTTCCCCCGATCTATAAATCTCCGCTTGCAGACCAGGGATATGACATCGCAGATTATTATTCTATTGATCCTAGGTTTGGGACCATGGAGGATATGGATCGTCTGATCGCAGAAGCAAAAAAAAGAGAAATGTACATCCTTATGGATCTGGTGGTGAATCACTGCTCCGATGAGCATGAGTGGTTTCAGGAGGCCATTAAGGATCCGGACGGAAAGTATGGAAATTTCTTTTATATCCGGGACAAAAAGGATGACAAGGCTCCCTGCAACTGGAGAAGCTATTTCGGTGGCCCGGTATGGGAAGAGCTTCCGGGACATCCGGATAAACAGTATCTCCATGTATTCCACAAGAAGCAGCCGGATCTCAACTGGGAGAATCCTGAAGTAAGAGAGGAAGTCTACAAAAACATCCGCTGGTGGATGGAAAAGGGGCTTGGAGGATTCCGTATTGATGCCATTATCAATATCAAGAAGAAGCTTCCATTTTCTGATTATCCTGCCGATCGTGCAGACGGGCTCTGCAGCATCGAGAGGATGCTGGAGGAGGCAGAGGGGATTGGAGAATTCCTGGGAGAGATGGCTGAGAAGTGCTTTCATCCCTATGACGCTTTTACTGTAGGAGAGGTATTCAATGAAAAGGAAGATGAGATCAAAGATTTTATCGGAGAAAACGGATACTTTTCATCCATGTTTGATTTTGAGGAAACCTGTTACGGAAAGAGCGAGGATGGCTGGTATGCATCCAAACCGTACCTGACTCCGGAAGAGTACAAGAAGTGTATTTTCCATACTCAGAAAAGGATCGGGGATACTGGTATGATCTCCAACATTATTGAGAATCATGATGAGCCAAGAGGTGTCTGTCACTATATTTCTCCGGAAGACCGCTGTCCGGATTCAAGGAAGCTCCTGGCAGGTGTTTATTTCCTGCTGAAGGGAATTCCGTTTATTTATCAGGGGCAGGAGATCGGTATGGAAAATATGGAGTTTACTTCTATGGACCAGATCGATGACATCAGTACCATCGATGAATACCAGGTAGCGCTCCGTGCCGGATGCAGTGAAAAAGAAGCGCTTGATGCTGCTTCCGCATTTTCCAGAGACAATGCCAGAACTCCGGTACAGTGGAGCGCAGAGAAAAATGCGGGATTTTCAAAAGGAGAGCCGTGGCTTGGGGTTAATCCGAATTATAAGGAGATCAATATAGAGTCCCAATTAACGGACAGTGACTCCCTCCTTTCTTTCTACAAAAAGCTGACTGCACTGAGAAAAGCTCCGGAATATAAAGAAAACGCTTGTATATGGAACATTCGCTCCATATCAGGAAGAACAGAAGAATCTGATCGCATATACAAGAAACGGTGAGAAAAATCTTCTGATCCTGGGAAATATGCAGCACAGTCACAGAAGGTATCTTTGCCGGGAGAAGTGAAAAAGGTGCTTCTGAATAATCAGAAAGCTGTGGAGATCACAGAAAAAGAGATTGTTTTGAAACCGTATCAGTTATCGTTCTGGAGACAGCTGACTAATGCGGCGTCAGAACAGCAGAGAAAAAACAATAGCTATTTAGCTGACAGTCTGTTAAAATAAATGTTCGGCTGAAAAAACAGCCGTAAAGAAAGAGAATGAGAATTCAGAAGGGAATAAAGTATGCTGAAGATAAAGAATTACGTAAAGGCAGAAAGCCTTGAACAGGCATATGAACTGAACCAGAAAAGAACAGCCTGTGTGCTGGGCGGTATGGTCTGGCTGAAAATGGGAAACCGGAACATCATGACAGCCATTGACCTGTCAGGTCTTGGGCTGGATATTATTACAGAAACAGAAGAAGCATTTGTGATCGGCTGCATGACACCACTTCATGCGCTGGAAACTCATAAAGAGTTGAATGCCTATACAAACGGTGCTGTCCGTGAAAGTGTACGGCACATTGTGGGTGTGCAGTTTCGAAATTGTGCCACAGTGGGCGGAAGTATTTTCGGAAGATTCGGATTTTCCGATGTACTGACCATGTTTCTGGCACTGGATACCTGGGTGGAGCTGTATAATGGCGGAACCATTCCGCTGGCACAGTTTGCATCCATGGAAAAGGATAACGATATCCTGGTAAATATCATTGTAAAAAAACAGCCGCTGAACAGTGTGTACTTAAGCCAGCGGAACAATTCCACAGATTTCCTGTGCTCACCTGTGCGGCCGCTCTTATTGACGGAAAAGCAAGAACTGTCATTGGAGCCAGACCCGGAAAAGCAATGATCCTGGAAGATGAAGAGGGAATCTTAAAAGATTTTGTACAGATGAATGTACAGCAGAAAAAGGATGCAGCAGCTTCTTTTGCTGCATATGCAGCGGAACATGTTTCTACAGACAAGAACATGCGTGCTTCAAAAGAATACAGGAGTCTTCTTGTGAAAGTCCTCACCAGAAGAGCCTGGGAAGAGATCGGAGGGAGAGCAGAATGAATATCACTTTCTGGCTGAATGGTGTAAAACGGCAGGCAGAGGTACGTCCGGATGAACTGCTTCTGGATTTTCTGCGGAAAAACAGCTGTTACAGCGTAAAACGTGGCTGTGAGACTGCAAACTGTGGTCTCTGTACTGTGCTGATGGATGAACGTCCGGTACTGTCCTGCTCCATGCTGGCTGCCCGCGCAGACGGGAAACGGATCGTGACTCTGGAGGGAATGCAGGAGGAAGCAAAGGAATTCGGAGCTTTTATGGCAAATGAGGGAGCAGAGCAGTGCGGTTTCTGCAATCCGGGATTTATCATGAATGTATTTGCCATGTTAAAGGAACTGGAAGATCCTACGGAAGAGGATATCCTGGAGTATCTTTCCGGAAATCTGTGCCGTTGCTCGGGATTTGTGGGACAGACCAGAAGTATCCTGAAATTTCTTGACTATAAAAAGGACAGGAGGAAGGAAAATGAAATACGTAAACAAGCCGGTGCCAAAAACAGATGCAATGTCGCTGGTAACCGGAAAACCGGTCTATACCGATGATCTTGCACCTTCTGACTGCCTGATCGTCAAGATCTTAAGAAGTCCTCATGCAAATGCCTGGTGGAAGAGATCAAGACAGATGCGGCAAAGAAGATCGAGGGGATTGCCTGTGTTCTGACCTATGAGGATGTTTCTCACAAAGATTTACTCTGGCCGGACAGACAGCGCCTGAGATCAGTCCATGGGATCGTTATATCATAGATAAGCATGTGCGTTTTGTAGGTGATCCGGTTGCATCGTAGCTGGTGAGACAGAAGAGGCAGTAGATAAAGCCCTGAAACGCATTAAGGTAAAATATCGTGTGGAGGAAGCAGTTCTGGATATCCACACAGCCAAGGATAATCCCATTCTGGTGCACCCGGAGGATGACTGGTATATGCCGATCCCGGCCGGCGGAGATAATAAGCGTAATCTCTGTTCCTCCAATGTAGAAGAAGTGGGTGATGTGGATGCCATGCTGGAGAAATGTGCGTATACAGTAGACCAGGTTTACCACACAAAGGCAAATCAGCAGACCATGATGGAGACCTTCCGCACCTACTGTTATATGGACCATTTTCAGAGACTGACGGTGGTTTCTTCCACCCAGATCCCGTTTCATATCCGAAGGATCGTAGGAAACGCGCTGAACATTCCGTCTTCCAAAGTTCGTGTGATCAAGCCGCGTATCGGCGGGGGCTTTGGTGCAAAACAGTCTTCTGTCAGTGAGGTTTTCCCGGCATTGGTAACATGGGTTACCGGGCGTCCGTCCAAGATCGTTTTTTCCAGAAAGGAATCCATGATCGCGTCTTCTCCGCGTCATGAGATGGAAGTCCATATCCGCATGGGTGCAGACGAAAACGGTATTGTAAAGGCAATCGATCTTTATACTCTTTCCAACACCGGTGCCTATGGAGAGCATGGGCCTACAACCGTAGGACTTCAGGCCATAAATCCATTGCGCTGTATCGTCATACGGAAGCCTACCGTTTTGCTTATGATGTTGTTTACACCAATATGCAGGCAGCTGGCGCTTATCGTGCTATGGGGCCACACAGGGTATTTTTGCTGTGGAGTCCGCAGCAGATGAGCTGGCTCATAAGATGGGGATGGATCCGGTAAAATTCCGTGAGCTGAACATGCCTATGGAGGGAGAGGCACTTCCGGGATATCCGGATGTACCGATCAACGCAGCTGTACCATGGATAAATGTCTTGCCCGTGCAAAGGAAATGATCGGATGGGACGAGAAATATCCGTTCCGTGATATGGGTAACGGCAAAGTACGGGGTGTCGGCATCGCTATGGCCATGCAGGGCTCATCTATTGCAGGGATCGATGTCGGCGGAGCAGACATTAAATTAAATGAGGATGGTTCCTATACCCTAGCACTTGGATGTTCTGATATGGGAACCGGCTGTGATACCATTCTTGCTCAGATGGCAGCAGACTGTCTGGATACAGATATGAAAAATATCGTGGTATTCAGTGTGGATACAGATATTTCTCCCTATGATTCCGGTTCTTATGCATCTTCCACAACCTACGCTACCGGAAATGCCGTGATCCAGGCCTGCGGAGAACTCAGAAAGAGAATCCATGCTTTTGGCGCACAGATGCTTGGAGTATCAGCTGAGGATTCTGATTTTGACGGAGAAAAAGTACGCACAGAAGACGGAAAAGAGGTAACGCTGCAGCAGATCGCAGGAAAAGCGACCTGTGGAGTCTGCAGTGAGCTTCAGGTTGTAAAAGAATATTCTTCTCCGATCTCTCCGCCACCGTTTATGGTAGGTGCCGCTGAAGTGGAGGTCGATAAAGAGACCGGACAGATCGATGTCATTGATTATGTGGGCGTGATCGACTGTGGAACCCCGATCAATCCAAATCTTGCCAGAGTGCAGGCAGAAGGCGGTATTGGTCAGGGAATCGGAATGGTTCTGTATGAGGATGTGCAGTATACAGATAAGGGAAAGATCCGTAATAATTCTTTTATGCAGTATAAGATCCCCAATCGTATGGATATTCCGAAGGTGCGGATCGAGTTTGAGAGCAGCTACGAGAAGACAGGTCCTTTCGGTGCAAAATCCATTGGTGAGCTTGTGATCGATACACCATGTCCGGCTATTGCCAATGCAGTTTATAATGCAACAGGTGTACGTGTCCGAGAACTTCCGATCACTCCGGAGAAGGTTGCAATGGGAATCCTTGCCAGAGAAACCGGAGAGAAGGTGTGAAATGCAGGAGCTGATACTGGCAATTGCCGGACTGATCCTGGAGCTGCTGGTATTTTTCTGTGCAGGAAGTCTGCTGACACGGATACTGAAAATTAAGGCGGAAATAACCATGGAACTGGTCCTGGGATATCTTCTGTATTTTGCGGTTTTTGAGATACTTGCAGTTCCTATGACACTGAAATGGGTAAAACTGAGTGCCTTTTCGTATCTGTGGATGGCGATCATGGCAGCTTGTGTACTGGCTGCATGTCTGTTCGCGCATAAACTTTGGAAGGGACAGCTGGACGGATAGGAGAAACATTTCGGAAACATTCACTGCTGCTGCTTTTGGTAGCTGCGGCAGTGATCCTGCAGTGTTTTCTGGTGGCTGCATATCAGGACGTTACTGCAGATGCAACACATTATATTGGTGCAGTAAGCACTTCTGTGTATACAGACACTCTTGCCCGATACAGTCCGCTTACCGGTGTGATCCAGAGAAATTTTAATCTCCGCTATGATCTTTCTGCATATCCGATGAACAATGCGGTGTGGTGTGTCCTTCTGGGCATCCACCCGATCGTTCAGTCCAAGGTCGTGATGTCTGTGATCAACATGCTGATGATCAATCTTCTGATCTACCAGATCGGAAAAGCTTTTTTCGTGGAGATGAAAAAAAAGCAGACCTGATGGTTCTTTTTGTGTGCCTGATGCAATTGTTTTCTTTTTCTATCTATACAACAGGAACCTTTGCGTTTATGCGGGTTTATGAAGGGAAGGCCCTGCTGGCAAATATTTCCATTCCGACAGCGCTTCTGGTAAGTACACGTCTCTGGCTCAACAAAGATGGAAGAAATAAAGAAAGCTGGGTGCTGCTTTTCATTGCGGCCGTCAGTGCGCTGACGTTTTCAGGATCCTCCCTTATTTATCCGGCAGTAGTCAGTACGGCGATCCTTCCGGTGATGGTGCTGAAGAAAAAGCTTTCCTACGCAATTCCCTATGCGCTTTGTATGCTGCCGGGATTTTTGTATGCCCTGGTTTATTTTTCGGCAAAGCTGGATGGATTCGCATTTCCGGCATCATAGGAAACTGGGAAGATACCATGGATAGGAGAAGAAAATGGCGGGAGTAACAATTGAAGAACTGGGATTGCGTTTTGTGCAGATCTGTATGGAGAATTACTGGAGCGGCTGTCTGCTGCCTGTATTTTTTCTGGCAGGTGTACTCTGGGATATTTTTTTATCGCAGGAGAAAAGAATCCAGAGTGTTCCTGTATTATCTGGTCTTTCTGGCACTTACGGTATATAATCCGGTTCTTGTAAAATATGTGATACCAAAGGTGCATTTTGAAAGTGAATATTATCGTTTTATCTGGATCCTTCCGGTGATCCCGGGTGCTGCCTATTATGTTGTACGGATCGTGGAAGCGGTAAGGTTTCGATGGCTGAAAGTTGTAACAGCGCTGATCCTTGCGGCAGTGATCGTCACTACGGGGACACCTGTGCCCGGCATTGCAAAAGATTATGTGATGGCGGAAAATATCTATAAAGTCCCGAATGAGCTGCGTTCAGTATGCGATGTGATCCATCAGGACTGCGATAAAGAACAACCCAAGGTTGTTTTTGACAATGAGCTGAATCTGGTGGCAAGACAGTATGATCCTTCACTGATCCTTGTTCTGGATCGTAATTTTACCCTGTATCGTGCAGGAAGTACTGTGGTAGGAAACTACGAAAACAGCAAGGCCTACCAGATCCAGAAAGTGATCATGGATGTGATAAGTTATCAGATGGATGTAGGAATCGATAAGTTCCGGCAGGTATTGAAAAGAACGGAAACCGATTATCTCGTTCTTCCGGTAAATCTTACAAATCATGACTATATCCGTCAGGCAGGATGTACCCTGTTGCGCAGACAGAAAAATATGTGGTATACAGGTTTGAAGGGTTGAATGTGTTCACCCTTCTGGCCTGGGAAAATGACTAAAGTGCGTAAAATGATACTGAGAACGGAGTGAACAGCAACCATAAAATGTGTGATGAATATGTACTGTTTAAAAAAATCTTTACAATTTCATGGATTTGTGTTAAAATCATAAACAGTGTAAACCTACTTTGATAATTTCATACCTGAATTTAGAAGTTATGTTTTTCATTATGCACCTGTAGCTCAGTGGATAGAGCAGTGGTTTCCGGTACCATGTGCGGGGGTTCGATTCCCTTCAGGTGTGTTACCCGGAACAGTGGGAATTGTTCCGGCGTGTTGTTATGATAAGGAGGACAAGAACTTGGATGATTTCAGAGAATGGTTATCAGATAACCTCGCTATTTTATGTTAGGCGGAGCCATTCTGGTGATCGTGCTTGTTCTGATCTTTGGCGTCCGCGCTGTGTTGGAGGTAAGAAGGGGAATTCCAATGAAGATCAGACAACAGCCCAAAGTAACCAGGAAAATGATCCTTCTTCTCCGGCAAATGATGGGGAGACAGACGAGAAGAAAGACGCCAGTCCCGCGGCAGATACGGATGCGGAGACAACCATGGAAAAGCCAGCACGGAAGTAACCGAGCTGATTCAGAGCTATTATAAAGCTTTTGGGGAAAAAGACATTGCAACACTTAAGACGATCGAGGACGGATTTACGCCGGCTGACGAGTCGCAGGTTAATTCAAGGGATTATATTGATGGGTATGAGGTACAGAATGTTTACGCTAAGAAGGGACTGACGGACGATTCGTATGTCGTTTATGTAGTCTTTAATTATATCTGTACTGGAATTGAGACTCCGGTTCCGGCACTGAGCCAGTTTTATGTGGAGACGGGCAGTGACGGCAAATCTGAAGATCAAAGGTGGTGCTGATGACGATGCAGATATCAGTGCCTATGTGAAAAAACTGGAATCTGAGAAGGATGTGCAGGAGCTTATCACAAAGGTGAAGGCAGACTATGAAGCTGCGCAGGAGAGTGATTCCTCTCTGGCAGAATTCCTTCAGGGCCTTGGTGAAGATGCCAGTGCTTCCGCAGATGCAGGGACAATGCTTACAGTTACAGAGGACTGTAATGTTCGTGCTTCCGCAGATTCAGAGGGTGAGGTTATCGGTGGTTTTTCTGCAGGAACGGAAGTTGAAAAGAAGGGGCAGGAAGGCGACTGGATACAGGTTGATTATGATGGACAGACCGGTTATGTCTATAGTGGTCTGTTAGAATAATAAGGGTTAACAAAAATGCAGGTTCCGGAAGAACCTGCATTTTTGTTGTTCTGATATAACGAAAGATCATTTTCTGAGCGAACCGTCTGCTGCCAATATGTATTTTTTTCCATTTACGGTGATGGTTCCGGTCTGCATGATTCCGTCTTCGTCCAGATAATAACGTTTTTTACCCAGGGTGATCCAGCCGGTCTGCATGATCCCATCCTTGTTGAAATAATATCGATGAGCATCTGTGTCGGTAAGCCATCCGGTATAGGCGGTTCCGTCAACCATAAATTTCCAGTTGGTGCCATCTGGTGTCCAGACTCCGTTTTCCGCCTCCGGCGAAACCTTTTCTGTTTCGGGAATCTCTGTGGGAACAGGAGACGGTGTGGCGGAAGGCGAGGGAGCGCCGGAAGATATAGATGCATCTGTATGGTGATCGCGATCTGAACCAAGGTGTCAGCCAAAATGTAGCACGACATTCCAATCATGGCAAATACGTTTTGCGATACGTATTTTGCAAACTCTTTTGACGCACTTTTGCTTTTCATAATAGATTCCTTTACTTGTTTATATATTATGGCGATTTAACATATATATATTTAATTGGCAAGTGTCGCAGCTATAACAGCTGAAATCAGTACAATGAAGGTAACGGAACAAATTGATGCTTTAAAAGTTATGGCTACTAATCCAATTGGTTATTTAGTAGTACCTCGACTGATAGCTTGTATGTTTATGTTGCCTATTTTAGTAGTTTTTGGCGATGTCATTGGCTCTATTGGTGGTTGGATGGTAGCAGAATATTATGATATTAATATTTATATGTATTTACATTCAATAGACACTTTTGTAGATGTTCATGATATAACAGGTGGTTTATTAAAATCCATTGTATTTGGTGCAATTATCGCTATTGTAGGTTGTTATTATGGTTTAAATGCTCAAAATGGTGCAGAAGGTGTAGGTAAAGCAACGACTCGTTCTGTCGTAATTTCAATTATTGTTATATTCTTTAGTAATTGTTTATTATCTATGTTGCTTTATCGTTGAGGTGGTATAATGATAAAAGTAGTCAACATATATAAATCTTTTAAGGATAGATTGATTTTAAACAATATTAATTTTGAAGTTAATAAAGGTGAAACCTTAGTTATAATTGGCGGTAGCGGTTCAGGTAAATCGACTTTGTTGAAATTATTAATAGGGCTGTTACGACCTGAGCAAGGACAGATTTTCATTGATGGCAAAGAAATATCAAAATTAAAAGAAGAAGAACTAGATAAAGTACGTTTAAATATGGGAATGGTTTTTCAATATTCTGCGTTATTTGATTCAATGAGTGTAGGCGATAATGTAGGCTTTGGTTTACAAGAGCATAGCAAATTATCTGCCAAGGAAATCAAAGAAATTGTAGAAGAAAAATTAAATTTAGTAGGTTTATCTGGTTTTGCAAATTACATGCCGAATGAATTATCTGGTGGTATGAAAAAACGTGTTAGTTTAGCTAGGGCAATTGCTTTTGAGCCAAAAATTTTATTGTATGACGAGCCAAGTTCGGGTTTAGACCCTGTAACTTCTGCTAAGATTGACGAGCTTATTGTACAGATGCAAAAATTATTAGGTGTTACTTCTATAGTGGTAACACATGATATGAAAAGTGCTTTTTATATTGCAGATAGAATTGCTATGTTGTATCAAGGTGAGATGATAGCAATTGGCACTCCAGATGAAATAAGAAATTCCACAGATAGTAGAGTTTTAGAATTTATAAATGTTAGCCAAATTAGAAAGAGGTGAAAAAATGTCCAATGAAGCAAAAGTAGGGATTTTTACGACAATCGGCTTAGCCTTATTAATTGGTATTATAGTTTATTTAAGTGGCTTTAGTTTTGGCAAAGAAAAAGACTATACTTTTGATATCACTTTTAATCAAGTTACAGGATTAAAGATAGGTGCTGGTGTTAGTTATGCCGGTATTGATGCTGGGCGAGTATCAGCGATTGAAGCTTATAAAGATAAGGCAAGAGTTACTGTTGTCATAAAAGGTAATATGCAGATTGCAAAAGACTCATTATTTACCATTAGTAGTGATGGTTTAATGGGTGAAAAATTTATTAGCATCATGCCACCACAACATCCATCTGGTGAGTATTTAGTAGGTGGAGAAGAAGTACATGGTGTTGATGAAAAGGGATTAGATTATTTATTGGTTCAAGCTAGTGTGACTTTAGATGATGTAAGAGGTTTGATAAAAAGTATGAATGACATTTTAGGTAACCAAGATGTACAGAAATCTTTAATTCAAACAGCAGTAAATCTTAAAGATTTAACTGGAAATATGAACCAATTAATGCAAGTGATGTCTACATTAGCAGTTAATAATCAGCAAGATATTGATAATATGATTAAGAATTTATCTGCAATGACAGCTAGTATGGCTAAGGCGGCAGATGAGATTGAAATCATGATAAATGATTTTGCTGGTGATGGCGAAACTGCTAATAATATGAAAGTTGCTATTGCTAATTTATCAGCAACTAGTGAAAGTGTAAAAAAAATGGCAACTAATATGGAAACTGTAGTTGCAGACCCACAGACAGCACAAAGCTTGAAAAACATAATCAGCAACGCAGATAATATATCACAGCGTGCAGATAATATGATGAGTAAAGTGTCTTCTATTGAAGTTAAGCCAGGTGTAGAAGCATTGTACAGTGGTGGGCAATCTGAATGGATGGTAAATGCTGATGTAAAAGTTTATACAGATCCAAATTCTTTTTTGCTAATAGGTGCCGATGATATTGGCGGTGATGATAGTGGTACTAATCTACAGATAGGAACAGGTAATGGCATTTTTACAGGTAGAGGTGGATTAGTTGATGATAAAGTCGGCGTAGGTGTTGACTTAAAAGCAGGAGAAAAAGGAAAAATTTCTGTAGATGCATATGATCCTAATGATTTAAGAGTTAAATTAAAAGGTCAATATGAAGTGGCGCAAGACACATATTTAATAGGTCAGATAAAAGATATTAATGATTCAGATGAAAGAGCCGCTTATGTAGGCTTAAGACATGAATTTTAATTTGGGAGGATTTAAAAATGAATAAAAAGTCTTTAAATAAAACAATAACAGCTGTGTTATTAAGTGGCTCATTATTTTTAGGTGGTAGTAATTTAGCTTTTGCACAAGATACTGTAGATTTAACTTTAGATAATACAGTAGAATTAGCATTAGAAAATAATAGAACTATAAAACAGTCTGTATATGATACAGATTCAGCTCGTTGGGCATTGAGTGAAGCAAAAGGTAAAAAAGGTTTTTCTATCAATTGGCAAACAGTAGCAGCTGCTGCTAGTGGTGAAACATATGATTTACAAAATAGAGATTCTACTTATCAAAACGTGGTAGAAGCATCTATTCCATTATATACAGGCGGACAATTAGAAAATAATATTAAAAGTAAAGAAATCGGTGTAGATATCAGCGATTTAACTTTGGAAAATACAAAACAACAGATTAAATATGATACAACAAAAGGCTATTATAATATTTTACAGTGCCGTAATTTAGTAGGTGTAAATCAGGAAACTGTAGATCAATTACAAGCACATTTAGATACAGTTAATGCTAAATATGCTGCAGGTACAGTAGCTAAATCGGATGTATTGCGCTCTCAAGTAGAATTAGCAGATGCTAAACAAAATCTTGTAAATGCAGAAAATAATTATGATTTATCTATTTCTTCTTTGAATAATTTAATTGGTTTACCTATAGATACTAAAATTAATATTCAAGATGAATTAAAATATACAAAATATGATTTAAGCTTAGCTGAATGTATGGATTTAGCGATGACAAATCGTCCAGATGGTGTTGCAGCAGCCAAATCTATTGAACAAGCTAAAGCAAGTGTAAAAGCAGCTCAAGCTGGTAATCTACCACAACTTTCTGCTTATGCAAGTTATACTATTGATGGCGATGATGCTTTTAATAATGATGCAGCAGAAAAATCAGAAGTTGGTGTTAAAGCTAGTTGGAACCTTTTTGATAACAATGTAACTAAAGCACAGGTAAGACAAGCAGAAGCAGCTTTAGCTAAAGCTCAAGAAAATGCTCAATATGTAAATGAAGGCATTCAATTAGAAGTGCATCAGGCATATTTGAATTTACTTTCTGCTGAAAAAAATATTCAAACAACAAGTGTAGCAGTAAATCAAGCAAGTGAAGATTATACTATTGCACAAGTTCGTTATACTGCAGGTGTAGGTACTAATATCGATGTTATGGATGCAGCAGTTGCTTTGACTACAGCAAAAACAAATTATGTACAAGCTCTTTATGATTACAATGTAAGTAAAGCTCAGTTAGATAAAGCAATGGGTCTTCCTGTTGATTTAGATGTTCAAGCAGTAGCAGCAAAAACATATTAAGATATTTTCTCTATAATAAATTCATGCTATACTAAAAACAGAATAAACTATTTAAACGGGAACTAAAATAGTTCCCGTTTCTTAGTATAGAGATTATTTAACTATTTAATATAGAGGTGAGTTAGATGCAAAAAAAGTCTAAAATTATTGTAGGAGCTAGTGTATTTATAATATTTTGTATAAGTTTAATGACTTTTTTATGGATAAACTCTCAATCTTTCAAACAAGAAACGGCTAATTTAATATCTAAACAAGTAGAAAGTATCTTAGGTACGAAAATAAATATAAATTCGTTATATATTGTATCTACAAATTCAGCAGCTATAGATGATGTAGAAATTTATGATAAAGAAAATGAATTAATAGCAAAAGCGGATAAGGTAGTATTTACTATAGATTTTTGGCAGATTTTGAGACAATCTCCATTGGCAGGATTAAGTGAAGTAGATGTCATCAATCCTGAGGTTAATATTATTCAGCGCAGTGATGGTTCATGGAACATAGAAGATTTAATAGATAAAGATTCAGATACACCTGTTGATTTTAAAGGAATTGTAAAAGTCGAAAATGGACAATCGAAATTGCGCTTTGAAGGAAAGCAATTATCCATAGATAAAATTAATTTAGAAGCAGATTGCGCAGATTTAACAGCTATAAATCTTGATGGTAGTTTAAATCATGAAGATGCTTTAGTAGAATTTGATGGTGTTGTAGGTGAAGTAATCAAAACTAACTTAGAAATAAAAGCGCAAGATTTAGATATTTTGAAATACTTGCCATTTATACCAGAAGAGTATTTAGCTAATGTTAATATAAAACAAGGTTTTATAAATAAGGCAAATATAACAATTAGTGGTAATTTAGAAAATCAATACACTTTAGATGGTTCTGTTAGTTTTGTAGATGGCGCATGTGAAGTTTTAGGTCAAAATGTAGAAGATATACGAGGTATTATTTTATTAAATAATAAAAATATACAATTATTTGTAAGTGGAAGTGCTCAAGGACAAAAAGTAGCTGTTCATGGAAATATTGAAGATTATATGACTGAACCGCGTTTGCGCTTAATCGCAGAAGTAAAAGTTTTAGACCTGAGTTATTTATTGAAGGTATACCATTTAATGGCGAAATTTCGTTTGTAAGTGCTATTTATGGTACTTTAGATGATATACGTATCGGTGCTCAAGTTAATTCTAAATTAGGATATATATATGATTATCCTATAGAAGATATAAATATTCAGGCTAGATATAGAGATAATAAAGTATTCATTGATGATTTTAGAGCAGATTTTGCTAATGGTTGGATTTGGGCATCTGGTCAATGTGATTTAGCTGATTTATCATATAAAGGTTCATTTAGAGCATCTAATATAGATATATCTATTTTTAATAATTATTTACCACAAGTAATTACAGGTAATGCTATTATTCGTGGCGATTTTAAAGGTCAAGGTGTAGAATTTGAAAACTTAGATCTCAGTGGTCGTCTAGAGGTAAATAATGGAAGTTATGATAATATACCAGTAGAAAAACTAGAAGCCTCTTTTTATAAAAGAAAAAGATTTACTTCAAATTGATGCTTTAACGGCTAGTTTTGCTAATGGAGGAAAATTGGCAGCTAAAGGTGGTCTGCAAAATGATAATATAAATGCAGATTTTTATGCTTCAAATGTAGATATGTCTTTAGTTAAAAATTATTTACCAGATATAGATATTTCTGGAGATGCTAATTTTAGTGGTAGATTGTCTGGTCATTTAGATAATCCTGTATTGCGAATTGATTTAATGGCAAAAGATGGAGCGATATTAAATCAACCATTTGATTCATTATTAGTAAATGCGGTGGGTAATTTAGACGGTATGCGTGTAGATAGATGTCAGTTTATCAATGATGGTGAAATTACGCATGAAGCCACTGGATTATTAGGTTTTAAAGGCAAACAATTTATTGATATGGTAGTGCAGACAAAACAAGCACGTGTAGAAAATTTAATGCAAGTTGTTATGCCAGAATTTAAAATAACAGGAAATGTAGATAATAGTATACATCTAACAGGTAATTTACAAGATATAAAAGCTACAGGTAATGTACATTTTTATGAAGGTAGTTTATATGGTATCTTAATTACGCAAGTAGATGGGACATATGAATATAATGATGGTGATATAGTCTTAAAAGATTTTGTAATAACATCACCATTTATTAAAGCCACTTTGTCTGGTAGTTTAGATAAAAATAAAGAAATGAATTTTAAATTTAAAGCAGATGAAATCTTAATTGATAAATTACAAGTAGATTTACCATATCCTGTATCAGGAAAAGCAAGCTTTGATGGTGTTTTAACTGGTAAAGTGGGTGCTTTAAATTTTGATGGTATTTTGCAGGCAGACGATATTGTCTTAAATGGTGAAAATATAGATGATATTTATGGTCATTTAAAATTAGCTAATAGAATTTTAAGTTTAGAGCAATTTAAATTTAAACAAAATAATGGTGAATTTGATTTCAATGGAGCAGTAAATTTAAATACTAAACAAGTTGAAGGAAAAGCGATTATTGTTCAAGCTGATATCAATGCAGCAATGTCCATGGCTAATTTAAAAAATAATTTATTAAATGGTCGTTTTGATGGTATAGCACAATTAAATGGTACTTATGAAAATCCACATGTTGATTTGAATGGTACGATGATAGATGGCACGTTAAAAGATTATCCATTACAAAATATTCAAATTGATGCTGAATTGGATAATAAAGTCGTGAAAATAGATAAATTCTATGCTGAACAAGGTGCAGGTAAAGTGGCAGCTCAAGGCAGTATAGATTTAGAAAATGGCCCTATAGATGCACGAATATCAGCTAGTAATATGGATGTAAATCTATTAACTCATTCAGCCACGGCCAGTTTATATTTCTTAGCCCATTCCTTTATAGTCGGTACGGTCTGGCCCTCCATCGTATCGGCTTGTTTCTCCACGTCCATGGAAATCCCGTGGTAAACGTCTCCGGCAATACCGCTAAATCGGTTCTTCCACTAACACGGCGCAACAGTTCGCCGTAATAACCCAAGTTCTCTTCACGGTCTTCCCAAATGATATGGGATTGTATCATACTGATACGTAAGTCTTCAGTCATAGAATAAAGATATTAAGGTAATAAAAAGACATATTGTGACAAGGAAACAGTTTCATGGTGAAGAAACAGTAGTTTCTTCATAGCAAACTTTTGTTTCTCCTAGGGAAAACTTTTGTTTTCCTATAGCAAAACTCTTATTTCTTCACCATGAAAACTCCTATACCTGTACGAAATTCTCAGGATGGCAGGCGGTAACTCCCCGATACATCTCACGTATCGTATGGATATCTTTATCCACATCACCTGTCGGATAAAAAACACCTTTCGTACCCACCTCTTTCTTTCCATAATCAAAATAAGCCACCACGATCGGCACGTTCGCTTTCAAAGCGATAAAATAGAATCCTTTTTTCCATTCCTTGGCCCGCTTCCGGGTACCTTCCGGTGTGACGGCCAATTGAAACCGCTCACTGGTCTTGAAACGTTCCACCATCTGATCGGTCACCGACGTACGTTTACCACGATCCACCGGAACACCTCCCAGCCAGTTAAACAGCAAATTAAAAGGGAAAAAGAACCACTCTTTCTTAATAAGGAAACCAGCGTTACACCCGATCGAGGTATAAAAAAGTTTCCCTACAATAAAATCCCAAGTTACTGGTATGCGGAGCCACACATACGATACATTTCGGCAAATCCACGCCATCCACCGGGCCCAGCTTCCA
>ENA-OQER01000536-OQER01000536.1-human-gut-metagenome-genome-assembly--contig:-NODE-536-length-20377-cov-9.868543_pt1 | contig 20377 bp, 24 predicted proteins | sample MGYA00242797_ERZ504639 | MGnify/ENA primary metagenome ERZ504639 (study PRJEB26092, sample SAMD00036306) | human gut metagenome | host: Homo sapiens | study: EMG produced TPA metagenomics assembly of...
TAAAAATTAAAATTTTAAACATTTAAAAAATTATGGCACATCCTAAAAGAAGACAGTCAAAGACACGTACACTTAAGAGAAGAACTCATGATAAGGCAGTAGCTCCTACATTGGCAGTTTGCCCTAACTGTGGTGCATACTATGTATACCACACTGTTTGCCCTACTTGCGGTTACTATCGTGGTAAGGTTGCAATCGTTAAGGAAGCAGCTGAATAATGGGTAAAATTAATGCTGTAATTACAGGTGTCGGTGGCTACGTGCCAGACTATATCCTCAACAATGAGGAATTGTCTCGCATGGTAGATACTACAGATGAGTGGATTACCACCCGTGTGGGTATCAAAGAGCGCCGCATCCTTACAGAGGAAGGTCTCGGAACCAGCTATCTGGCGCGTAAAGCTGCCAAGCAGTTGATTCAGAAGACTGGCGTTGATCCAGATACAATCGATGCACTGATTGTAACAACCACGACACCTGACTACAAGTTCCCTTCTACAGCATCTATCGTCCTCGGTAAGCTGGGCTTGAAGAATGCTTTCGCATTTGACTTCTCTGCAGCTTGCTGTGGATTCTTGTATACCCTTGATGTTGCTGCAAGCATGATTCAGAGTGGTAGATACAAGAAGATTATTGTGATTGGTGCTGACAAGATGTCTTCATTGGTAGATTACACAGACCGTGCTACTTGTGTTCTCTTCGGAGATGGAGCAGGTGCGGTTTTGGTGGAGGCAACTGAAGAGGAGAACGTTGGTGTTCAGAACTCATACCTACGTACAGATGGACTAGGTTTGCCTTTCCTTCACATGAAGCTGGTGGTTCTGTTTGCCCTCCATCACATTTTACAGTTGATCATCGCCTGCACTATCTTTATCAGGAAGGTCGTACTGTATTCCGTTACGCAGTAACAGATATGAACAACGACGTGATGAAGATCATGGAAATGAACAATCTGAAGGCTGATGATGTGAACTGGGTAATTCCTCACGAGGCTAATCTCCGTATTATTGAGGCAGTAACCAAGCGTGCTGGAATTCCACTTGATAAGGTGGTTGTAAACATCGATCATTATGGAAATACTAGTGCAGCAACAATTCCATTGGCACTCTGGGATGCTGAAAGCCAATTGAAGAAGGGCGATAACGTCATCTTCACAGCATTTGGTGCAGGATTTGTACATGGCGCTTCTTTCTATAAGTGGGCGTATGATGGCGCTGCTTACGGAAAGTAATCTATAAAAATAGGATAGAATAATTATCTATATAAGGAAACGCATCTTTCTTATTTCTCTATAAATAAGTAAGGATGCGTTTCTTTAGCTTTAAAACAATAGAGCTTAACTTCTTGATAGTAAATTTTGCTAAATTCAATTTTTTATGCATAAAGCTGGTTTCGTAAATATAGTAGGTAACCCTAATGTGGGAAAAAGTACCTTGATGAATCAATTGGTGGGTGAACGTATTAGTATTGCAACTTTTAAGGCTCAGACAACCCGTCATCGTATCATGGGTATTGTGAATACTGATGATATGCAGATTGTATTTTCTGATACTCCTGGTGTTTTGAAGCCTAATTACAAGATGCAGGAGATGATGCTTGCCTTCTCTGAGAGTGCATTGGCGGATGCTGATGTGCTGCTTTATGTGACTGATGTGATAGAAAACCCTGAAAAGAACATGGAATTCTTGGAAAAGGTTAAGAAAATGCAGATTCCTGTACTCTTGCTCATCAACAAGATTGATCAGAGTGATCCGAAAAAGTTGGGTGATATTGTTGAAAAATGGCACTCTTTGTTGCCTAATGCAGAGATTCTTCCTATCTCAGCGAAGAATAAATTCGGAACGGATATGCTCTTGAAGCGCATTAAGGAACTCTTGCCGGAATCTCCTGCTTTCTTTGATAAGGATCAGCTGACAGACAAGCCTGCCCGTTTCTTCGTTTCAGAGATTATCCGAGAAAAGATTTTGCTCTATTATGATAAGGAGATACCTTATTCTGTAGAGGTAAGAGTGGAGCGATTTAAGGAAGATGAAAAACGTATCCACATTAATGCGGTGATTTATGTTGAACGTGATTCCCAAAAGGGTATCATCATCGGGCACCAGGGTATCGCATTGAAAAAGGTGAATACCGAGAGTCGTAAGGCTTTGGAAAAGTTCTTCGACAAGAAAATCTTCTTGGAGACTTTCGTAAAAGTTGATAAGGATTGGCGCAGCTCTCAGCGAGAACTTGATGCCTTTGGATATAATCCGGAATAATTGATAGTTAAGAGTTAATAGTTTAAAGACGCCCTTAATAACTATAAACTATCAACTGTAAACTATCAACTAAAATAACTCCTCCCTGAATGTAATCGAGGGAGTGACTCTCGCCAAAAGAGCGAGGGCCGGAGCAAGGTCAGCTTCGGCAAATTATTAACTTGGATGCAGAGACCACATCCTTGAATACCTCCTAAAAGGAAGGAGGATAATGACTGTTTATGGCAAATTTAGTAGCTATTGTAGGACGCCCTAATGTGGGTAAGTCTACTTTATTTAATCGTTTGACTCAATCACGTCGCGCTATCGTTAGTGATACTGCCGGTACTACTCGTGACCGTCAGTATGGTAAGTGCAGTTGGAATGGTAGAGAATTTTCGGTTGTTGATACCGGTGGTTGGGTTGTAAAATCTGATGATATTTTTGAAGATGCTATCCGCAAGCAGGTGCTTGTTGCTACCGAAGAGGCTGACCTGGTTCTTTTCCTGGTAGACGTTAACACGGGCCTTACTGATTGGGATGAGGACGTGGCGCTTATTTTGCGGCGTGCCAAATTGCCAGTTATCCTTGTTGCTAACAAGGTTGATAACAGTGCTGAGTATTATCAGGCTGCTGAGTTCTACAAGTTGGGCTTGGGTGATCCTCAGTGTATCAGTGCTGCTACAGGTGGTGGTACTGGTGATTTGCTTGATATGATTTTGGACAAACTTCAGGACAATCCTGAGGAGGCAATCGAAGAAGATATTCCTCGTTTTGCGGTAGTAGGTCGTCCGAATGCTGGTAAGAGTAGCATTATCAATGCTTTTATCGGTGAGGATCGTAATATCGTGACAGAAATTGCTGGTACTACACGTGATAGTATCTATACCAGATACGATAAGTTTGGTTTCGATTTTTACCTGGTTGATACAGCTGGGATCCGTCGTAAGAATAAGGTAAGCGAAGACTTGGAATTCTATTCTGTGATGCGTTCTATCCGTGCCATCGAGAATAGTGATGTCTGCATCCTGATGCTTGATGCTACCCGTGGTATCGAAACCCAGGATATGAACATCTTTCAGTTGATTCAGAAGAACAACAAGAGTCTGGTGGTTGTAGTAAACAAATGGGACTTGGTTGAGGAGAAGAATCAGAAAGTAATTGATACTTTTGAAAATGCTATCCGCAAGCGTATGGCTCCATTCGTAGACTTTCCTATCATCTTTGCTTCGGCCTTGACTAAGCAGCGTATTTTCCGAGTATTGGAAACTGCCAAGGATGTTTACCATAACCGTAAGGCTCATATTGGAACTTCTAAGTTGAATGAGGTGATGTTGCCTATTATTGAGGCATATCCTCCACAGAGCGTAAAGGGTAAGTATATCAAAATTAAGTATTGCACCCAGTTGCCTAATACAACGATTCCTTCGTTTGTGTTCTATGCAAACTTGCCTCAGTATGTCAAGGAGAACTATCGCCGTTTCCTGGAGAATAAGATTCGTGAGACTGGTCATTACATGGCTGTCCTATCAATGTCTTCATTCGTCAGAAGTAAATAAATGAAGCGAAGAATGCAGAATCAAAGTGTATAAAAATGAAGAAACTTTTGATTTTTATGATATTCATGATGGGATTGTTTTTTTCTTCCTGTAGGGAGGAGAAACCTGATCCTGGCTATCTTGCAGGTATTGCTGCCAAGGGATATTATGATTTGCTTTTAGAGGGTAAGTATAAGGAGTTTGTAGATGGTTACAATCAACCTTATCGGTTGCCAAAGGGCTATCAGGATCAATTGCTGATGAATGCCAAAATGTTTGTTGAGCAGCAGCAAGATGAACATAAAGGTATGGTTAAGGTGATTGTACTGAATGCAAAAGCTGATACAGCGCATCATGTTGCTGATGTTTTTTTGCAAGTGGTGTATGGTGACAGTACTAAAGAACAGATTGTGGTACCTATGGTAGAGGTCAAGGATGCCTGGAAAATGAGATAGTATTTATTTTGTAATAAAAGAGCCATCAGCCAGTTTCTGGTCTGATGGCTTTTTTTGAACGATACTGTTTTATTTGTTTTTAGCTTCTTCCAGCTCCACCTCCTTTACTTTGCGGAAGAGATCGGAAGCAAAGACTAAATCGTTGAGTTTCTCGTTTGTTGAGGTCATCACTTCATCTTTGTTGCCTTGCCATTCTTTATGACCTTGGTAGATAAAGCAGATGTTTTCACCAATGCCCATCACCGAATTCATGTCGTGGGTGTTGATGATGGTAGTCATATTATAGTCTTTGGTGATGCCTGAAAGAAGTTCGTCTATCACAAGTGAGGTCTTTGGATCCAAACCTGAGTTTGGCTCATCGCAGAACAAGTATTTCGGATTCATTACGATGGCACGTGCAATAGCTACTCGTTTCTGCATACCACCCGAGATTTCTCCAGGATATTTCTGCTGAGCTTCTATCAGATTGACGCGGTCAAGACATTCCTGAGCCCGTTTTACGCGTTCCCTGTAATTCATGGTAGAGAACATATCAAGTGGGAACATGACATTCTCAAGTACATTCAAAGAGTCGAACAGGGCTGCGCTTTGGAAAATCATTCCCATCTCGCGGCGCATCTGGACTTTTTCTTTTTTCGACATCCGGATGAAGTCACGGTCATCGTAGAGAACTTCACCACTTGTAGGCTGAAGCAATCCTACGAGATTCTTCATGAGTACGGTCTTTCCGGAACCGCTCTGTCCGATTATCAAATTAGTCTTTCCTGTTTCAAAGGTGACGTTTATATTGTCTAATACAACCTTGTCGCCAAACGACTTGGTGAGATTTCTAACTTCTATCATAGTTTACGAGAGAATTTGAGTGAGGAAAACATCTGAAAACAGAATCAAAACACTAGAACAGACAACAGCATCGGTTGACGATTTTCCAACCTCAACAGATCCACCTTCTACGGTATAACCGAAATAAGAAGATACGCTGGAAATGATGAATGCAAAGAAAAGGCTCTTGATAATGCTCATCCATACAAACCATTGGTTAAATGAATGTTGCAAGCCGAGTGTCAGATCATCTGGTGGTAGGATATGCCCAATATACGCTGTTCCGTAGGCGCCGATAATACCCATGCCAGAACTGAAGATAACCAGGAATGGCATGATGGTAACTAAACCGAGAATTTTAGGCAGAATGAGGTAACATGCAGAGTTCACTCCCATGATATCAAGGGCATCAATCTGTTGGGTGACACGCATAGTTCCCAACTCCGAAGCGATATTAGAGCCCACTTTGCCTGCGAGAATCAGACACATGATACTTGATGAGAACTCCAGAAGCATGATTTCTCGGGTGGTGTAACCTGAAACCCATCGTGGCATCCATGGACTCTGAATGTTCAATTTCATCTGGATGCAGATAACGGCTCCAATGAAGAAGGATATCAGTAAAACGATACCAATAGAGTCAATACCCAATTGCGACATCTCCTTGATGTATTGTTTCAAGAACATGCGCATGCGCTCAGGACGGGAAAAAGAACGTCCCATCAATATAAGATATTTACCGAAGGTGGTAAGCCATTTTTCTATTAACATGCTATTATAAAACTGAATTTTGCTGCAAATTAACCAAAATCCTCTAAAAAACTGCAATATTATGAATAGTTTTTGATTTTATAAGCGATATTTCCTTTATTTTTAGTATTTTTGCAGCCAAATTAGCTAATTATGGACGAAATTAACAATAACGAACAGCAAAATCAGAATTCTCTGGTTTTGCGAACAGAGGGATTGGTGAAGCGCTATGGTAAACGAACGGTTGCCAATGGAGTTTCTATCAATGTGAAGCAAGGAGAAATTGTGGGATTACTGGGACCTAATGGTGCTGGTAAGACAACTTCTTTCTATATGACAACTGGACTTGTTGTGCCTAATGAGGGACATGTCTTTCTGGGAGATCAGGAAATTACAGATTTTCCTGTATACAAACGTGCCCGTGCGGGAATCGGATACCTGCCTCAGGAGGCCAGTGTTTTCCGCAAGATGAGTGTTGAGGACAATATACTTTCAGTTTTGGAAATGACAGGAAAACCACGTAGTTATCAGTTGCAGAAATTAGAGAGTCTTATTAGCGAGTTTCGTCTCAATAAGGTTCGTAAGAATAAGGGTGATCAGCTTTCCGGAGGTGAGCGCCGCCGTACAGAGATAGCCCGTTGCCTGGCTATTGACCCAAAGTTTATTATGCTCGATGAGCCATTTGCTGGTGTTGACCCTATTGCGGTAGAAGATATTCAGCATATTGTATGGCAGTTGAAGTATCGCAATATCGGTATTTTGATTACCGACCATAATGTACAGGAGACTCTGACCATTACAGACAGAGCCTATCTGCTGTTCGAAGGTAAGATTCTTTTTCAGGGCAAACCAGAGGAATTGGCAGAGAATAAGATTGTGCGCGAAAAGTATCTGAGTAACAGTTTTGTGCTCAGAAAGAAGGACTTTCAGCTCATAGATGAGCAAAAAAGAGCCAAAGAAACAGCGTCTGATGGTTAAAAAATCATTTTTTTCTCTTATATATTAGGTATATCCATTAAAAATGTGTAATTTTGCAAGCCAATTGCGGTTATACACGAAAACTGTAGAATTAAAGAAAATATTAACAATAATAAAATAACAAATATCAAGATGAAAATTTCATTTGAAAATCCTGACAAGATTAATGGTCTTTTGACCCTCGTTGTCGAAGAGGAAGATTACAAGAATGATGTCGAGAAGACATTGAAAGATTATCGTAAGAAGGCTAATGTTCCAGGTTTCCGTCCTGGTCAGGCTCCTATGGGTATGATTAAGCGTCAGTTCGGTCCATCTGTAAAAATGGAAGCTATCAACAAGCTCGTTGGTCAGCAGATTTACAAGTATGTACAGGACAACAATATCCAGATGCTCGGTGAGCCTCTCCCATCAGAGAAGCAGGAGCCAGCTGACTTGGAGAATGGTACTTCTTTCACATTTATGTTTGATATCGCTGTTGCTCCAGAGTTCAAGGTAACTCTCAATGGTCGCGACAAGGTTGATTATTATAACATCACAGTTGATGATAAGATTCTCGATCAGCAGATTGATATGTACGCTCAGCGTGCAGGTAGCTATGAGAAGGCTGAGAAGTACGAGGAGAATGACCTTTTGAAGGGTGACTTGCGTGAGCTTGATGAAAATGGCAATACCAAGGAAGGTGGTATCACTGTAGAGGGTGCTATCCTGATGCCTAGCTACATCAAGGTTGACGAGCAGAAGAATCTCTTCAACGATGCTAAGCTCGGTGATGTAATCACATTCAACCCTAAGAAGGCTTATCCAGAGAACGATACTGAGGTTTCTTCACTCCTGAAGATTGAGCGTGAAGCTGTTAAGGACTTGGAGTCAGAGTTCAGCTTCCAGATTACAGAAATCCAGCGTTTCAAGAAGCATGAGATCAATGAAGAACTCTTTAAGCAGGTTCTCGGTGAGGATACTGACGTGAAGGACGAGGCTGCTTTCCGTGCAAAGATTGCAGAGGGCTTGCAGGCACAGCTCGTTAACGACTCAGATTATAAGTTCATTCTCGACGTTCGCGAGCACTGCGAGAAGAAGGTAGGTGAATTGCAGTTCCCAGATGCACTCTTGAAGCGTATCATGTTGGCTAACAACAAGGATAAGGGCGAGGAGTTCGTAGAGAAGAACTATGCTGAGAGCATCAAGGAGTTGACATGGCATCTTATCAAGGAGCAGCTTATCAAGGCTCAGGATATCAAGGTTGATGACAAAGACCTGATGGAGACAGCTAAGGAGGCAGCTCGTGCTCAGTTCGCTCAGTATGGTATGAACAACATTCCTGAGGAGTACATTGAGAACTATGCTAAGGAAATCCTCAAGAAGGGTGACGCTACAGATGCACTTGTAGATCGCTCTATCGATCGTAAGTTGGCTGCAGCTCTGAAAACAGCTGTAAAACTCAACGAAAAGGAGATTTCTGTAGAAGATTTCAACAAGATGATGCAGGAATAACATTTTTTGAAAAAAAACTTCAAATAAATACGAGGTTATCGACTTTTTTTATTATCTTTGTTCCACCGAACGAGAAATAAGGTCGATAACCTCTTTTTCGTATGGTTTAAGACGTAAAATACTATATAGATATGAACGATTTTAGAAAATATGCAACCAAGCATCTTGGTATGAATGGTATGGTGCTTGATGATGTTATTAAGGCACAGGCTCAGTATATGAACCCTTACATCTTGGAGGAGCGTCAGCTGAACGTTACTCAGATGGATGTATTCTCTCGCTTAATGATGGACCGTATCATCTTCCTGGGTACACAGATTGATGACTACACCGCAAATACATTGCAGGCGCAATTGCTGTATCTGGATTCTGTAGATAGTGGCAAGGATATTTCTATCTATTTGAATAGTCCTGGTGGTAGCGTTACTGCCGGTTTGGGTATTTATGATACCATGCAGTTTATCTCTAGCGATGTAGCTACTATCTGTACAGGTATGGCTGCTTCTATGGCTGCCGTGCTGCTCGTTTCTGGTCAGGAGGGTAAACGCTCTGCTTTGCCTCATAGCCGTGTCATGATTCACCAGCCATTAGGAGGCGTTCAGGGTCAGGCTTCTGATATTGAGATTGAGGCTCGCGAAATCTTGAAGATGAAGAAGGAATTGTATACTATCATTTCAGACCATTCTCATACTCCTTATGATAAGGTTTATGCTGATAGCGACCGTAACTATTGGATGACAGCTGAAGAAGCCAAGGAATATGGAATGATAGATAATGTGTTGGTTCGTAAATAACGAATTGTTTTAAGTAAATATGCGTATATATAATAAGGTGCGCAAGAAGAGATAATAATTATAATATGCCAAAGAAAGTATGTAGCTTCTGTGGAAGATCAGAAAATGAAGTCAGATTACTCATCACGGGTATCAATGGCTTCATTTGCGAAGATTGTGCTAAGCAGGCTTATGAAATTATACAGTCTACAGGGGTCTTAGCTCCTAAAGCTGGGGAGGGTAAGTTTGTTCTCAAAGAGGTGCCAAAGCCTGTAGAGATCAAAAAATACCTGGATGAATATATCATCGGTCAGGATCAGGCTAAGCGCAATTTGGCTGTCGCTGTATATAACCACTACAAGCGTTTGCAGCAGCCAAAGGATGAAGATGGTGTAGAAATCGAAAAGAGTAATATCATCATGGTTGGTAGTACCGGTACAGGTAAAACCTTGTTGGCGCGTACAATAGCTAAGATGTTGGATGTTCCTTTCACCATTGTTGATGCCACTGTATTTACTGAAGCAGGTTATGTGGGTGAAGACGTTGAAAGCATCTTGTCGCGTCTGTTGCAGGTTGCTGATTACGATGTGGCTGCAGCAGAAAGGGGAATTGTGTTCATTGATGAGATTGATAAGATAGCCCGCAAGAGCGATAATCCTTCTATCACGCGTGATGTGAGTGGCGAAGGTGTACAGCAGGGATTGTTGAAACTCTTGGAAGGTACCATGGTTAATGTTCCGCCTAAGGGTGGACGCAAGCATCCTGATCAGGATTATATCCATGTAGATACCAAGAATATCCTGTTTATCTGTGGTGGTGCTTTTGACGGTATTGAGCGTAAAATAGCTCAGCGTATGAATACGCACGTAGTAGGCTATAATTCGGTTCAGAATGTAGCTAAGATAGATAAGAAGGATTTGATGCAGTATATCCTTCCACAGGATTTGAAGTCTTTTGGCTTGATACCTGAAATTATCGGTCGTTTGCCTGTGCTTACTTATCTCAATCCGTTGGATAGGGAGGCTTTGCGCAAAATCTTGGTTGAACCTAAGAATTCAATTGTCAAGCAGTATCAGAAATTGTTTGAGATGGATGGCATCAAGTTGAAGTTTGATGAGGAAGCACTCGATTATATCGTAGATAAGGCGGTAGAGTATAAATTGGGTGCTCGCGGACTTCGTTCTATTGTTGAAGCTGTGATGATGGATGCTATGTTTGAGATTCCATCAGAGAAGGTTAAATCATTCACTGTTACGCTGGAGTATGCCAAGCAGCAGTTGGATAAATCTCATCTCGGACAGTTGGAAACAGCATAAATCAGTTGGGCTTTTTTCCCAATTGAATGCTATTTAATCGTATGACATATATAATATAATAATAGGTGGATATGACAGAACAGGTTAATCTTACAGGACAGTTGAAGCATTATTTCGGCTTCGATTCGTTTAAGGGTGATCAAGAGGCAATCATCAGAAATTTGATGAGTGGCAATGATACTTTTGTATTGATGCCTACAGGTGGCGGTAAGAGTTTGTGTTACCAGTTGCCTTCGCTCATTATGGAGGGCACAGCTATTGTGATTTCTCCTCTGATTGCTTTGATGAAGAACCAGGTAGATGTTATTAATGGTTTGAGTGAAAGTGATGGCGTGGCTCATTATCTCAATTCATCATTGAATAAGTCGGCTATTGAGAAGGTGAAGAATGATATTCTCAATGGTACGACCAAACTCCTGTATGTTGCACCTGAATCTTTGACGAAAGAAGATAATGTTGAGTTCCTTAAAACAGTAAAGATTTCGTTCTATGCCATTGATGAGGCTCACTGTATCTCTGAGTGGGGACACGATTTCAGACCAGAGTATCGTCGTATTCGCCCTATTATTAACGAAATAGGTGTTGCACCTGTGATAGCGCTTACAGCTACTGCAACAGATAAGGTACGTACTGATATCAAGAAAAACTTAGGCATCATGGATGCCAAAGAATTCAAGAGTTCTTTTAACCGTCCTAACTTGTATTATGAGGTGCGCCCGAAGAACAAGGATATCGATCGTCAGATCATCATGTTTATTCGTCAACACAAAGGAAAGAGTGGTATTATCTATTGTCTCTCCCGTAAGAAAGTAGAGGAATTGGCAGAGGTATTGAAAGCCAATGAAATCAAAGCGGCTCCTTATCATGCCGGTCTTGATTCGGCTACCCGTTCTCAAACCCAGGATGATTTTCTGATGGAGCGTATTGATGTCATTGTTGCTACTATCGCCTTCGGAATGGGTATCGATAAACCTGATGTCCGTTTTGTTATTCATTATGATATACCCAAGAGCTTGGAAGGTTATTATCAGGAAACAGGTAGAGCCGGACGTGATGGAGGCGAGGGTATATGTATCGCCTTCTATGCCCGTAAAGACCTCAGAAAACTGGAGAAGTTTATGGAGAACAAACCTGTAGCAGAACAGGATATCGGCAGACAGTTGTTGCAGGAAACGGCTGCCTATGCAGAATCGTCTGTCTGTCGCAGAAAAATGTTGCTTCATTATTTTGGTGAGGAATATCATGAAGAAAACTGCCATAACTGCGACAACTGCCTGCATCCTACAGAAAAATTCGAGGCTAAGGATGCGCTGCTCGTTGTTTTGGAGTCTGTTGCTGCGGTGAAGGAGAATTTCCGCCAGGAATATATCATCGATTTTGTAAAGGGACGTGCTACTGATGATATCGTTTCTCACAGGCATGATGAACTGGAGGAGTTTGGAGCAGGAGAAGATATGGATGCTAAAGTTTGGAATCCTGTTATCCGTCAGGCGTTGATAGCCGGTTATCTCAAGAAAGATGTAGAGAACTATGGCCTTTTGAAGTTGACAGCTGCGGGTAAGCGTTTCATTAAGAATCCAGAATCATTCATGATCGTTGCCGATAAGGAATTCTCTGATGATTTTGATGGAGCGCCTCTGAGCGAGCATAATACAGGTGCTTTGGATCAGACACTTTTCTCCATGTTGAAAGACTTGCGTAAGACAGTAGCAAAGAAGCATAAATTGCCGCCTTATGTTATTTTCCAGGATATTTCTCTGGAACAGATGGCAACGATGTATCCTGTAGATATGCAGGAATTGCAGAACATACAGGGAGTTGGAGCCGGTAAGGCAAAGAGGTATGGTAAGGAGTTCTGTAAATTGATCGATCAGTATTGTGAAGAGAATCTGATAGAGCGTCCTGAGGAATTACGTGTCAGGACAGTTGCCAAGAAATCAGTCTTGAAGGTAAGCATCATTCAGAGCATAGACCGCCAGATAGATCTTGATGATTTGGCAGAAGCAAAAGGTTTGGATTTCTCAGAATTGCTTGACGAAATAGAAGCAATCGTTTACAGCGGTACCAAGCTGAATATCGATTATTTCATAGAGGAAGTTGTGGATGATGACCATGTAGATGACATCTACGATTACTTCATGGAGAGCGATACTGATGATTTGAATGCGGCTCAAGATGAATTGGGTGAAGACTACAATGAAGACGAAATTCGACTCGTCAGAATCAAGTTTTTGTCCGAACAAGCCAACTAATCACGTTAAATAGCATTAATAAGGTAAGATTTTCGTGAAAAGCGAACTCTATCTGAGAAATTATTGCTAAATTTGCACGCAATAAATTTTTAAAGGTTACAATATGTCATCATTTGTTGCAGATAAAATTGTAATGGACGGTCTCACTTACGACGACGTCCTTCTTATCCCTGCGTATTCAGAGGTACTACCAAAACAGGTAGAGTTGAAAACCAAGTTCTCTCGTAACATCGAGTTGAACGTTCCATTCGTTACAGCAGCGATGGACACCGTTACCGAGGCTTCAATGGCGATAGCTATCGCTCGTGAAGGTGGTATCGGTGTAATTCACAAGAACATGACCATTGAGGAGCAAGCTCGTCAGGTTGCTATTGTGAAGCGTGCTGAGAATGGTATGATTTATGACCCTGTCACCATCCGTCGTGGCAGTACAGTGAAGGATGCTCTTGATATGATGCATGATTATCATATCGGTGGTATTCCTGTGGTAGATGATGAAAATCATCTTGTAGGTATTGTTACCAACCGTGATCTTCGTTTTGAGCGCCACATGGACAAGAAGATTGATGAGGTAATGACTAGCGAGAATTTGGTTACCACTCACATCCAGACCGACTTGGTTGCTGCTGCTGCCATCCTGCAGGAGAATAAGATTGAGAAACTCCCTGTAGTTGACAGCGAGAATCACCTGGTAGGTTTGATTACTTACAAGGACATCACAAAGGCTAAGGACAAACCTATGGCTTGCAAGGATGCCAAGGGACGTCTTCGTGTGGCTGCCGGTGTGGGTGTTACTGTAGATACATTGGATCGTGCCAAGGCTTTGGTTGAGGCTGGTGCTGATGCTATCGTTATCGATACTGCTCATGGTCACTCTAAGGTGTAGTTGAGAAGCTCAAGCAAGTTAAGGCTGCTTCCCACAGGTAGATGTTGTGTAGGTAATGTGGCTACTGGTGAGGCTGCAAGTATTTGGTAGAGAATGGTGCTGATGGTGTTAAGGTAGGTATCGTCCTGGTTCTATCTGTACTACTCGTGTGGTTGCCGGTGTTGGCGTTCCACAGTTGAGTGCTGTTTATGATGTATATTCTGCTCTTAAGGGCACAGGTGTACCTTTGATAGCTGATGGCGGGCTTCGTTACTCAGGTGATGTTGTGAAGGCTTTGGCTGCCGGTGGTAGCTGCGTCATGATCGGTTCTTTGGTTGCTGGTACAGAGGAGAGTCCTGGTGATACCATTATCTTCAATGGCCGTAAGTTTAAGAGCTATCGTGGTATGGGTTCTTTGGAGGCTATGGAACAGAAGAATGGTTCTAAGGACCGTTACTTCCAGGGTGATACCAAGGATGTCAAGAAATTGGTTCCAGAGGGTATCGCTGGTCGTGTGCCTTACAAGGGAACTGTCCAGGAGGTCATCTACCAGCTGATTGGTGGTTTGCGTTCTGGTATGGGATATTGTGGTGCTGCTACCATCGAGAACTTGCACAATGCCAAGTTCGCTCGTATCACAAATGCAGGTGTGTTGGAGAGTCATCCACATGATATCACTATCACTAGTGAGGCTCCTAACTATAGCCGTCCTGAATAATATAATTAGGAAATATGAAGTTTTATGCACTTATAGCGGCAATGCTCCTTTCGGGGAGCATTGCTTTTGCTCATACCGACCCAATTGTTATGATTATTGATGGTCAATCTGTCAAGAAGTCGGAATTTGAGTACTTTTATCAGAAAAATCATTTGGGAAATACGGTTGATTCTAAAAGTGTCAAGGTGTTTACCGATGGCTTTGTTGATTATAAGCTGAAAGTGCAAGCTGCTAAGGATGCTCATCTCGATACTTTGCCTAATATCAGGCGTGTGTTGAAACGATATGATGATGTCGAGTCATGCGAGTTGATGCCCGATAAAGGCAGTGTTCATGTTGCACATATCCTCTTGAGATTGGGACAGAAAGCATCTTACCGGGAACAGGAGGTGGTGGAAAGAAGAATTGATTCTATTTATCAGGCTCTTTGTAAAGGTGCAGATTTTGCAGACCTGGCAAAAAGTGTTCTGATGATAAAGGGTCTGCGGTCAATGGGGGAACTTTGGCATGGTTTACAAAAGGTCAGACAGTGCAGGCTTTTGAAAAAGTAGCTTTCTCTCTGCGAAAGGGTGAGATTAGTAGACCGTTTATGTCTGAGTTTGGTTATCATATCGTCAAGTTGCTGGATAAACATGATGATGGTAATCAGAAAAAATATGTTGCTGATGCTAAGGTAGAAAATTGGCGGGGAACCTACCAGCAGCAGGAGGAAGTAGAAAACCTTTTGCTGAATGAAATCTGCCAGCGTAATATTTGGGATAAGGCTGCTGCTGATAAAAAAGGTCTGGCTGCCTTCTATGCCAAGAATAAGAAAAAATACAAATGGGAAATGAAGCGCCTGAAGAAGATGAAGGTTAATCTGCCCCGGAATGGCGAATACCCGGATGTGGTACTTGCTGACTATCAAGACTCGTTAGAGAAACAATGGGTCGCACAACTGAAGAAGAAATATAAGGTGGTGGTTTTCCATAGCATGTTGACCACTCTCAATATACATTAATATATTATAGAAACAATACATGAATACTGGATATAAAATGACAATGGCATTTATAGCCCTGCTGATGATAGTAGGAATAAGTGCTAGTGCAACAAGAGCAAGCCGTAGTGCTTTGGCTCATGAGGCTGATTCTGCAAATATCAAGCAACAAGCTGCTGCCGATTCTCAGAAAATCAATGAGGGTAGTGTGGTTGATGAGGTAATTTGGGTTGTCGGCGATGAGGCTATCCTGAAGTCAGACGTCGAGGTAACCCGTTTGCAGGCTGAGGCTGAAGGTATTAAATATACTGGTGACCCAGACTGTTCTATTCCTGAGCAGATTGCCGTTCAGAAACTGTTTCTCCATCAGGCAGCTATCGATAGTATCGAAGTATCTGAGTCAGAAGTCATGAATGGTATCGACGAACAGATCAACAGTTGGGTTTCCATGATTGGTTCTCGTGAAAAACTGGAGGAGTATCGCAAGCAAAGTATCACCAGATGCGCCAGCAGATGCATGATGATTTCAAAAACCAACAGCTGATTCAGAAGATGAAGCAGGAACTGGTGAAGGATATCAAGGTGTCTCCAGCTCAGGTACGTAAATACTTTAAGGACTTACCTGCCGACAGTATCCCTTTTGTTCCTACAGAGGTAGAGGTTGAGATTCTTACCATGCAGCCACGTATTCCTCTTGAGGAGATTAACCGTGTGAAAAATCAGTTGCGTGAGTTTACTGACCGTGTGAATAAGGGTGAGACTTCTTTTGCTACTTTGGCTCGTCTTTATTCTGAGGATCCGGGTTCAGCCCGTATGGGTGGCGAGATGGATTATATCGGTAGAGGTATGTTGGATCCTGCGTTTGCAAATGTAGCATTCAATCTTACCGATCCTAAGAAAATCTCAAAGATTGTTGAGTCTGAGTTTGGTTATCATATCATCCAGTTGATTGATAAGCGTGGTGATAAGATTAAGTGTCGCCATATCCTGCTCAAGCCTCAGGTTTCTCAAGATGCTATTGATAAGTCTATCGGCCGTCTGGATTCTATCGGTAATGATATCCGTGCCGCTAAGTTTACCTTTGAGCAGGCTGTTGAAGCATTGTCTGATGATAAGGATACCCGCAACAATAAGGGTTTGATGGCCAATGTTACTCCTGACCAGTCAAGAACTTCCCGCTTCCAGATGAAGGATCTGCCTACCGAGGTTGCCCGTACGTAGATACAATGAAGGTAGGTGAGGTTTCTGCACCTTTCACGATGGTGAATTCCAAGGGTAAAACCACTTGTGCTTTGGTAAAACTGGTAAGCCGTGTTGACGGACATAGAGCTACTATTACCGAAGATTTTCAGGTGATGAAGGATGTAGTGTTGGCTAAGGAGCGTGCCCAGACCTTGCACGATTGGGTAGTCAATAAAATCAAGCAGACTTATGTTCGTATGAACGATCGCTATAAGGATTGTAAGTTTGAATATCAAGGTTGGATTAAATGATAAATAAAAGATTAAATAATCATATCAGAGGCATAGAATCATATCGGTTATGGTTCTATGCCTGTTTGGGTTTTGTCTGATGCAAGCCATGCAGGCTCCAAAGAAGCATGCCAGAAAACGCCCTCATGGTGACCGCGTATATCTTTTGCATGCAGATGAATTGTACTATGATATGTTCGGAAATAATCCTGATGCCCAAATATTGAAAGGTAAGGTCTCTTTCTTGCATCAGGCAGTCATCTTACCTGTGACAGCGCATATTTCTATCAGGCTTCTAATTCCGTGAAAGCTTTCGGACATGTTCATTACCGGCAGGGAGACACCTTGTCACTCACTTGTAATAGAGCAGAGTATGATGGGCAGATGCAGATGATGAGAGCACGCAAGAATGTGGTCTTGCATCATCGTCGGCAGACTTTGCGTACTGATAGCTTGGATTTCGACCGCTTGTATAATATGGCAAACTTCTTTGACGGCGGAACGCTTATTGATGGTAAGGATAAGCTGGTTGCCGATTGGGGTGAGTATCATACCGAAACGCGTGAGGCTAAGTTTGTCTATAATGTCAAGTTGCGCAGCGGCAAGGATGTTGTTACCACCGATACTTTGTATTACGATGTCCGTAAGTCAAAGGCTCACATGTAGGACCTTCTAAGATTGTTTCCGGTGCAAGTGTTGTCAAGACCGAAGACGGATATTATGATACTAAGACCGATAGAGCACAGCTTTACGGGCGCTCTACGGTTATGGATAAAGACAAGACGCTTACGGGTGATACGCTCTATTATGTAAAGGATGGAGAGAGTACCGGATATGGTAATGTGGTTTATGTAGATAAGAAGAACAAGAATTCCCTTACTTGCAATTATCTGCGTTACAACGAGAAAACCGGTAACGGCTTTGCTACCCGCAATCCTGTAGCGATCGACTATTCGCAGAAAGATACCCTTTGGATTCATTCTGATACCATGCGTATCAATACCTTCCATATCAATACCGATTCGGTATACCGTAAGGTGCATGCTTATCCTAAGGTCCGTGCTATCGCCTGGATATGCAGGCCATCTGCGATTCCCTGGTTTTCAATTCTCAGGATTCCTGCATGACCATGTATAAGGATCCTATCGTCTGGAATGGAACCGTCAGTTGCTGGGCGAGAAGATTCTGGTCTTCATGAACGACTCTACCGTTCGTTTTGCCCATGTCATCGGACAGGCGCTGTCTGTAGAGCAGATGCCGGATAGTGTTCATTTCAATCAGATCAGTCTTCTGAGATGAAATCTTACTTTGAAAAAGGTGAAATCAAGAAGGCTGAGTCTATCGGCAATGTGCAGACCATCTATTACATGACGGATGATAAGGACAGTTCGCTCATTGGTTTGAATTATTTGGAAACCGATACCATGCGCATGTATATGGCACCGGGCAGGAAGATGGAGAAAATCTGGACCAATAAGTTTACGTCTACCATGTATCCTATGACGCAGATTCCGCCGCAAAATATAAACTCAATAATTTTGCCTGGTTCGAGGACTTGCGTCCTAAAGATAAGAATGATATCTTTGTATGGCGTGGTAAATCCAAAGGCTCCGAACTCAAGAACATTAAGCGTCATGAAGCTCCACTTCAGAAACTGACTGACTGATTATAATGAAGCATCATTTTCTTATATGATTAATATTTAGAGATGAGTGATATTATTCAACTTTTACCCGATTCTGTTGCCAATCAGATAGCAGCAGGTGAGGTTATACAGCGTCCGGCTTCAGTTATCAAGGAGCTGGTCGAAAATGCAGTCGATGCGGGTGCCAGGAATATCCATGTCACAGTTACCGATGCTGGCCGTACCAACATTCAGGTGATAGATGATGGAAAAGGTATGTCTGAAACAGATGCTCGTTTGGCTTTCGAACGTCATTCTACTTCCAAAATCCGTAAGGCTGATGATTTGTTTGCACTTCGCACCATGGGCTTCCGTGGCGAAGCTTTGGCGTCAATAGCTGCTGTGGCTCAGGTAGAACTGAAGTCAAGACAGGCTACCGACGAGATAGGAACCCTGATACGGATTTCTGGTTCCCGATATGAGAAACAGGAGCCATGCTCCTGTGCTGTGGGAAGCCTCTTCTCTGTCAGCAATATCTTTTATAATGTACCCGCGCGAAGGAAGTTCCTGAAGTCCAATTCTACAGAGTTGAACAATATTCTGACGGCTTTCGAGCGGATTGCATTGGTAAATCCTCAAATCACCTTTACTTTACATAGCAATGGTACCGAAGTATTCAATTTGCGTGCCGCTAATTTGCGTCAGCGCATTCTCGATGTCTTCGGCAAGCGTTTCAATCAGGAACTCCTGCCGGTAAATGTAGAAACCACTATGTGTAAGGTGTCTGGATTTGTGGGCAAACCTGAATCTGCCAGAAAGAAAGGTGTGCATCAGTTCTTCTTTGTCAACGGGAGATACATGAAACATCCTTATTTCAATAAGGCTGTGATGGCTGCTTATGACCGTCTGGTTCCTCAGGGTGAACAGGTGCCTTACTTTCTGTATTTTGATGTAGATCCGAAGGATATTGATGTGAATATCCATCCTACGAAGACTGAAATCAAATTCGAGAATGAGCAGGCTATCTGGCAAATCCTCTCGGCTTCAGTCAAGGAGTCCATCGGTATGTTCAATGATGTACCTACCATTGATTTCGATACCGAGGATAAACCGGACATCCCTGTTTACAATCCTGAGATGAGTACGGCTGCTGCACCGAAGATCAGTTTGAATCCTGGTTATAATCCGTTCAAGTCTTCCTCTTCCACGGGAGCAGTCCCTATGGGATCAGGCTTCTCTGTTCCTAAGTCGAAACCTCTGGTGGATGAAAAATGGGAACAGCTTTATGAAGGACTCAAAGATCAGGATGATGTGCAGGGGATGGAACAGACCATGGTGTTTTCCGATGATTCTAGTCGGGATAATACGCCAGACAGTATCATTGCAGAGAAATCGCCAGCCCATTATCAGTATAAAGGTAAGTATATCATGACTGCGGTAAAATCGGGATTGATGATTATCGACCAGCATCGTGCCCATGTGCGTGTCTTGTTCGAACAGTATTTGCGCCAGTTGGCTGACCGGACTTTTCATTCACAGAAAGTCCTCTTTCCTGAGGTTGTGCAGTTCCCGATGTCTGAGAAGGTAATCTTTGAAAAGATCCTGCCTGAAATGGAATCGATGGGCTTTGAACTGGAAGATCTTGGAGGCGGAAGCTATGCCGTAAATTCAGTTCCTGGCGGACTTGAAGGATTGAATCCTCTTAAACTGGTACAGGACATGGTTTCTTCTGCAGTAGAAAAGGGCGTATCAGCCATTGATGAAATCAATCAGACTTTGGCTTAAGTCTGGCTCGCCAGGCTGCAATACCTCAGGGGCAGATATTGAGTAATGAAGAGATGGAGGGCTGGTGAATGATCTTTTTGCCTGCCAGAATGTCAATTATACGCCCGACGGAAAGTCGGTACTTTGTATCCTCCGTCAGCAGGAAATAGAGCATCTTTTAGGTTAAAAGCAGGGAAAAATCCCGTTTTTTCTTAAAAAAGTTAACGAAAAATGCTATTTTTTTTAGAAAATGAAGGTTATTTCAAAAAAATAGTATTATCTTTGCTCCATCATTCAGAAGGTATATATATATAATAAATTGTAATTTTTTAAAATTATAAAGT
>ENA-OQER01000537-OQER01000537.1-human-gut-metagenome-genome-assembly--contig:-NODE-537-length-20372-cov-3.391109_pt1 | contig 20372 bp, 31 predicted proteins | sample MGYA00242797_ERZ504639 | MGnify/ENA primary metagenome ERZ504639 (study PRJEB26092, sample SAMD00036306) | human gut metagenome | host: Homo sapiens | study: EMG produced TPA metagenomics assembly of...
TACATCGACGGCAAGTGGGACGAAGTGCTGGAGCTTGCACGCTCTGCCGATCTCGAGACCATCGTTTCCAACACCACTGAGCCGGCATCGCCTACACGCAGGGCGACAGCCAGTTCGATCAGGTTCCTCCCAACAGCTTCCCCGCAAAGCTGACCCGCGTGCTGTTCGAGCGCTACAAGGCATTCAACGGCGCTGCTGACAAGGGTCTGGCCATCCTGTCCTGCGAGCTGATCGACAACAACGGCAAGGAGCTGCAGAAGTGCTGCAACAACTACGCCAAGGATTGGAATCTGGAGCCTGCCTTCATCGACTGGATGAACAACGCAAACACCTTCTGCTCCACTCTGGTGGACCGCATCGTTCCGGGCCGCATCCGCGATCCCAAGGAACTGGCTGCCATGGAAGAGGCCAACGGCTACCATGATGCCGCTCTGGACGTGGGCGAAGTGTTCGGCGTGTGGGTCATCGAAGGCCCCGCTGAGCTGGAGGACAAGCTGCCGTTCAAGAAGGCCGGCGTGAACGTCATGGTCGTGCCCGATGTTACCCCCTACAAGAAGCGCAAGGTCCGCATCCTGAACGGTGCACACACCGGCTTCGTTCTGGGCGCATATCTGGCCGGCTTCGACATTGTGCGTGACTGCATGCACAACGACACCATCCGCGGCTTCATGAACAAGATGCTGCACGAGGAGATCATCCCCACCCTGCCGCTGGACAAGAAGGATCTGGAAGAGTTTGCTTCCGCTGTTGAGGACCGCTTCAACAACCCCTTTGTCAACCACGAGCTGATGAGCATCTCCCTGAACTCCACCTCCAAGTGGAAGGCCCGCAACATGCCTTCCTTCCTGGCTTACATCGAGGAGCAGAAGCAGCTGCCCAAGTGCCTGACCATGTCTCTGGCAGCCTACATTGCCTTCTATTCCAGCGACATTCAGGAGCGCACCGCCGACGGCTGATCTGCAAGCGCCCTGCCGGCAACACCTACAAGATCCAGGATGACGCATGGGCTCTGGACTTCTACTATGCACACAAGGACGACACCGCTGCTCAGCTGGTGAACGCCGTGCTGACCAACACCCAGATGTGGGATCAGGATCTGACCAAGATCGAGGGTCTCGAGGCCGCTGTTCTGGCTGATCTGGAAATGATCCGCACCGAGGGTGCCGAGGCTGCTTACAAGAGCTGCCTGTAAGCCTGAAAAACCAACCTACCCGCACAACAAAGGGCTGCTGCTTTGGGCAGCAGCCCTTTTGTGCGATACGATAAGGAGAACTACTATGCCGCAGGCAATTCATATCAGCCCCATCGACAACGTGGTCGTTGCCCTGCACCCCATTGCCAAGGGCACGCTGGTGGAAGTGGACGGTCTTTCTGTGACTGCTCTGGAGGACATTCCGCAGGGCCACAAGATGGCCGTGAAGCCCATCAAGAACGGTGAGAACGTGATCAAGTACGGCTTTCCCATCGGCCACGCCACCGCAGATGCCGCTCCCGGCAGCTGGATGCACACCCACAACGTGCACACCAACCTGTCCGGTGAGGTAGAGTACAGCTACAACCCCGCCCCGGATCTGGCTCCCCTGCCCAAGGTCGAGCCGGAGACCTTTATGGGCTTCCGCCGCAAGGACGGCCGTGCCGCCATCCGCAATGAGATCTGGATCATCCCCACCGTGGGCTGCGTCAACGACATCGCCAAGAAGATCGTTGCCGACAATCAGGATCTGGTCACCGGCTCCATCGAGGGCCTGTACACCTTCACCCATCCCTTCGGCTGCAGCCAGACCGGCCACGACCATGCACAGACCCGCAAGCTGCTGGCTGCGCTGGTGCGCCACCCCAATGCTGCCGCCGTTCTGGTGCTGCATCTGGGCTGCGAGAACCTGCAGCACGATCAGTTCGTGGAAGAGCTGGGCGAGTACGACCACGACCGTGTGAAGTTCCTCACCTGTCAGGAGGTGGACGACGAGTTCACCGCTGCCCGCGATATCCTCAAGGAGCTGGCTGCCTATGCCGGGCAGTTCAAGCGTGAGCCTATCTCCGTGTCCGATCTGGTGGTGGGCATGAAGTGCGGCGGCTCGGACGGCCTGTCCGGCATCACCGCCAATCCCACCATCGGCCGCTTCTCCGACATGATGGGCCAGCGCGGCGGTTCCACCGTGCTGACCGAGGTGCCCGAGATGTTCGGTGCTGAGGGCTTCCTGATGGATCGCTGCATCAACCATGACGTCTTTGTCAAGGCTGAGCACATGATCAACGGCTTCAAGGATTACTTCATCAGCCACAACGAGGTGGTCTACGATAACCCCTCTCCGGGCAACAAGCAGGGCGGCATCACCACGCTGGAAGACAAGAGCTGCGGCTGCGTCCAGAAGGGCGGCACTGCCCCCATCATGGACGTGATCGGCTACGGTGATCCCGTTGTCACCAAGGGCCTGAACATGCTGTACGGCCCCGGCAACGATCTGGTTTCTGCCACGGCCATGACCGCCGCAGGCGCACACCTGATCCTGTTCTCCACCGGCCGCGGCACTCCGTTCTCGGCCCCGGCTCCCACCCTGAAGATCTCCACCAACACCCCGCTGGCCCAGAAGAAATCCGGCTGGATCGACTTCAACACCGGCGTGATCGCCGATGGCGAAAAGACCATCGACGAGGCTGCAAAGGATCTGCTGGATCTGGTCATCCGCGTTGCAAGCGGTGAGCAGACCAAGGCCGAGAAGCACGGCTTCCGCGAGATCTCCATCTTCAAGGACGGCGTCGTTCTGTAATCGTTTCGAGGCTGCTGTATGGCACTTTGGCTGTACGGCAGCCTCTTTGTGCATGAAAACGGAAGGGAAGTGTTTTTATGGCTATGACCACTCGCATGATGATCTATGCGTTTCTGCTTTACGGCGGCATTTTTGCCGCTATCGTGGCCGTTATTGCAAGGGTCATAAAATATCTCATCCGCTATGGCATTGATTATTATTTTGAAAAACTGGCACAGAACCAGAAACATAAGGAGGACTGAACTATGAATCAGATCACCACCCGTTATGTCACCGAAAACGGTGCCTGCTATGAGCAGTACGTTATCACTGATACTGAGGCAAAGACCGAGCTGGTCATCACCCCGGAGCGCGGCGGCATGATCACCGGCTTCTCCCTGAACGGCGAGGAGTACATCTGGACCCGCCACCCCAATTTTTCCGAGTGCAACCGCCCCCGCTTCGGCGTGCCGGTGCTGTTCCCCAACTGCGGCCTGCCGGATAACGGCGTGCACATCTTTGACGGCAAGGCATACCCCATGGAGAACCACGGCTTTGCGACCTGTGCGCATGGGATGTGGAAAGCGTCGGCCCGGACGGCGTGACCCTGATTTTGGAGTCCACCCCGCTGACCAAGTTCCTCTATCCCTTCGATTTCACCGTGCTGATGAACTATAACCTCGAGGGCAACACTGCCGCCATCAACATGACCGTGATCAACGAGGGCGACACCAACATGCCCTTCAGCTTCGGCTTCCACCCCTACTTCAAGGCTTCCAAGCTGGAGAATGTGGACTTCGATATCAAGTGCGCCACCTGTTCCGAGAGCGCCAAGGGCGAGCAGCCCGCTGCCCCGGAAAAGATCACCCTCACCCGCAAGGAAGGCGCCGACAACAGCGTGCGCCTGCTGACCGGCGTACAGTTCCCCATGACCCTCACCGACAGCGGCAACGGCCACAAGGTGACTGTGGATGCCGACGACAGCTTCGACCACGCTGTGCTGTGGCAGCAGGATGCCGAGAGCTTTGTGTGTATGGAGCCGTGGAACGCTGGGCCAACAGCGTCAATGAGGAAGGCAAGCACGAAGTGCTGGAGCCGGACGAGGCCATGACCGCTGATTGGAGCATCACCATCGAGAAGGTCTAAGCTTCACATCGTATAACAAAAAGGACACACCGTTGTGGTGTGTCCTTTTGTTATAATTCAGTTCTTTGCCGGAATCATAAAGCTCTTATTTCCGCCGGGTCCCAATAAAGCAGTTCCACCCTGCCGCCCTGTGCCAGCAGTTTTTCCTTTGGCTCCTGCTTTTGCCAGCAGCGTTCCAGCAGCTTTCCATGTCGGCATCGGCAGACACCTTCTCCGGGCAGAGGGTACTGCCCTGCCATCTGCCATCGGCATACAGGCTCAGCGCACCGGCATTGCCCGCCAGAATGGCTGCAATGTCCTTCTTCATGCGGTCGTAGTCGTACTCCACGGCCTTGTACTGCCCATGCCACAGGCCGAAGAACACCGAGAACTCGCCGCCCAGTTCAATGAGCAAATTCTCATCATTGTGCGGGTTCTTGACCACAAAAGCCACATCCCCGTTTTCCATGTAGTCGAAGTCCGGCTCCTCATTCGTGTGCACGGTCACATGCTGGCTGCTCAGCGCCGCAAGCAGGTCCTCCTGCACGGCACTGGTATCCGGGATCTCATCATAATTGATATTTGCGTTCATGGGATGCTCCTTTTCTCTGTACTATTTGTGTTGTTATTTTTCACCAGACCGCACAGGTCTTTTTATTTTCCTTCATATTGCTGGATCATTTTTATACGCTGTGTAACAGAATACATAAAACGGTTCACCCTACTTCACCTTAGATCAATGCTTTTTGAATCTAACCATCGAACACACGACCTCGACACGATCCTGATTGTCCAAACTCAATTCAAGGTCATGGTCGATGATGGGCAGCTTGAACCGGACAGACTTCAGCCACTGTCCGTTAGGCTGGCGTTCCGGGTAGATCCGCACCTCATCGATCAAAATCTCCACCAGTCTGCGGCGTTCCGCCTCGGTCATGGTGGCATAGAGCTTGTCGAAGCAAATCAGGATCTTATAGATGTTGTCGCCTGTGATTTTGTCGGCTTCAATGGCCTGCTTCTTTGCCCGGGCATCCATCAGTTCATTTTCCACCTCTTCGATTTTATCGTACATCTTATAAAGGCGGTCGTCAAGGTCGGATTTTCGGGCGATAAAGTGCCGGTCGTCCGGGTCAAGGCTGCCGATCTCCTCCATAAGCCGGGATTTTGTGGAGTAGTGCTGCCGCAGCTGCTTCTCATAGGCGGCGATCTCCTGCTCAATGGCAGTAGTATCCACCTTCATGTGTAGACCTTGGTCTTTTCTGCTGCCATTTCCAGCACCTCCCGTTCGTACCGTCTTGTTCGGAATAGACTTTGCAAGCAAAGTCGTGTGCCAAAGGGCGCTGCTCTCGCCTGTCGCTCGGTCAAGCGCTTCAAAATGCAACGCATTTTGAGGTTGCCACTGGCGACCCGCGCCCCTTTGGATTCTCCGTTCACATTGTCCTACGGACGATGTGATTTTATTGTTGTAGCGATTCGCTTCATCCCGGTTTCGTCCCGGTTTGCAGAATGCCCTTGCAATCCGAAAGGAGCCGTGCTATAATGCCGCTGTAATTGAATCAGAAATCTTCAGGGCAGGGTGCGATTCCCTACCGGTGGTACAGCCACGAGCCGTAAGGCATGATTCGGTGAAACTCCGAAGCCGACAGTACAGTCTGGATGAAAGAAGATACCAAGCGCAGAGCCCGCACGGTTCTGCGCTTGTGGAGGCTGCTCTGGGATGCGTTTGCATTCTGGAGCTTTCTTTTTTGCACAAGGGTCCCTTGTGTCTTTTCGGCTTGCCTGAACGGTTTTGTTCAGGGCTTTTTCTTTTGGAGGCGACACGATGAACGACAAAGAGTATATGCGTCTGGCTTTGCAGCTTGCAAAAAAGGGTTGCGGATGGACATCTCCCAACCGATGGTGGGTGCCGTGGTCGTAAAAGAGGGCAGGATCATCGGACAGGGCTGGCACCAGAGATACGGTCAGGCTCATGCGGAGCGCAATGCGCTGGCATCCTGCACCGAAGAGCCGCAGGGAGCGACCCTGTATGTGACATTGGAGCCGTGCTGCCATTACGGAAAGCAGCCGCCCTGCGTGGATGCGATTCTGGACGCGGGCATTCACCGGGTGGTCGTGGGTTCTGCTGACCCGAATCCGCTGGTGGCTGGAAAAGGAATTGCAATCCTGCGCGCACACGGCATAGATGTGACCGAAAATGTTCTGCAAGAGGAATGCGATGCGCTGAACAAGGTGTTCTTCCACTATATCACCACAAAACGCCCCTTCGTTTCCATGAAATACGCCATGACGATGGACGGAAAAATCGCCACATACACAGGCGCTTCCAAATGGATCACCGGGGAAATTGCCCGGAATCATGTTCAACGGCAGCGACACCGATTCCGCGGCATTATGGTGGGAGTCGGAACCATCCTAGCAGATGACCCGCTGCTGACCTGCCGGATAGAGGGTGGCCGTGATCCCGTCCGGATCATCTGTGATACACATTTGCGGACACCGCTGCAATCCCAGGTGGTCATGACCGCCAAACAGGTTCCGACCATTCTTGCGACCTGCTGCGGCGACCCGGAGAAGCAGGCGGCATATCAACAGGCCGGGTGCCGGGTCCTTTGTCTGGAAGCGCATTGCGGTCATGTGAATCTTCTGCAACTGATGGAACAGCTGGGGCAGGAGCAGATCGACAGCATTCTGCTGGAAGGCGGCGGAACCTTGAACTGGTCTGCACTGGAAAGCGGCATCGTGCAGCAGGTACAGGCTTACATTGCCCCGAAGCTGTTCGGAGGAAGGGATGCCAAAGCACCCATTGAGGGTGCAGGTGTCCCGCTTCCGGATGCTGCATTCCGCCTGAAGAACAGCCGATTGGAACAGCTTGGCAAAGATTTCCTGATCGAAAGTGAGGTGGAGTACCCGTGTTTACCGGAATCGTGGAAGAAGTCGGAACAATAAAATCCATCAATCGGGGACAGCATTCCGCCGTACTGACTGTTCGTGCAAAAACGGTTCTGGAAGGAACCAGGATCGGCGACAGCATCGCCGTCAACGGCATCTGTCTGACCGTCAGGCAGCTCTTGCCGGATAGCTTTGCTGCGGATGTCATGCACGAGACCTTGAACCGCTCTGCACTTGCACAGCTCACCGTTGGAAGTGCTGTCAATCTGGAACGTGCCATGCCGGCCAACGGACGTTTTGGCGGACACATCGTAGCAGGCCATGTGGATGGCGTCGGACGCATTGCTAATATCCGAAAAGACGATACGGCTATCTGGTACACCATTCATGCAGATTCTGCGATCCTTCGCTATGTCGTTGAAAAAGGCTCTATCACAATAGACGGTATCAGCCTGACCGTGGCTGCGGTGGAACCTACGGGCTTTTCCGTGTCCACGATACCGCACACCGTCCGTCAGACGAACCTGAACCAACGGCACAAAGGGGATTTTGTCAATTTGGAAACCGATGTTGTTGGAAAATATATCGAGAGGCTGCTTCCATCAGAAACACCGAAGCAAAACACGCTCACAAAAGAAATGCTGCTGCGCTGCGGCTTTTAAGGAGAGTTTACGATGAACTTCAATACCATTCCCGAAGCTTTGCAAGACCTGAAGCAAGAAAAATCATTCTGGTAACGGATGACCCCGACCGTGAAAACGAGGGGGACTTCATCTGTGCTGCCGAATTTGCCACCACCGAGAACGTCAACTTTATGGCGACCCACGGCAAAGGTCTGATCTGTATGCCGATGTCCGAGGCTTTCGTCCAGAAGCTGCAATTTCCGCAGATGGTGCAGCATAACACCGACAACATGAAACGGCATTTACGGTGTCCATCGACCACGTTTCTACTTCTACGGGCATTTCTGCCGCAGAGCGTTCCATTACGGCGATGGCTTGTGTGGACGATCACGCAAAAGCAGAAGATTTCCGCAGACCGGGCCATATGTTCCCCCTTCTGGCAAAAAAGAACGGTGTGTTGGAGCGCAACGGTCACACGGAAGCAACCGTTGACCTGTGCCGTCTGGCAGGGCTGAAAGAATGCGGCCTGTGCTGCGAGATCATGCGGGAGGATGGCACGATGATGCGCACCGCTGAACTGGCAAAGCTGGCAGAGCGTTTCCAGATCAAATTCATCACCATCCGTGATTTACAGGAGTACCGCAAGTGTCACGATAAACTGGTCGATCAGGTGACGGCAGTGAACCTGCCCACCAAGTATGGCACCTTCAGAGCTTATGGTTTTGTGAGCCGCCTGAACGGAGAGCATCACATTGCACTGGTAAAAGGTGACATTGGCGATGGAAAGGATATTCTGTGCCGCGTCCACTCGGAATGCCTGACAGGAGATACATTTGGCTCTTTGCGTTGTGACTGCGGCCAGCAGCTGGCCGCTGCCATGACGCAGATCGAAAAAGAAGACCGGGGTATCCTGCTCTATATGCGGCAGGAAGGCCGGGGCATCGGTCTGATCAACAAGCTGCGTGCCTATGAACTTCAGGAGCAGGGCATGGATACGCTGGAAGCCAATCTCGCTCTGGGGTTCCATGGAGATGAACGGGAGTATTATCTCGGCGCACAGATCCTCCGGGAACTTGGCGTAAAAAGCCTGCGCCTGCTTACCAATAACCCGGACAAAGTATATCAGCTCTCCGAGTTTGGGCTGGAGATCTCCGAGCGCGTACCCATTCAGATGACGGCGACCCCGTATGACCTATTTTACCTGAAAACGAAGCAGGCACGGATGGGGCATCTTCTGGAATATTAACAACGAAAGAGGTATTTAAAAATGAAAACATTTGAAGGCAAGCTGGTTTCTCAGAATATCAAGGTCGGTATCGTAGCTGCCCGATTCAACGAATTTATCACATCCAAACTTCTGAGCGGAGCAATGGATGGTCTGCTCCGGCACGATGTGCAGGACGCTGATATTCATGTTGCATGGGTTCCGGGTGCTTTTGAGATCCCACTGGTTGCCTCTAAAATGGCAAAAAGCGGAAAGTATGATGCTGTGATCTGCCTTGGTGCCGTGATTCGCGGTTCTACCAGCATTACGACTATGTGTGCAATGAGGTTTCCAAAGGCATTGCCACGGTCTCGCTGGAAAGCGGGGTTCCCGTCCTCTTTGGTGTTCTGACCACCGAAAACATCGAACAGGCCATCGAGCGGGCAGGCACCAAAGCAGGTAATAAAGGCTATGACTGTGCAGTCAGTGCCATCGAGATGGTAAACCTGCTCCGGGAAATGGATACCGCCGCAGAGTAAAATACACGCAGGAGTTTGCCATGATCGTTATAAAGACCCGACAGCCTGACCCGGAATTGGAGCAGAAGATCCGGATGCTTCTGGAACGAGAGCACATCGAGGCAGAGCAAATATCCATTGATTCATGGGAGAAGTTGGTTCTTCCGGGGCTTACACTGGATGGAATGACCCACGAAGTGTCGTGCAACGGCAGAAAAGTCTCCCTTACACGACTGGAGTTCGATTTGCTGCTGATGCTTGCCTCCCACGAAGGACAAATCTTCTCAAAAGAAGAGCTTTTCCGTGCCGTGTGGGGACAAAACTGTGACGACACCTTAAAGGTCGTGGCAAATACCGTTTCCAATCTGCGAAAGAAGCTGGCCGGCTGCGGTAGCTTTATCCGCACTACCCACGGCGGCTATGCTTTTGTGAGCCAAAAGGAGAACGACCCGGCATGACCAGGATCTTATTTGTTTGTCTCGGAAATATCTGCCGAAGCCCGATGGCGGAATATGTGATGAAAGACCTTGCGTCCAAGGCAGGTCTTTCCGAGCAATTTGAAATCGCATCAGCCGCCACCAGTGCATGGGAAATCGGAAATCCGGTCTATCCTCCTGCACGGCAGAAGCTGGCAGAACATGGCATCGACTGCAACGGCAAGACCGCCCGGCAGATGACCCGGCTGGATTATGCACGGTATGATCATCTGATTGGCATGGATGAAAGTAATCTGTGCGACATCCTGCGGATTGTCGGCGGAGACCCACAGCATAAAGTCTCGCTGCTGATGGCGCATACGGATCATCCCCGTGAAGTGGCAGACCCATGGTTCACGGGAGATTTTGAAGCCACATGGCAGGATATACTGGAAGGATGCACGGCATTGCTTGAGGAACTGCGATCATAACAGATTATCATAAAAACGGACGATGTCTGCCAGTTGACAGACATCCGTCTATTTTTTTATTTCAAATCATCTTAAAATACTTCAGCGCCTCCCGGATGGCTCTTTCCTTCTCCGCCGGGCACTTGAGCCGCTTGGGGTTCTCAGCCTTAGGCTTGTTGTAGTTCTGCCGCTCCTTGATGCCGCACTTGCGCTTGACCTGTGCAATATAGAGGTCGCTCACGTTCAGACCGGTGTGCTCCTTGACGTACTCCCGGATCTCTTCATAAGTAGCCTTGGTCTCCGTAGCAGTCACGTCCAGTTCATCCATTTCAGATTCACCGTGTTCTTCTGGTAGACATCTAGTTTGGACAAAGCGCATACCGTCTCGATATGCTCACTATGGGGGAACATATCCACCGGCGTGCTGCTCTCCACTTTGTATCCCTTCCGGGTCAGCAGCTCCAGATCCCGGGCCAGCGTGACCGGGTTGCAGCTCACGTAGACCACACGTTTCGGGGCCATACGGGCCACGCTTTCGATAAACTGCGGCGTAGAGCCTCCCGCGGCGGGTCCATAAAGATCACGTCTGCGCGTTCACCAGCCGCAGCGGCTTCGCCGATCCACCGGGTGGCATCTGCGGCAAAGAAGCGGGCGTTCTTCACGCCATTGTGCTTTGCATTGCCTATGGCATCGTGCACCGCTTCGCGGTTCACCTCCACGCCCACTACCTGCTTTGCATGGTCGGCGGCGGTCAGGCCGATGGTTCCGATGCCGCAGTAGGCATCCAGCACCACTTCTTTGCCGGTGAGATGCGCCGCGTCCACCGCAAGGCCGTACAGCACTTCGGTCTGGGTATGATTGATCTGATAAAAGCTGCGTGGGCTGATGGCATAGGTCTTGCCGCAGAGGGTATCCAGAATGAAGCCCTTGCCGTACAGCACCTTTTCCATATCGCCCAGCACCACGCTGGTTTTGCGGTCGTTCACGTTCTGGACGATGGTGGTGATGGCCACGCCCTGCTTTCCGGCTTCGGTCAGCAGGGCTTTGACAAAGTTCTTGGCACCCGGCAGCACCGGCTGAGCCGTCACCAGCACCACCATCACCTGCCCGGTCATGACGCCACGCCGCAGCAGGCAGTGACGCAGAAGGCCGGTGCCCTTATCCTCATTGAAAGGCTGGTAATGGCAGGCGCCCGCTGCCGCACGCACGGCCAGCATGGTCTTGTCCAGCACTTCGTCCTGCAAAAGGCAGCTTTCCACCGGCAGCACCTTGTGGCTGTTTGCCGCGTAGATGCCGGAGGTAAGTTTTCCACCCCAGCCGGTGGTAAAGGTGGAGATCACCTTGTTCCGATAGTGGTACGGCGTTTCCATGCCCCGGATGTGCTCCACCGGGCCGTACTTCCCCAGCAGCTTTTTCACGGTCTCCTCTTTCTGTTTCAGCTGTGCGGCGTAGTCCATGCCCAGCATCGGGCAGCCGCCGCAGTTTTTGGCACGCAGTTTGCAATCCATCTTCTGCTCTCCTTTTTACCCATAAGGGTCATACAGATCATATTCTTCCGCTTCCAGATGCTTTTCCTCCAGCACCTTTATGGCCTGTTCCAGCTCGCTCTGGCCGCAGCCGCTTTCGCTGACCAGCGCGCGCACCGCCGCCGCAAGGTCGCCGCCAAAGAGGGTATTCAGCCGTTCCCGCATACTCCACACATTATAGGCGCGCTGGGTGATGGCCGGAGTGTAGGTATTGCGGTTGCCATCCTTGCCGCTTTTCACCCAACCCTTTTCTTCCAGCCGGTAAAGAAGTTGAGAACGGTAGCCGGTGCCCAGCCCTTTGCGCGCAGCTTTGCGTCGATGTCCCGTCGGGTGACGGCGCACGGCAGGCCCACACCGCCAGCATCACCTGCTCCTCTGCCGCCGAAAGCGGCTTTACACTGTCCGGGATGCCATACATCCTGCTGTTCTCCCTCCTTTTGGCATCTTTTTTCTTTTACGTTTGTCTTTGTTTTATTATTATACCAATTTCTGCTCCAAAGTGCAAGAGCCGAAAACGCCGATGAAATCAGGCTTTTTTAGCTCTATTTTATATTTGTCTTTGTTTTTGTTTTTCTATCAAGGACATTTGTGTGCTTTGTGCCCGCACAGGGGCTTTTGCGCCGTATCTTTGTGCAAAGATGCTCTTGTTTTCATCCCTGCAAAACCGGTATACTACGGCTACAGCAATCAACAGAACGCACCGCAGAAAACCGCGGTGCTGTGCGATACAGGAAAGGGAGAGTTCATTATGGCACGAGTTTACAACTTCAGCGCAGGCCCCAGCATGCTGCCCGAGAAGGTGCTCAAGCAGGCACAGGCAGAGCTGCTCGAGTATGGCGACAGCGGTCAGAGCGTGATGGAGATGAGCCACCGCAGCAAGTGGTTCGATGCCATCATCAAGGACACCGAGGCCACCCTGCGCCGGGTAATGAACATTCCCGACAACTACAAGGTCGGTTTCTTTCAGGGCGGTGCCACCCAGCAGTTCGCCATGGTCCCGCTGAATTTCATGACCACCGGCAAAGCAGATTACCTTGTCACCGGCAATTTCTCGAACCTTGCCGCCAAGGAAGCCGCCAAGTTCGGTGAGGTGAACATCGTTGCTTCCAGCAAGGACAAGAACTTCACCTACATCCCGGACGTGAACGCCATCAACTATGATAAGGATGCCAGCTACATCCACATCTGCCAGAACAACACCATCTTCGGCACTCAGTTTGTCGAGGTACCGCAGGTGGAGGGTGTGCCTCTGGTAGCCGACATGAGCTCCATGATCCTCTCCAAGCCCGTGGATGTGACCAAGTACGGCTGCATCTACTTCGGCGTGCAGAAGAATGTGGCCCCCGCCGGTATGGCCATTGCCATCGTCCGCGACGACCTGCTGGGCCATGCCGCCGACAATGTGCCCACCATGATGAACTACACCACCCTGCTGGGCAAGGACAGCATGTACAACACGCCCCCCTGCTGGTGCATCTATATGACCGGTCTGGTGCTCAAGTATCTGGAAAACGACATCGGCGGTCTTGCCAACATGCAGAAGATCAACGAAGCCAAGGCCAAAGTGCTGTACGACTATCTGGACGGTCAGGGCTTCTTCACGAATCCTGTGGAGCACCGCTACCGCAGCACCATGAATGTCACCTTCACCAGCCCCAATGCAGATCTGGACAAGAAATTCTGCGCCGAAGCTGCAGAAGCAGGCTTCGTGAACCTGAAGGGCCACCGTCTGGTAGGTGGTATGCGCGCTTCCATTTACAACGCAATGCCCGCCGAGGGCGTGGACAAGCTGGTGGACTTCATGGAGAAGTTCCGCAAAGAAAATGCATAAAACCCTCTCAGCCTCACTTCGTTCGGCAGCTCCCCCGAGGGGGGAGCTTTTTATCAGAGGGACAACTTGATCGAACCCGCTTTCTAAGCTCGCCCTTCGGGAGACTGGCACGGCGCAAGCGTGACTGAGAGGTTCCTGTATAATAGAAGGGAAATCTGGACTATGTACACCATCAAAACTTTGAACGCCATCAGCCCGGTGGGTCTGGCAAAGCTGAACAACAAGCAGTTTGACGTGGCTGTGGACACCGATGCCCCGGACGGCATCCTCGTTCGCAGCGCCGACATGCTGAATACCGCCTTCAACGACAATCTTCTGGCCATCGCCCGCGCCGGTGCCGGCGTGAACAACATCCCGCTGGACCGCTGCAGTGAGCAGGGCATCGTGGTGTTCAACACCCCCGGTGCCAACGCCAACGCTGTGGCCGAGCTGGTGATCGGTATGCTGATCGCCGGCAGCCGCAATGTGGCTGTTGCTGCCCAGTGGTGTCAGGGCCTGACCGGCGACCCCGCCATGGCAAAGACCGTGGAAAAGGGCAAGAAGCAGTTCGTGGGCAACGAGATCAAGGGCAAGACGCTGGGTGTCATCGGTCTGGGTGCCATCGGCTCCCGCGTGGCCAACTGCGCCATTGAGCTGGGCATGGAGGTCTACGGCTACGACCCCTACATCTCCATTGACGCCGCCTGGAACCTGAGCAGTCAGGTACACCATTGCGTGAACCTGAACGACATGCTGCCCCTGTGCGACTACATCACCATCCATGTGCCTACCTGCCCACCACCAAGGACACCATCAACGCCCAGACCCTTGCCCTGTGCAAGGACGGCGTGAAGATCCTGAACTACGCCCGCGGCGAACTGGTCAACACCGAAGCGCTGCTGGAAGCCATGGAGACCGGCAAGGTGTCCGGCTATATGACCGACTTCCCGTCTGAGGCCATTCTGGGCAAGCCCGGCATCGTGTGCACCCCCCATCTGGCGCTTCCACCCCGGAAGCCGAGGACAACTGCGCCGTGATGGCTGCAAAGGAGCTGAGCGACTACCTGAAGAACGGCAACATCATCCACTCGGTGAACATGCCGGAGGTCAACCAGCCCCGCGCCGGCGGCAAGCGCATCTGCATCATCCACAAAAACGAGCCGGGCATGATCAGCCAGATCACCGCTCTGACCACCGAAGCCGGTCTGAACATCGAGAACATGGTGAACAAGAGCAAAAAGAACATGGCCTACACCATGCTGGATGCTACCGGTGCTGTGGACAAGAAGCTGGCCGAAAAGCTGGCTGCCATCCCCGCCGTGATCCGGGTACGCATCCTGTAAAGCAAAACGGTTTAAAATGCCCGCCGCGTCGTTCTTGGCATCTTCAGCGGAAAACGATTTTTATTTTAGCAACCCGGAAAAGTCTGCGGATTTTTCCGGGTTGCTTTTTCACAGAGAAGGGCCGTGGCGGCAACCTGCATTTCCAAACCAGGATTTTTTACAAGCTGGAAATTCTTTCTCGTCCCATCTGCCGGTTAGTTTCAATTTACAAACTGTAGTTTGTCTTAAAAAACGCGTTAGAGATAGCTTTTTCTAACTACACATCGTAAAAAGTTTACATGTATTAACATTCAAGAAAAAGCTTGAAAATGGTAAATTCTGTGCTACAATAGGCTCGACAGAAGGGAAATATTCACCCTGTTCTCCGGCTTTTGGGCCGGTATATTCATCTTACAGGCCTTGCGGATGCAGGGCCTCTGACAGGAAATAGAAAAGGTAGGGAAGTTACTATGGATATCAAGAAGATCGCACTGTTCGCCGCCGGTACGTTGTTCGGTTCTGCCGGTTTCAAGCTGCTGTCCAGCAAGGACGCCAAGAAGGTCTACACCCAGACCACTGCTGCCGTGCTGCGCATGAAGGACTCCACCATGGAGACCGTCAGCAAGGTCCAGGAGCAGGCCGGTGACATTCTGGCCGATGCAAAGGCCATCAACGAGGCTCGTGCTGTTGAAGCCGAGGCTGATGTGATCGAAGATGCCGCTGAGGAGACCACCGAAGAGACCGCTGAGTAATTTTCGGTTCGTAAAGCACTGAAAGCCCCAACGTGGCTTTCGAGCCGCCTTCGGGCGGCTCTTTTTTTGTGAGAGTGGGGCCGCAGGTGTGCAGGGTATAGCAGCCTGACGCTGCGGCAAAAAGATAGAGAAGGATATTTGATATATGAAATGTACCATTCTGCATGAAGGCAAGGGCCGGATGCGCGTGCATGTGGAAAAAGTCCGCATGACCCTGCACCGTGCCGATGTGCTGGAAGCTTATCTGAACCACCATGACGCCATTGTCCATGCCGCCGTTTACGAGCGCACCGGCGATGTAGTCATTACCTATACCGGCAGACGTTCCGCTGCCATCGCTGTTCTGGCCGGTTACAAGTTCGATGTGCCCGAGTATGACGCTCTGGTCACCTCCGCCGACAGCCGCAGGCTGAACCGGGAATATCAGGATAAAATGTTCGATCTGGTGGCAGGCCGCTGCCTGCGCAAGCTGTTCCTGCCCGCACCCCTTGACGCTGCCTACACCGCCTTCCGTTCCATCCGCTTTCTCTGGAAGGGTGTGCGCTGCGTGCTGAGCCGCAGGCTGGAAGTGGAGGTGCTGGACGCTTTGTCCATCGGCGTCTCGCTGCTGCGCGGCGACTTTGGCACCGCAGGTTCTGTCATGTTCCTGCTGAATCTGGGCTCTCTGCTGGAAGAGTGGACCCGCAAGAAGAGTCTGGACGATCTGGCCCGCAGCATGGCCCTGAACGTGGACAAGGTGTGGGTGCGCAGCCAAGGCACCGAAGTGCTGGTGCCTCTGACCAAAGTACGCTCCGGCGATGAGGTGGTCGTGCGCAGCGGCAACATGATCCCGCTGGACGGCACCGTGCTGGAAGCGAAGCCATGGTGAATCAGGCTGCCCTGACCGGCGAAGCCATGCCGTGCGCAAGACAGAGGGGTCCACCCTCTATGCCGGCACCGTTGTGGAGGAGGGCGAGTGCGTCTTTATCGCCAAGGCCGAGGGCGGTTCCAACCGCTACGACAAGATCGTGGCCATGATCGAGGAATCCGAAAAGCTCAAGTCCAGCACCGAGAACCGTGCGCTGGGTGCTGGCCGACAAGCTGGTGCCATGGTGTTTGGGCGCAACGGTGGTCACCTATCTGCTCACCCGCAACGCCACCCGCGCCATCTCCTGCCTGATGGTGGATTTCTCCTGCGCGCTCAAGCTCTCCATGCCGCTGGCCGTGCTTTCCGCCATGCGCGAGTGCGGCAGCTACCACATCACCGTCAAGGGCGGCAAGTATCTGGAAGCGCTGTCTCAGCCGACACTATCGTGTTCGACAAGACCGGCACCCTCACCCGTGCCACCCCGCAGGTAGTGGAGGTCGTGCCCTTCTCCGGCTGCAACGAGCGCGAAGTTCTGCAGCTGGCCGCATGTCTGGAAGAGCACTTCCCCCATTCCATGGCCAACGCCGTGGTGCGTGCCGCCAAAGAGCGCGGCATTTCCCATGAGGAGATGCACTCCGAGGTGGAGTACATCGTGGCCCACGGCATTGCAAGCCGCGTGGGCGGCCAGCGCGTGGTCATTGGCAGTCACCACTTCGTCTTTGAGGATGAAAAGTGTACCATCCCCACAGCCGAGCAGCAGAAGTTCGATGCCTCAAGCCCGCGTATTCGCACCTGTACATGGCAGCCAGCGGGCAGCTGGTGGGCGTCATCTGCATCTCCGACCCGCTGCGCCCGGAAGCTGCCGCTGTGCTGAACGGCCTGCGTGCGCTGGGCATCCGGAACACCGTCATGATGACCGGCGACAGCGAGCGCACCGCCGCCGCCATTGCAAAGCAGGTAGGCGTGGACCGCTTCTTTGCCGAGGTGCTGCCCGAGGATAAGGCAAACTTCGTCCAGCAGGCCAAGGCCGAGGGCCACACCGTGGTGATGATCGGCGACGGCATCAACGACTCCCCCGCCCTGTCCGCTGCCGACATCGGCATTGCCATCAACTCCGGTGCTGCCATCGCCCGCGAGATCGCAGACGTGACCATCAAAGCCGACAGTCTGGAGGAGCTGGTGGCCCTCAAGGCCATCGCCAACTCTCTGCAAAAGCGCGTGCACGCAAACTACCGCTTCGTGCTCACCTTCAACTCGGCCCTCATCGCGCTGGGTGCTCTGGGCATCCTGCAGCCGGCCTCCTCTGCCATGCTGCATAATCTCTCCACCATCGGCATCAGCCTGAAGAGCATGACCAATCTCCTGCCGGAGAACAAGGCTCCGCAGCTGAAAGCATAATTACCGCAAAAAATAACGCCGTGTCTGAACATTCGACACGGCGTTATTTTATCTGTTATTCCAGCCCGATCTGCTGTGCATACTCTTCCAGCAGCTCCCGCTCCAGGAACGGGGTCTTGACACCCTCGCGGTCACGGTAGGTCTCGTGGCCCTTGCCAATGACGGCGATCAGGTCGCCTCCTGCGCGTGATCCACTGCGTAGTGCAGCGCATCCAGACGGTCGGGGATCTCCACGAACTTTGCGTCCGGGTTGCCCTTGTTCATGCCCACGCGGATATCAGCAAGGATGTCCTCCACCTTTTCAAAGCGGTTGTTGTCCTCGGTAAGGATGGAGAGATCCGCCATCTTGGCGCAGATCTCGCCCATGCCGTAGCGGCGCAGCTTGGAGCGGTTGCCGCCGCAGCCGAACACCACCACCAGACGGTGGGGCTTGTAGGCCCGCAGAGTGGTGAGCAGGCTTTCGGTGGACACCTCGTTGTGGCGTAGTCCAGCAGGATGGTGAACTTCTTGCTGATGGGCACCAGCTCCACGCGGCCCTTGACCACGCACTTGCCAAGGCCGTCGTGGATCGCCTGATCCGGCAGCCCCAGCACCTTGCCCACCGCCAGAGCTGCCAGCGCGTTGTACACGCTGAACTCACCGCATATTCACCTTCACATCCATCTCGTCCTTGCCGGTCACATGGAACTTCACGCCCAGAAAATCGTGGGTGCGCAGCAGTTCAAAGCCGGTCTCGCGGTAGTCCGCCTGCTCAGCGCGGCCATAGGTGACAAGGCGGCAGGTGTGGCCTTCCAACAGTGCTTCGGTATTCTCATCGTCAATGTTCACCACGCCCACGTCGCAGCGCTTGAACAGCTGGCCCTTCCAGCTGCGGTACTCCTCAAAGGTCTTGTGCTCACCAGGCCGATGTGATCCGGCGAAAGGTTGGTGAACACGCCCACATTGTAGTGCACACCGGCCACGCGTCCATCATCAGGCCCTGGCTGGAAACCTCCATCAGCGCGGTGTCGCAGCCTGCATCCAGAAATTCCCGAAAGGTCTTTTGCAGTTCGTAGCTTTCCGGAGTGGTGTTGGCAGTATCCTTGTGGCGGCCCATATAATAAATGCCGTTGGTGCCGATCATGCCCACCTTGCGGCCTGCAGCTTCCAGCACGCTCTTGATCATGTGGGTGGTAGTGGTCTTGCCCTTGGTGCCGGTCACACCGATCATGGTCATCTTGCGGGACGGGTTGCCGAAGAGGTTCGCACTCATCAGAGCCATGGCATAGCGGCTGCTTTCCACCTTGACCACGGTCACGCCCGGCATGGCGGAAAGGTCGATGTCGTGCTGGATGACCAGTGCGCTGACACCCTTGCCGCACAGTCGGCGGCAAACTCATGGCTGTCACGCTGGGTGCCCACGATGCACACGAACAAAAGGCCCGGTGCCGCCTTGCGGCTGTCGTAGATGATATCCGAGATCTCGGTGTCCAGACTGCCCTGCGCAAGGGTAAAGGGCACGCCTTCCAATAACTGTTCCAGTTTCATACTGCACACGCTCCTCAAAACATTTTGTCACATGGGGTTTTCTTCGTTATTTGCGGTCATGCGGGCGGGCTCGGTCAGCGGTGTTTCTTTCGCAGCTGCCGCCGTATCGTCCGCAGGCTGGGCCGCAGCGGCATCCTCTGCACCGTCTGCCGCAGTATCCTCGGCAGCAGAGGTGTCAGGCTCTTCCGGCACGGTCTTTTCCGGCACAACATAACCGGAGGGCAGGGTCGGCTGGCCCTGTGCAAAGTAAATTTTACGGGTGCTGCCCGCGCTGACATGGCTGAAATCCAGTCTGCCGGTGTCGGTAGGGGCACAACCCTTGCCGTCGGCATTGGTCAGCACATAGCGTGCGCGGTCCAGCTTATAATCCAGATCGTTCCGTGTACCCAGAAGCACACTGACACGATCCTGATACAAAAATGCCATCTGGTCGGTGTCCGCAAATTCCATGCGGGTCACATCGTCCAGCATCCCATACTCTTCCAGCTTTGCCTGCAGCTCATTCAGCGCATCCAGACGGTCGTCCGTCTGCACCGCTGCCGAAGCTGCTGCCGAACCGGATGCATCCGATGCCGCCGGGTCTGCCTGCGCTGCAAAGGTCAGCTGGTCGCCGGGTGTCACCGACACCGGCTCGCCGCCGTATAGGGTCTTGAGTTCTTCCGGCTGGGCAGACTCGCAGGCCAGGATCTTGAACTGATTCGAGAGGGTCAGCCAGCCGCTCTTCGTCTGCATGGCATAGGTAGGCACCGCCTCGGTCACCTGCACCACCACCGTGTTGGGGTAATCCCGAACCACCCTGATGGATTCCAGCAGCGGGAACTGCTTTTCCAGTTCCGCTTCCTTGGCGGCGGGGTCAAAGCTGAAAATGTTCTCTTCGGTCTGCACACCCAGTGCCTGCAGAATCTGGCTGCTAGAATAGCCGCCCACCTCCTGCACACGGTGCCATCCGCCGTCTGCACCTGAATGGTGCCGATCTTAAACAGCATGGTCATGGTCAGGTAACACCGGCGGCGATCACGGCCAGCAGGGTCACAAAGGCCATCAGCCGCCGCAGCATCCGCCGCCGCTTCAGTGCAGCGCGGGTCAGGCGGCGCTTCTTGCGTTTTTCCCGCTGTACCGTCCCGGACCTGCTGTTGCTGCGCCGGGCGCAGGCGCTGGTTTTTGTAGCGCTGCTGCGCTGCCTGAGCCGCTGTCTTGCG
>ENA-OQER01000538-OQER01000538.1-human-gut-metagenome-genome-assembly--contig:-NODE-538-length-20352-cov-2.418195_pt1 | contig 20352 bp, 15 predicted proteins | sample MGYA00242797_ERZ504639 | MGnify/ENA primary metagenome ERZ504639 (study PRJEB26092, sample SAMD00036306) | human gut metagenome | host: Homo sapiens | study: EMG produced TPA metagenomics assembly of...
TCTACCTGTGCCCTTTCTTCATCGTTCAATTTCAGCCATGCGGCATGGGCATTCATAAGCAGTGAAAGACTGTCATCTGTAAGTGACACTTTTTCCGGGATCCGCTTAACGCAGCTTGAAAATGCATCGATCCTGTCTTTCTTCTCCAAAAGCTCTGTAATCTTCTTTTCTGCATTCTCCAGAAGTTTTCTCACACGCTCCGGAACAAGTGCCTGCTGGCTCTCTGTCAGTGCCTGGAATGCTTCTCTTGCCGCTGTGATCTCCTCTCTGGAATCTAAGGTCACATCTCCGATCGCTTCGATCTGACGGATCACGGCATCTGCCTTTTCTTTGTTCTCCTTCATCTGTGAGATCTTTTCTTCTGCTTTCGTCAGAATATCCAGATTTTCTACCATCGCTTTTTCTGTTTCTGTCAGTGCATCGTAGGCATTTCTTGCACGCACTACCGGCTGCTCATCTGCAAGCGTCAGTTCTTTATCCAGTGCTTTGATCATCGCACTGACCTGTTCTGCCTGATCCATGCTTGCAAGCAGTTCCTTCAGTTCTTTTTCCTTCTTCAGGAAAGTATGATAAGTACTTGCCGTGATCCGCTCCCGCTCGATATCCAGCATTGAATCATACAATTCTCTCGCCTTTTCAATGTCTTCTTTATCAGAAATGGCTGTCGCATGGCCGGACAGACGATTCACGATCGCATAAAACTGATTTGCTTTTTCAGTATTTACCGTCCATTTTGCATAAAAAGTCTTATCGCCATAACTGTGTGCCGGTATTTCGGTCACTTTGCTTCCGGTAAATTCCGCATTGGTGTACCATCCGTCAAATTTACATCCTGCTTTTGTGATCTCATCTGCGGTCGGCAGTGTGATCTGGTCTTTCGGACTGTAGGTGTCCGGAAGAATGATGTCATCGGAAAGAGTACCACCGTTTAATTCAAATTTCAGTGCATAACTTGGCTGTCCGTACTGTGCGTAAAGCGTGATATCCTGCTCCGGCATGGAAAGGAGCTCTCCCGGATAATAGCTGATCCCGCTTCCGTCCGGTTTGGTATTCCACTCCGTCAAAAATGCTTCCTGTTCATCGGTTACTTTTCCTTCGGATAAGAGTACTTCTGCATAAGGGGAAGCTTCTGTTGTGAAGGTCTCGCCCTCTTTCTGACCGTCATAGGTGATCGTATAAGTATCTGCCGTGGCATTCAGATAACTGCCGTCCAGCTGATCCTGCATATCAAAAAGGGAATTCTGTTTGTGTGCAAAACGGTCGTATGCGATCAGTCCGTAAAGTGCCTGGTCGGTTGCCATCGGATTGACCGTTGTGCCGGAACCGCCACCTCCGTCGTAGCCTGCCGTTACATGTTTAAATCCGCCGATCGACGCACTGCTTCCGCTTCCGGCTGCCCAGAAGGTCAGAAGTGCATCTACCATATTGTCGGTGTAAACGCCGTCCCGTGTCGCTCCTTCTTTGACAAAGCTGCATGTTTTTCCGATATGCGGCAACGTTACCTTATCTGATTTCGGATCGATCCCCATTTCCAGAAGCGGCATCATCGCCCATACGGTCGATTCGCTGTTGACCGTTCCCCAGCTCTCAAAACCGCCGTTCGGCTTCTGCATATTTGCCAGCACGAGAATACCGCGTTCTACCGCACTTGCAAACTCATCATAACTATAGGTTGCATCTGTTTGCTCATATTTTTCCTGACTCAGATAATATGGTGCAAATGCTGTCAGTGTCATGCCAGTGATATCGGCATCCGGTACATTTCCTGACAATGCCCAGCCGCCTTTGATTCCGTTTGCATCGGTGATCTCCAGATTCAGAATGTAATCCAGCATTTTTCCAAAGGTATTTGCTGTTTCCGGATGATCCGTCTGGTCAATTCATAACCGCCGCTGTTTCATGGAAATGATCTCCCAGATCGGACCGTTAATGCCCTGGCGATACGAAAAACTGAATGAATCAGATAATTTTTCAATAAAATCATAGCCTGCCACGCTTCGGATATCATATCCCATTGCAGTCAGCGGCAAGATCAGTCTTGACCACTCGGTAGACTTTGCCGCATGCAGATTTCCTTTCTTATTTTCTACATGTGCTTCCACACGTTTTAAATAGTCAGAAAAATAATTCTCCGGTATGCTGTTGATATAATCTGCCCCTGTATACATGCCGCGCAGCAGACCCCACACTGACCATTCTCCAAACGTACTTCCTACGGTCGGGTAGCTGTTTCCTGTTTTTTCTGACTGCTCCTGCTGGTTTTCCAGAATATATTTTGCCGCTGCATTGATATAAAAAACGCACTCCCGGCTTTTCATTGTTCCAGAAAACGCAGCTTCAGACTGTCTGAATTTATTCTGATCCCACGCTGCCGCATGGACAGCAGTAACAGGCATCTGGACAGATGACAGAGCTACAACTGCCGACAGAACTCCTGCAAGAATCCGTTTTCTATAACCACATTTTTTTTGTTTTTCTGCTCATTTCTCCACACTCCTGTTCTTTCTGTAAGTGCATCTCTTTTTCTGAGATTGTAATCTTTGTAATGGTGATCCGGGGGCAGATTTCTGCCCCCCTGATCATCCCTCTTCCTTGCTGATAAGCATATATTTCATATTTTTATGCTCTCAGCATACGGAAATTTAATTGTTATTTTTTAATCTTTGCAGACTTGGTATTTGAGTACTGACCGTAGATCACTTTATTTTCTACTTTCTGGAATACACGTACTTTTGTAGGTATATTTCTTACCTGCTTTTCCTTTCAGTTTGCAGCTTGCCTTGCTGCCCTTATTGAGCGTCTTCACAAGTTTCCACTTGCCTTTTCCAGTCTTGCAGTAGATTTCGTATCCACTTGCACCCTTAACCTTGTTCCATTTCAGAGTTACTTTTTTGCCTTTCACCTTTGCAGATTTCAAAGTTGTCTTCTCATTAAATCCATACTTGTCTTTCTCTGCTTTCAGTTTTTCTTCCTGCTCTTTCAGTTTTTCTTCCTGAGCTTTCTTTGCTTCTTCCTGCTGTCTCTTTGCTTCTTCCTGCTGAGCTTTCAGATCTTCTGCTGCTTTCTTTGCTGCTTTAAGTGCAGCCAGGTCTTTTTCTGCGATAACCAGGTCAGACAGGTTCGTTACTTTTTCTTTCACATCTGCTTCCAGTGCTTCATATGCACTTCTTGCTGCTGTGATCGCTTCTTCACTGTCAAGTGTTACTTCTCCGATTGCTGCAATGGCATCAACTAGCGCTGTGCTTTGGTTTTCAGAGCTTCCTGTTTTGCCTGCTCTGCCTTGTCTGCTTCTGCTTTGTCTGCTGCCTCTTTTACAAGTGCTGCAATGCGGCTCTCTGCGGCCTGCAGATCGCTGTAGTTTGTTACCAGTGATTTCTGGACATCACTCAGAGTATCGTATGCGGCTCTTGCTGCTGCGACTACGCCTCTCTTATCCAGCGTTACTTCTCCGATTGCTGTGATCGCACTGCTTACGGATGCTGCTGCCGCTGCATCTTTGTCCTGACTCTCTTTCTCTGCTTTCAGCAGTGCCAGATTCTTCTCTGCTACGACCAGATCCGACAGGTTCGTTACTTTTTCTTTTACTTCTGCTTCCAGGGCTTCATATGCACTTCTTGCTGCTGTGATCGCCTTTTCACTGTTCAGCGTTACTTCTCCGATTGCTGCGATGGCATCGATGACTGGCTGTGCTTTGGCTTTCAGGGCTTCCTGTCTTTCCTGTTCTGCCTTGTCTGCTTCTGCTTTGTCCGTTGCCTCTTTTACAAGTTCTGCAATGCGGCCTTCTGCTGCTGTCAGATCTGTGTAGTTTGTTACCAGAGCTTTCTGATCTTCTGTCAGTGTGTTGTATGCGGCTCTTGCTGCTTCTACCACACCTCTCTTATCCAGCGTTACTTCGCCGATCGCTGTGATCGCACTGCTTACGGATGCTGCTGCCGCTGCATCCATCTGGTTTTTCAGTTCTTCCTGCTGTTTCTTTGCTTCCAGAGTCTGGATGCTCTTTTCTGCCTGAACCAGAACATCGTAATTGGAAACCAGTTTCTTCGCATCTGTGGAAAGTGCATCGTATGCATTTCTTGCTGCTTCTACGCTTTCTTTTTTCTCGAGTGTTACATCTCCAAGTGCTTCGATCAGTGCTTTTACTGCATCTGCATCGGTCTGTGTCTTTTCATCCGCTGCAAGTTCTACACTTGTTTTCAGTTTGTCCAGATCTGCTTTTGCATCGCTTAACTGTTCTGCAATTTCTTCTGCTGTTTTTGCATTGTTGATCAGGACTTTTGCATTTGCAAGGATCTTTGTGATCTGTGTTTTTTCTGCATCACGGTAATCCTCTGCATTTTTGTATACGTTCAGCTCTGTGATGGCTGCTTCTTTTGCCGGTGCCAGCAGTTCTTCTACCGACGCCACTCTGACGGTCAACATTTCACTTGTCTTTGGTGTACTGTCGCTGTCTTTCAGCACCATATAGACTTTGTATGCTGCATCTGTAATATCGGTTAATTGCAGTGTATTTTCACCTACTTCAACCTGGATGCCTTCACCTGTTGTATCAATGGATTCCGGTGCAGTTTCCGTTTCCGGCAATACTTTATAGTACAACGTACCGTATTCATTTGCTGTGAATGTTACTGATGCACTTGTTGCACTCTTACGCACACCTGCACCTTCTTCTGCCGAGATCACCGGTGCATTTCCTGTCTGCTGTTTCAGTGTTACATAGTAAGAATCTTTCGTCTTGCCGTCTTTTGCAGTTACTTCGATCCGGACGGTCGCACAGTCACTGTTGTCTGCAAAATAGATCGCATAACGGTCGTGTCCACTGTTTGTTGCAGTACGGATGATATTTCCTTCTGAACTGCTGATGACCGTGCTCTTTCCTACTGCACTTACCGGATACAGTTTATAAGTTGAACCTGTATCTTCTGCTGCTGTCCAGATATTCAGGAAGCGGCGTGTTGTGCTGTATTCTGCATGATAAACATGATTTGTCTTACTGAACGCCGGTGTTAAGCTGACCAGTCCCATGTTAAACTGATTACTGTCGCTGACATACAGTTCTTTTAAGTTGGTATTCGGTTTTTCACGTTTCAGTGCGAATTTATAAGTTCTTTCATCGCTTCCTTTTTTCACAACAACATCAAAGCTCTTGCCTGCTTCTGTCAGTTCCATCTCTCTGCTGTTTCCTTCCACGCCATCGATGGTAATGCTGCTTCCTTCGGAAGCAGTAAAGGTCAGAGTCGTCTTATCTGCCGAAGTCAGGACAACGATGTCATGACTGGAAAGTTTTCCGTCAAATGCCACGCCATTATCGATCGTGCTGCCTTCTGCACTTGATGTTACGCCGGTCATATATGCCTCACTGGATGCAACCGCCATAACGCATGCACTGTCGTTCTTATAGTACAGCGTACCGTTTTCGTCACAGATAATACTTGTGATGCAGTACTGCTGTCTTGCTTTTTCCGGTGTGAATTTCTTCTACATCCGGAGTTGTCTGTCCTTTTTTATCACGGATCAGAGTGATACCACCCGGATTCTTGTTATAAGTTGCATACAGATAAACACTTCCGTCTTCTTTTTCATAAGCGGTTGACAGAAGTACAGAGCACTGTGGATATCCTTTCAGCGGTGCTTTGTAGATCTCTGTCATCGTTGCCGCATCAATCACGCTGATCGAATAGGTTCCGCTGAAGTTACTTCCGCTTGTCACACCGATATAGATTCTTCCGTTGTATACAACCGGTGTGCTGGTGCTCATGCTTCCAGGCTGTACGGATTTCAGCGTATCTTTATCAAAGGTTCCGTCGGATTTCAGTTTTAGACTGTAGAGGTAGCCGCCTTTTGTTGTGAAATACAGTCTGTCTGTTTCTTTGTCATAAGCAATCGTAGAACGCTGGTCACCGATTACATCGACGCTGTCCATAACTTCTCCGGTCTTCTTGTTCAGAGATAATACATGTCCGGTTCCGTCTGAACCGCTTGTGCCGTCATCCGTACCAAATACAACATAGTCACCGCGTACCACAGAACCTGCCCAGTAGAAACCGCCAAGCTTGTGTACTGCCATGCTGCTTCTTTTGCTTCCTGTGTGTTCGTCGGATCTTCATCCGTAACCGGGATGCACACATAGTTTGCATCTTTTGTCTCTGCATTCCAGAATCCGGTATAAATATAACCGTCACTGTAAGTGATCGGGCTTAAGGACTGGCCTTTCAGCGTATCCTGGTAAACCCACAGAGATTCCAGTGTCTCTGCATTGAACGCCTGTACACGTCCGTCTGCCAGCGGTGCAAAGATCATGCCGTCTGCATAAGTTGGCGGTGTGTATCCAAAGTTTGTCGCTGCTACATATCGCCTGTCTGCAGGATATCACCTGTATTCAGATCCAGTTTGTAAATATGGTTTGCACTCATGACGATCAGGGAATTATCCACGATGATCTGCACACTCGGTGCTGCACCCCAACCGCTTCCCAGTTTCTTAAACCATTTTTCGTAGGTTGTCGCCTCGCTCGTTGGTGTTTTTGCAGAGGTAATACCCATGTTGTCATCACTGTTACGGAAGTTTTTCCATGCTGCGGATACATCTTTTCTGGTGCTCTCCGGTGCTTTTTCCATTGTGATGGTTTTCTCGGTGTTTTCTGTAACAGAAATCGTATCTTTCTTTGTAACATATCCGGCTTTTACGGCAACATAGCTGTAAGTTTCTTCTGCCTTCAGTGTGTATACACCGTTCTCTGCTTTCAGCTTTTTGCTGTCAGCATCTTTCAGTGTGATCACTGTATCTGCCGGATCTGCTTTCAGTGTCAGTTTTACGGATTTTTTTCTCAGAACATGAATCTTGTATTCTCTTGCCTGAGACGGTGCATCTTCCATTGCTGCTTTGACGGTGATCACAGTCTCATCTCCGCTCAGAGGAACTGATGTTTCTCCTGTCACTGCGGTACCGTTGACAGAAACTGCTGCATTTTCCAGAAATGCTGCTGCATTTATTTTTATGCTGTCGTTGTTGTCGGTTACACTGACTGTGTAATCTGTTACATTTTTATCAAAGCCAGGATGAAGCACTTCTTCTCCATCTGCAGATGCCACACTTAAGGATGTCAGAGTGGATTCACGAACAATATCAAATTCATAAGTTGTTGTCTCGTCTCCCTTCTTCACATCTACATACAGTGTGTTGCCATTCATGTCTTTTTTGGTCAGGTAGGCGGCACTTGATGTCGCACCACTCTCAGTGTAATATTCTTCGCAGATCCGTTATTTGCCGCTGTGTAACGTGCTGTTACCGTTGCAGTTACATTATCTGCAAGTTTGGAGTAGAGATATACATTGGTAATTGCATCCGGGATGACAACCTGATATTTGTTTTTCGTAATATTATATTCCGGTGTGATCTCGTATGCAAAAGAAGTTTCTGCATTGGTTCCTGCCAGGATCTTGAACTCTTTCATGCCGGCTGCTACAACGGTTACCGGAATATCTACGCTCTTCTGTCCTGATTTTGCTGTGATCACTGCTGTTCCCTTTCCGGTTGCTGTGACCACTGCTTCTTTTCCAACCTGCATCGTATTCTCTGCTGACTGTGTTGCTGCCAAAGACTGGTCTGTGCTGACTGCCACAACTGCCGGATTGGAAGAAGTCCATACGACCGGATCGGTTCCATCGCCTACGTCTGCCATAATCTTCTGTGTATCAGAAACGCCACATCCAATCTCTTTCTGATTCGGAGTGATGGATATGGTGCTGAACACGTCTGCATTTGCAGGCAGAACTTTTACATAACATTCTGCAGTAAAAGCACCGCTTGTGAATGTGATGATCGCTTCGCCTTCACTGACTGCAGTTACCCTTCCTGAACTGGAAACGGTTGCCACATTTGTATTGCTGCTCTTCCAGGTTCCGCTCTTGGTATCTGTGGTATCACTTGGAAGATAGCTTGCTGACATATAGGTGGACTGTTTTACTTTCAGTGATTTAGAGCCATAGCTGATCTTTACGCCGGTCATCGGCACTTCTACAACTTCTATTTCAATGGAAGCAGTCATGTCACCGATTTTTGCCGTGACCGTAGTCGTTCCTTTTTTCAGTGCACGTACGTATCCGCTTGTGGAAACACTTGCAACGCTCGGCTCTGAGCTTTCCCAGGTCGCTTTTTTTGCATCCGTTGTATTGGACGGATCAAATCTCAGAGATAAGGTTTTGTTCTTTCCTTTATTCAGGGTCAGTTTGCTGTCATCAAAATAAATCCGCTGTGTATGGACTTCTTTGACTGTTACCGTACAGTCGGCCTCTTTGTCACCAACCTTTGCTGTAATGACAGCCGTTCCTTCTTTTTTACCGGTTACTCTTCCGCTCTGATTTACCGTTGCGACATCTTCTGCATTTGTGCTCCAGGTAACAGTTCTGTCATCTGTGGTATTTGCCGGAACCAGTGTCGCTGTCAGTGTTTCACTGTCATTTTTCAGGATTTCCATTTTTGATTTATCCAGCCGGACTTCCTGAAGCGGACTTGCATTTACGGTTACTTTACAGGTTGCTGTCTTTTCGCCGCAGGTTGCCGTGATCGTGGTCGTTCCTGCACCGACAGCTGTTACCAGACCATTTTTCACCGTTGCAACAGAAGGTTCTTCACTGTTCCATTCGATTGGCTCGATCGGTTTGCCTGTCAGCTCCACTTTTGCATTTAACTGCATGGTACCTTCGTTTTCCAGTGTGATCTCACTCTGATCCAGTGTGATACTTGTGATCTCACCGCCAAGCAGTTTGTTCAGTTCATCGTTTACTTTATCTACTTCACTCTGTTCTGCAACAATATTTTGCAGAACTTCTTTTGCTTCTGTGATCTTTGCTGCGATATCCGGATCTGCCTTCAGCTCGGCACTGTTCGGTGCAGAATTGATCTTTGCCAGAGTGGTGGTCAGCACATCTTTGTTTGCGACGCTGTAAGAATCATCATAGCCGCCGCCCATACCGCCGGAACCTCCGATATCACCGCCGTACTTCAGAGTAAACTGTGCACGCATGACATCGCCGTCAGACAGATAATAATCTGCAAATCCTACATTCGGGAATACCGTATTTACACAGTACATCCATCCTGACATGTAGTTGTAGTCAAATTCACCAAGAGAACCTTCTGTTCCGCCGTCGGCGTCAAACATCAGATCCGGAAGTTTTTCTGCCATATGCGGCTCAAGTGCTGCACCGGCAAGATCCAGTTTCTTTGTCGCATTCTTTGGGTTTTTTGCATTAGATCCTACGATATGGGACAGATAGAAACCGCTGGTCAGACTTCCGGTGTATTCTACATCATAGCCTTCTTCACGGATCAGGTTTACAAATGCTTTCGCTGCATTGTCACCTTCGTAAACCGGCATCAGAACCGGTTCTACGATATAACCTTTTGAGATTGTAAAGGCTTCAATGCTGACCGTTGCATAACCGATAAATTCGCCTTTTTTGGCTTTCTGATAAATAACGGTATAAGTCTGTGTTTTCGATGCTCCTTTTCCATCTTCTGCGGAAATAACAACGGTATGCTCTCCTTCTTCCATGCCCTGGAAATCCAGCGTAAAGCTTGTCTTTACATTATCACTCCAGGTTGCCGAAAGTACCTGTCCGTCAAGAGTTGCTGTCGGTTTGAGCGTGTTGTCCTCAGCATCTCTTGCCCAGACATCGAACAGCTTGCGCTGTCCTTTTACCTTAAGCTTGTCCGTCAAAGTTGTCTTTAAAAGAATACCATCCTGCGTTGTTTCATCCGATGACGCATCCTCTGAAACAACTGCTCCCGTGTCCTGTGCCGGCAGTGCTGCGAATGCACTTGTCGGAATCATGGTTGTGATCATCAAAAAGGTCAGAAACCATGCCAGAATTCTGGAAGCAAATCTTTTTTCTCTTCGTTTCCATTTGTTCCTCCTCATTCGCTTTTTGGCGATTCGCTTCTGTTTGCTTTTTTTATTTTACACATGCTCACATCTGTGTTTTCCTTTTTCGTTTTCCTCCTTCCCTTTCTGTGTGTTCTCCAATTTCATAATTTTCAGACACCGGGCAAAAGGGGACAAAAAATACACCTCCGCTATGCCTGCGGACGTTGCTGATAAACCGGTTTTGTGTTTGTGTTCTGACTTGGGTTCCTCCTACTCAAGATGCCTTCCCAGTTTGACTAACCAGTGGCAAATAATCTTTTTCGTCCCCCATACAGCAGGGAATAACTGTTCCGGATTCTCACCGGATTCCTTTAAAGAGATCACATAAACGCAATCTCACCACAAAACTCCTATGAAATTAGCCCTCTATTACGCCAACAGTGTACCCCTATTTCCGATAATTGTCAATCAAATCCACTTTTCTCTTTTTGCTGAAAGTCCTTGATATAACTGAATTTTTCGTATCTTACATACATTTGTTCGGTTCGTATAACAGATGCTTTTTATTATATAAACTCAAAAACAGGAATGTCACATCTCATATTCTAATCATGTAACATTCCTGTTTTTTTATAATCCCTGTATATAGTTGAGCATCGGTTCGAGATTTGCCTTTTCACAGACATCAAAAGATTTCTGCATCTGTTCAAAAAGGGCTTTCTCTTCTTCACTGTGTGCTTTGCGGCTCTTCATCATCTTGCAGAAGACTTTCATCATAAGCTTATCGCCAAGATTCATCGCTTCATAATTCAGTCCGCTTTGCAGGTAGAATACTTTTACTTCTCTGTCCTCTCCTTTGCCCAGCTGCTGTTCAATAGACTTGACAGCGTCTGCAGAAGACGGCGGCATCGCCCCGGTCACAAACAGCACGTTTGTCTTTTCAAACGGCAGGATCGTCTCTTTGTACCATTTCAGCTCTTCTACATTTCCTGCACGGAAGCTGCTCCCGAAAATGATCACATCGTAATCCGAGAGCCTTTCTCCGCCGACATCTTCCTGTGGTATGCACTCACAGTTTAACGACTGTGCAAGCCACTTTGCATATTTTTTCGTAAATCCGGTTCTCGATTTATATATGACAATCTGTTTCACTTTAGCACCTTCCTTCTGTTACGTTCTTTTTTTACTGATGCCCACGAATTGCTCCGTTACGAAGTAACTCTCGCAATCTACGCTCCGCTTCGGTCGGCACTAAACAAGTGCCACTGGTATCAGGTATAATCATATCAGAAATTCTTTACAAAACAAGGACACTACTTTACAAAACTATCACAATTCATACTGACTGTTATATAATTTTGCATAAAATCCTTTTTCCGCCAGCAACTCTTCGTGTGTTCCCTGTTCTATAACTTTTCCACTGTCCATCACAAGAATAATATCTGCCTCACGTATCGTCGAGAGACGATGTGCCACGATAAAGCTGGTGCGGCCTTTCATCATGCTGGCAAAGGCCTGCTGGATCTTGATCTCGGTACGGGTATCGATGCTGGAGGTTGCCTCATCCAGGATCAGCATCGGCGGCAGGCAGAGCATGACTCTGGCGATACACAGCAGCTGTTTCTGTCCCTGGCTGATATTGCCTCCGTCTTCTGAGATCACGGTGTCATAGCCGTCCTGCAGTCGCTTGATAAGCTGTGGGCATGAGCCGCTTTGGCAGCTTCGATGACCTGTTCTTTTGTGGCATCCGGTCTGCCGTAGGCAATATTTTCATAAATCGTTCCTGATTTCAGCCAGGTATCCTGGAGCACCATGCCGTAACTTCTGCGAAGGGAAATGCGGCTGATATCGCGGATATCCGTTCCGGAAACACAGATCTTGCCGGCATCTACATCATAGAAACGCATCAGCAGATTGATCATCGTCGTTTTTCCGCAGCCGGTCGGTCCTACGATCGCCACTCGCTCGCCCGGTTTTACGGAGAGATTGAAATGCTCGATCAGTTTGCGGTCCGGCACATAGCTGAAGGAAACATCGGAAATCTCTACGGTTCCGTCAACCTGTTCTTCCGTCAGTACTCTCGCATCTGCTTTGTCCGGAGTGCGTTCTTCTTCATCGAGCAGCTCAAAAATGCGGCTTGCACATGCCATGGCATTCTGAAGCTCTGTGACAACACCGGAAATTTCATTAAACGGTTTTGTGTACTGGTTTGCATAACTTAAAAAGCAGGACAGCTGACCGACGCTGATGCCGCCGGACACGGCAAACAGTGCTCCGACAAGAGCCACACCGGCATAAACCACGTTGTTGACAAAACGGGTGGCCGGGTTTGTGATGCTGCTGAAAAAGATGGCTTTCAGACTCGCCTTCTGAAGACGCTCGTTCATCTCATCAAACTGATCCACATTTTCTTTTTCATGACAGAATGCCTGTACCACTTTCTGTCCTTCGATCATCTCATTGATAAATGCAGTCTGCTCGCCGCGGACTTCGGTCTGCATATGGAAATTACGATACGTTTTCTTTGCGATAAAACCTGCCACTATAAAGCTGAGCGGTGTGACGCACACAACGACGAGCGTGATCGGCACATTGACATACAGCATAAAACCCAGTGTTCCGAGGATCGTCAGAACTCCGGTAAAAAACTGGGTAAATCCCATCAAAAGTCCGTCTGCAAACTGCTCTACATCGGCGATCACACGGCTGACCAGATCTCCGGTCGATGTGCATCCAGATAAGAAACCGCAGTCTCTGGATCTTGGCGATCGCTGCATTTCTCAGGTCACGACTGACATTATAAGTGATCTTGTTATTGCAGATACCAAAGATCCACTGGGAGATCGCCGTCACGGCAGTCGCTGCCACGATCACCCGTACGATCGCCGCCACACCCGCAAAATCTACTTTTCCGACTCCGATCATATGGTCAATAGCATTTCCGGTCAGGATCGGCACATAGAGCTGGGATGCAACAGAAAGAGCGGCAAAAATCAGACTGCATACAATATAAAACCAGTATTTTCGAATATGTTTCCAGATTCTCATGATCATGCCGTCTCACCTGCCTTTCCAAACTGACTTTCATAAATTTCCTGATAAACCGGGCAGTTTCCGAGCAGTTCTTCATGCGTGCCCATGCCGACGGTCTTGCCGTCATCCAGCACCAGGATCAGATCGGCATGCATCAGGCTGGATGTTCTCTGGCTGACGATAAATACCGTCATCTCTTTATCCAACTCACGGATTGCTTTTCGAAGTGCCGCATCCGTTGCAAAATCCAGTGCACTTGCACTGTCATCCAGGATCAGGATCTCCGGATCTTCCACCAGAGCACGGGCGATCGTCAGACGCTGTTTCTGACCTCCCGACAGATTGCGTCCTCCCTGCTCCACCGGTTCATCCAGCTGTTTCTCTTTTTTCTGTACAAATTCGGCTGCTGTGCAGTCTCAAGAGCTGCCCAGAGCATCTCATCGGTCGCTCCTGGATTGCCCCAAAGAAGGTTCGAACGGATCGTACCGGAAAACAGCTGTGCTTTTGCATGACCATACCAATCTTGCCACGCAGCTCTTCTCTTGAATAGCTTCTGATATCGTGACCGCCGATGCGGATTTGTCCGTCCGTTGCATCATAAAAAACGTGCCAGCAGATTGACCAGCGTGGATTTTCCGCTTCCGGTTCCGCCGATGATACCCACGGTCTGTCCTTTTTTCACCGTAAAATGAATATTGGAGAGCGTTTCTGCACCGGCACCGCCGTAAGTGAACGATACATGATCAAATGCCACTTCTTCATCTGAAGTGCCTGTTTTTCTGTTTTTTGCATTGTTTTTCGGACAGGAAAACTCCATTTCCGGCTCTACGTTCAGAACAGAAGCAACACGCTCTGCACATGCCATTGCTTTTGTCACCTGAATGATCAGGTTTGCCAGTTTGACCAGCTCGATCAGAATCTGATTCATATAATTCACAAGGCTACCACATCGCCCTGCTGCATATTTCCAAGATGGATCTGCACCGCCCCAGTATTTAAGATCACAACAACCGCAAGGTTGATCATCACGTAAGTCAGCGGATTCATCAGTGCGGAGATCTTTCCGACCAGAAGCTGGCTGCGTACCAGAAGTCCGTTGTCCTCCTCAAAGCGATCCTTCTCCTGCTCCTCTCTTCCGAAAGCACGGATCACACGCACACCGGTCAGATTCTCCCTGGTGATCCCCAGGATTCCGTCAAGGCTGCCCTGTACCTTCCGGTAAAGCGGCATCGTGATCAACATAATGCCAAAGACAACGATGGAAAGCAGCGGGATCGTTACAACAAAAATAACAGCCGCCTTCGGGCTTACGATAAATGCCATGACAATGCTTCCGAATACAATAAACGGAGATCTCAGGAACAGTCTCAGGAAGAGATTCAGTCCGCTCTGCACCTGGTTGATATCACTCGTCATTCGCGTGATCAGTGTGGAAGTACCCAGCTTGTCCATCTCCGCAAATCCAAGGGACTGGATATGTGAGAACAGCACATGCCGCACCTTCGTACAAAATCCAACGGATGCTTTCGCCGCAAAATACTGTGCGGTGATACTGCAGGTCAGACCGATCACTCCAAGCAGGATCAGAAGTCCGCAGTGTGACAGAATATACCCTTTGTCTTTGTTTGCAATTCCTGTGTTGATGATCGCAGCCATAACAAGAGGAACCAGAAGGTCAAACGTTGCCTCCAGCATTTTGAACGCCGGGGCAAGAATGCTCTCTTTTTTATAGTCGCGAAGATATATAAGAAGTTTTTTCAAAATTTCTCCTTTCCGTTCTCACTGCAATTTGAAAGAAACTTTCTCTTTTATACCAAAATGGTAAAAACAGACCGCTTTTGGCATCCTATGATGTGGGTGTCAAAATCCCCAACTATGATGCCTACGGATTGTTCCGTGCGTTGCACTCCCACAATCCTTTCTACGCTCCGCTTCGGTCGGTGCTAAACATGTGCCACTGGCACATAGCACCCCACTATTCGCATATCGTGGGATTATCATCCCACTTTTATGCTCATATCGGGGCGGGTCCCAAGGTCTTTCATCCACCTATGAGCAAGCTCATGTGGATTTAGACCTTTTGACCCTGGCATCATCTTATATATCTTATCCACTTTTTACATATTTTACAAGTAAAAAAACCGCCCCGGCAGTTTTTCACTGCCGGGGACGATTTTCCGATGGTTATAAGTTCCGATCGGGCTGTCTTTATATCCGCTTTTCTATGTGCTTATTTTGTGATCTTAACGCCTGCTTTCTGTCCTTTTCCTTTCAGCAGTCTTTTGTAAGATCTCAGCTTCTTAGCCGGTACTTTGATCTTTGCTTTCGCATGGATACCCTTGAATGCTTTTTTGCCGACTTTCTTCAGAGAAGTGGATTTGATCGTGATGCTCTTCAGGTTTGTTGCTTTTTCAAACGCACTCTTGCCGATGGTCTGAACGTTTTTGCCGATCACAACTTTTTTCAGTTTCTTATCGCCTTTAAATGCTTTGTTTGCGATTGCGGTTACCTTGAAGGTGTATTTGCCGTTCGCACTCTTAACGGTTGCCGGAACAGTAAAGGCTGTCTTCTTGTTATTTCTCTTAACAAGTGTTACCGTACCACCCTTTGCTGCAGATTTTGTCACCTTGTAAGTAGCGTTTTTGTACTTGATCGTAGCACCTTTTGCCGGAACATCGCTGGCCGGAGTCGGGTTCGGTGTCGGATTCGGTGTCGGGTTTGGTGTCGGTTCTGGCTTCGGTTCTGGCTTCGGTTCCGGTGTCGGATCAACGCCTTTTACAAGATTTGCTCTTGCTGTCTGCAGTTTTGCAAGTGCTGCATTTACTTCTTCTCTTGTAGCTCCGTCTTTCTTTACGATATCCTGAGCTTCTTTCAGAGCTGCTTCATATGCTGCATAAGAGCTTGCTGTGTACTCTGCTTTCTCAATTGTTTCTGCCAGCTTGATCTCACCCTGAATTTTTTCGATTGTTTCTTTGTCTGCTACTTTTACCGTTGCATTCAGTTTGATCTTGTAAGTATTGGTCTTCTTACCATCTTCGGAGGTAACGATTATCTTTACAACGTCATCTTTATCAAATGGTACTACTGTTACAGATGCATTGTCTCTTGCAGTTGCTTCTACAACCGCTTTGTCTGCTCTGTCTACGTTTACGGTATAACCATCCAGTTTGCCTGCTGCAAAGCCGGCTACTGCTGTTCCGTTTACTTTCAGATCACTCAGTTCCGCTGTGCTGTTGGATGTATAACCGTTTGTGCTTGTCCAGATTTCCAGCTCAGTCAGACCAACATAGCCTGTTCCCTGCTGTTTCATGGTAAATCTCAGTGCTTTTGCTTTCTGGACATCTTCAAATACCAGTTCATTCTTCTGATTTACCTGGTAATCTCCTTTGGTAAATGCAACTTCTTTGAAGTTTTCGCCATCTTCGGACACTGCAATGGTTACGCTTTCCGGTGCGGATACGTTTCATCACCGAAGAACCATGCTTGATGCTTGCCAGTTCGTAAACTTCATCCCATGTAAACGTAATAACCGGTGAAGAGTTCAGCAGATGGTCGTTCCAGTTTGTCCATCGCATATTCGGCTTATTCAGAACATTGTTTGTACCATCTACGATGGAGAGCAGGTTATCTGCAGGCTCACCACAGCTCTCTGTCAGAGTCTTATATTTCGGTGCTACGTTGACTGCTTCTTTTACTTCGCCTTCTGCAACACGTACGGTTGCGTTGCGGTCATCTCTGTGCCGTCTACGTCAACTTTACCGTTTACTTTTACAACATCGCCGACTTTTGCCAGATCCGTTGCTTTGATAGACTCCCAGGTAACTGCATATGCACCATAGCTTGTGCCATCCGGAAGGATACCGGCTACAGTTGAAGGCAGGGTCGGAACCAGATTTTTTACGGTTGCTCTTGTGTAGTTCTGTACTGCCACGATGATCGGTTTTACATGAAGGTTTGCAGATACTGCTACTTCTTCGTTTCCAACTTTCAGTGTTCCATTCAGGACATACTCGCCAGGAGTGTTGTACATCTCATCTGTCAGATTCCAGGTGATCGTACCTTCTGTGTGGAATCATCACTCATGATACCGTTTACGGTTGTCTGAAGCTGTGGTTTGGTTCCCATGGTAACGGTGTATTCTGATTTGATCGTGTAATCTTTCAGGAATACTTCACCTTTTTTGTCACCTACCGTATTTACAAATACAGAATCCCCTTTCAGACCTGCGGATCTGCTTTCAGTACGAAACCGCCTGCACCTTCGGTGCTGCGTACGATAACGAGTGCTTTTCCGCTGAATGCCTTGATGTTTGCGGTCTTGTCGCTTGTCAGAACGGATTTCTGCTGGAATTTATCTACGGTAGATGGATTTCCGTTATCCACACCAACGATGGTTCCGTTACCTGTTAAGGTAAAGCGGATGCTGTTGTCTGCGGCACTTACAAAACGTCCGTCTTTGTCGTTGACATCAATATCAATGTAGCTTAAGCTGCTGCCGTCAGCCTGGATCTCTGTCTTCTCTGCGGTAACTGCAAGGCTGCTACCTTTGTCGCTGTTTGTCGTAACGGAAGCAGAACCAAGGGTGTCTTTGATCTCGTTTCCACTTTCATCATAGGCTTTTGCACTGAGCGTGCCTTCTGCATATTTTACGTTGAACTGGATAGCCTGGGCTTTCCACTGCTGTGATTCGTTGACTGCTGTACACTGATCTGCATCGTTTGATACATTGCTGTAAGTAGCCCATTCATGACCGGCTGCGTCTTGATCGGGGTTCTTGTGGAAGTACCGATCAGCTTGTCGTTCAGGTAGAGTTCTACTTTTGCTGCGTTTGAATAAACGTATACCGGTACTTTGCCGCCGGAGATGCTTAAGTCTTCTGCATTCCAGCTCTGCGGTACGACATGCAGTGTCTTTTTATCCTCTCTCCACTGGCTGGTGTAGAAATAGAAAGAATCTTTCTCAAAGCCTGCGGTGTCGATCACACCAAAGTAAGAGGAGTTCGGTACTGCCAGTTTATCACCGCTGACACTTCCTTTATCCGTTCCGTTCCACGGTGTCGGCTCGCCGATGTAGTCAAATCCGGTCCAGATAAACTCACCGGATACAAAGTCATCTTTGATCGTGTACCACCAGGACTCACGTGCTGTGTTGCCCCAGGATACGGCGTTGGTATCGTATGCCGTACACTGATAGTCACCTTTCTTGTTGTACTGGGACAGTGTATTGTAGATACCGCGGCTGTTGCTTGGAGAAGCTGACTCTGTAGCAATGATCTTCCAGTCCGGATGTGTCTTATGGATACCTGCCATAGATCCCATAGAATAGTTGGCTCCTGCAAGTCCCTCACCGTTCTTCGCCAGAACAGTAGATACTTTGTTACGGAACTCCTGTGTATTGGCATTCTGAAGACCATTTGGATTGTTATCACCAACTGTGATCGGTCTTGTCTTATCGATTGCTTCGATGTAGCTCTTCATGTTCTTTGCGTACTGCTCATACTGGCTGGAATCGGTAACACCGAAGTTCAGCTCATTTCCGATATCCCAGATGATAACGGACGGATCGTTCTTATCACGTTCAATATTGGATTCCAGAATAAATTTGTACCAGGTATCGCCTGTCGTTGCACCAAGCAGCTTGTTGTCTGCACTGATGGTCTGGTTGAAGTGTGTGCTGAAGTCCTGGCTGTTGCCGTTTTTCGGGAATGCCATCCGTCAAACGTCTCATCCATAACCATCATACCCAGCTCGTTGCATGCTTCAAGCAGTACAGAAGACGGTGTGTTGTGAGAGGTACGGATCGCATTACATCCCATTTCTTTGAGCTTTTTAACCTGACGGTATACTGCATCACGTTCTGATGCGGCTCCGAGTGCACCCTGGTCATGGTGCATACATACACCTTTGAGTTTTACATTTTTGCCATTCAGGCTGAAACCGGTATTTGCATCAAAATTAATGTAACGGAAACCGTAGGTTGTCCTGTAAGTGTCTTTTACTTTGCCGCCTACCAGACTTCGGTCTGTACATAGTACAGGTTCGGATTTTCTGTACTCCACAGTGCCGGTTTGTTTACTGTCAGGGTCTGTTCCTTTTCTGCTGTGCTGTTTGCTGCCAGTGTCACATCGGTGTCACTGCCTTAGAAACTGCTTTGCCCTCTGCATCCAGGACTGTTGTGCGGATCTGGGCTGCTGCCTGTGCACTGCTGTCATTCTGGACATTGGTCTGTACTTTAACGGTAACATCGCCGTCTTTTTCTGTCGCCAGATTTGGTGTGGTCACGTAAGTGCCGTTTCTGGAAACATGCACGGCATCGGTAACGATCAGCTCTACGTCACGGTAGATACCAGATCCTGAATACCAGCGGCTGGACGGAGTCTGATGTACCACTTTTACGCTGATCACGTTCTCTGTGGTGCCGTCGCAGGTCAGGTATTTTGAAATATCAAATGCGAAATCATTATATCCATAATGGTTTTCGCCTACTTTTGTTCCGTTTACATATACATATGTATGATTATAAGATCCGTCAAAGTTCAGGACAACACTCTTGCCTGCGTAATCACTCGGCAGGGTAAAGCTCTTGCGGTACCATCCTGTACCACCCGGCATAAATCCGGACTCTGCTTCGTTTGAGTTGGACGGCTCCTGTGTGATACTGAAGTCGTGCGGAAGATTTAAGTCTCCCCATTCATCTGCCTTGGAATCATCGTAATCCTTTGTTTCTGCACCGGTTACATCTCCAAAGTGGAACTTCCAGCCTTTGTTGAAATTGATCTCTCTGCTTTCAGATGTCTCTACGCCGGCTTCTGCCAGAGCAGACTGTACCATAGCATCGTCAACCGGTGATGCCATAACCGGAACGCTGATGCCGGACATAACCATAGCGGTTGCCATCAGTACAGAAAACAACTGTTTGCTGCTTTTTCTTCTCATAACTTTTCCTCCTTAACTGACTAAAAGTGGGGATATTTCCCTCCGAAATCTCCCCAAGTTGTTCAGTAATACGATTTTCCGATTCGCATCACTGAAAATATTCAGTATTATCATACAATAAAACCCACACTACGTCAAGGTTTTCGAGGCGAACTTACCATAATATTCCGTACGTTTCAAAATATTCAGTAAACAAATAATGCAAAATGGATATAGCTTCTTTTTAAGAGAAAATTGAGGGAATTGTAGATTATTATCAAGAAATATGCAAAGTATAGATAAGCAAAATAGGCAGGACGTCATAACATCAGAAAGTAAATCCTTACATCTTGCGGTAATTTTGAAAGCCTGAGAAATGTATATGCTGGACAGAAAAAAGGCAGCTGCACAGTGACGGTAGCAAGGTTCCGTCGTGAGGTTTGTGTCTAGTTTCCGCCGCCGAGCGGTGTCTGAGCAGCGAAGCTGCGAGTTCCAGCGAACGGCGGATCATAGACGGCACAAACCGAACAGGAAACGATGC
>ENA-OQER01000539-OQER01000539.1-human-gut-metagenome-genome-assembly--contig:-NODE-539-length-20351-cov-10.470184_pt1 | contig 20351 bp, 26 predicted proteins | sample MGYA00242797_ERZ504639 | MGnify/ENA primary metagenome ERZ504639 (study PRJEB26092, sample SAMD00036306) | human gut metagenome | host: Homo sapiens | study: EMG produced TPA metagenomics assembly of...
TTTAAAAGCAAGAATTTCAGGGAATATGAAAAATAATTAAGGTATTGAAGACCCTGCACGCCCTTATCGCCGGACGACATCTTATTATGCCTCACATATTTACAGAGCATATAGTCATATCTGTAATTAATGTGCCAACGACCGCACAGGTTGCTATAGAAAAACTGCTTTGACTATATTCTAACATATATGGATAAAAAACAACAAAAATACGCAACAGAAAAGCCTGTTACGTATTTTGACTTTTTTATTAAAAACATAATAATCTGATGAAAACAGTTACTATAAGTATTAATGCTATTGCTTTTTCTGCAATATATGACCTTGCATCCGGTACATAAGTTTTCTCCCAGATTGAGTATGCACATCCACACCCCACTACAAACATGCAATATAGCTTAACCGACTGTGAATTCATATAATCGGTGAAAAACATTATAATAATCCATACTGTTAAAAACAACATTAAAACTAAGTACTTTAAAAATAATTGAATTTTCTTCATGGCAAATCCCCCTTAAATATATAACTGCATCATTATGTTTCCATAAATAGTTTCCTTCACTTATATAGACGCAATCCACGCTTATATGCTAACAAAAACCAAGAATTTTTTCAATCCCTACTTTGTCACCACTGCAATAACATAATCCTCTAGCTCACGAAACACTACCCTTTTTTCATAAGCCTCCATCGTCCTATCATCCAGCTCCCCCGAAAAGCCTGTACCGACAAGCTTCATTATAGCCTCATACTGTGTCCAGTATTTTGCAAGCTCAATCTGAAATGCATCAGATTCATTCTCAAAGCCTTCGAGTCTGTCAAGCTGCGCCTTTCGCATTATACGCTTTGCCACTTTGTAGCTCATGCGCTTTGTATGCTCTATGTCCACGCCAACAGGTCTGTCTGATATTACAAGCACCACATATGGACGCTGTGTGCCAGATTAAAAAAGCTGCGCTCTCATTCTTATATCCTGCTGCTATTTCCGGCTTACCATGCTCATTTCTGACAAGCTGTTCATCCGATGATATCCCCAGATATTTGAAGAGCATGTATCCCGCCAAAAGCTCCTGATTTGCTGTGCCACACAACCTGTTGCTGCCTGTTTTTACACCTTTTTCTGAAATAGTTGTGTATTTATCCACATAATAGGCAGACACATGTGGAATTATCTCCTTCTGCCGGCCTGCGATGGAATCCGTTTTTTCTATAAAAATCTGACAGTTATTGTTTATTTTCCATACCATCCCAAGTCACCTTTCTATAACTCCAACCTTCCCCTGCCTTCATCAAAATACAACTAATATTATAAATTATCCCTACGATATCTGCAGCTCATACAGCTTCCTGTATATGCCATCCTGTTCCAGAAGCTCCCTGTGCGTACCGCGCTCACATATACGACCCTTGTGCATGACCATGATGCAGTCAGCATGCTGGATAGTGGACAGACGGTGCGCAACCATGATTGTTGTCCTGCCATCCATGAGCTTTTCAAGCGCCTCCTGTATGAGAATTTCTGTCTCTGTATCTATGTTGGCGGTTGCCTCGTCCATGACCAGTATGCTCGGATTGTGGGCAAGTGTCCTTGCGAAGGACAATAGCTGACGCTCTCCTGCCGAGAAGGTCGCACCACGCTCCGTGACCGGCTCGTGATAGCCCTGTGGAAGCTTTTCGATAAAGTGTGAGGCGTTTACATATTCTGCTGCTTCTTTGACCTGCTCATCCGTAATGTCATTGTCATTTAATCGAATATTGTACGCCACATCCCCCTCGAATATAAACACATCCTGCTGCATCTGACCGATTGCACTGCGAAGCTGCTTTTTGCTAAACTGTCTGATATCGATGCCATCAATGTAGATATGTCCCTTTTGTATATCATAATACCTGCCTATAAGATTTAAAATAGATGATTTTCCGGCTCCGGTTGCACCGACAAAGGCCACCTTCTCGCCCGGATTAATGACAAATGAGACATCCTTAAGCACATAGTTTTCTCCGTCATAGGCAAACCAGACATGGTCAAATTCAATTTTTCCGGTGATTTTATCCGGCTGCTTTGGATTTTCGACCTCAGGAATAAATTCATCCTCATCCATAACCGTAAATATCTTCTCTGCTGATGCAATTGATGACTGCAGTGTCGAAAACTGCTCTGCAAGTTCCTGTATCGGGTCAAAAAATGACCTGATGTAATTCGAGAAAATATACAAAGTGCCAACCGAAATAATCTCATCAAACACATTTCTGCTTCCGAACCACAGCACTATCATCAGTGACAAAATGCTCAGAATATAGATAAGCGGACGGAATACCGCATACATGAGCATCTCCCTGTAAAAAGCCTTGTAGAGCTTTGTATTTTTATCATGAAATTCCTCGAACTTGCGCTCCTGTCTGCCAAATATCTGTATAATTTTCATTCCCGAAAGATGCTCGGACAAAAATGTATTGATGTCCGTCAGGCGCGTACGGTAAAGCCTGTAAATATTTCTGGCAATTTTCTGGCACAGCACTGTAAGACCAATTACAAGCGGCATCAGCACAAATGATATCGCAGCAAGCCTAACATCAAGCACGAGCATAACGCCTGCAAGTCCCACTATTTTTACAATATTTCTGAAAAGCTGTACGAGAATGCCCGAATACATCTCATTGAGAGCCTCAACATCATTTGTCACACGGGTTACAAGCTTTCCGACCGGCGTGATATCAAAATACCTGCTGCCAAGAGACTGGATATGTCTGTAGAGGTCTTTTCTCATCTGAAGAATGATATTCTGGCCTGTTTTCTGCAGTATCCAGGTCTGAGCGATATTGAATGCAAAGCTTAAGGCAAGTACAACCGCATATTTGATAGCTGTGGCAATTATTACATCATAATCCCCATTTGCTCCAAAAGTATCAATTGCATCACCCACCAGCATCGGCCTGTAAAGGTCAAAGGCTGTCAGTCCAAGCACCAGCAGAAGGGCAAAAATCACCCAGTGGGCATACGGCTTCATGTAGGCTATGAGGCGCATTGTGGAGCTTTTTTTATTCATTTCTTTTTTACTTATATTTTTACTCGAATTCATACTATAATCTTCTCTGTTATTTCGTAACTATTCATCTTCAATCACTTTAACTGCCAAGCTCACTCTCAAGCTGCTGCTTATGGCTGATATCAGCGTAAAAACCGCCAAGCTCAAGCAGCTCTTCAGGAGTACCATACTCTGTCAGTTTTCCGTCAGAAAGCACTGCCACATGGTCAGCCTTCTGCAGTGTGGAAATCCTGTGGGCAATCACTATGGTTGTCTTGCCCTGTCTGGTTTCCATGAGGTTTTCAAGTATCTGCTCCTCTGTATCGGTATCGACAGCAGAAAGCGAATCATCCAGTATGAGGATTGCAGAATCCTTTAAAAGTGCTCTGGCTATCGAGCTTCGCTGCTTCTGGCCTCCCGAAAGTGTCACTCCGCGCTCTCCAACCATGGTCTTGTACTCATCCGGAAAGCCCATGATATTATCGTGTATACACGCATCCTTTGCAGCCTGTTTTACCGCATCAAGAATTGCCGGGTTGTCGGCAATCCTGTCCTCAAGACAAATGCTATATTCTCCTCGAGTGTGTCGGAAAACAGGAAATTCTCCTGTGGCACATATGAGATATCACGGTGTAAAACCGCCAGCGGATAGTCTGTTATCGGGCGGCCATCCAAAAGTATCATGCCGTTTTCACAATCATAGACTCTAAGCAAAAGGTCGGCAAGTGATGATTTTCCGCTTCCGGTACGTCCTAAGATACCAAGCATCTCGCCCTGCTTCACATGTATACTCACGTCTGAAAGCACCGGCTTGGAGCCGTCAGGGTATGTGAAGCTGAGGTGGCTAAGCTGTATATCGCCATGTATTTGTATTTTATCATAAATACCATCAGCTAAATTATCTGTATTTCTGCCTGCCATGCCATCATTTTCTATTACATTTTCCGGTGGCACCATATCGACAATATCAGGCTTTTCCTCGAAAATAGTCCGGATTCTGCCCCATGCCGCAGCCGCCTGAGAAAATGTGTTGATACAGTCGCCTGCCGCAATCATAGGCCACACAAGCATATCGATGTATGAGTTGAATGCCACGAACTGGCCTATCGAAACCTGTCCGTCAAGCACCATCCTGCCACCTGCAAGGAGTGTCACTATCACGCTTATTCCGATTACGGCATCCAGCGTCGGGCCAAAGACAGCGCGAAGCTTTACCACAGCAAGATTTTTCTCCCTGCTGTTCTCGCAAGCCTTTTCAAACTGCTTAAAGTCCTCTTCTTCCTGCGCAAATGCCTTGACCACGCGGATACCGGCAATGCTCTCCTGCACCTTGTCAGACAGATAGGAGAAAGCATCCTGCCTTTTCACCTGACGTTTCTTTGACTCTATCCCATAAAAATAGCAGCCGATTGCAATGAAAATAAGTGGAATAAAAGCAAATAATGTCAGCTTAAAATCCACGTATACTACCATTTTGACAAGCACCATCACCGTCATGATTACCGCGTCAAACACGGTGATGACAGCCATTCCGGTTCCCATCCTGACAGCCTGTAAATCGTTAGTGAAATATGCCATAAGATCTCCTGTCTTGTGGCTGTTATAATAGCGCGCTGAGAGTGTCTCCATATGTGAAAACATATCATCGCGCAGTCTGTATTCTATTCCTCTTGATGCTCCTATGATGAAATATCTCCATCCAAAGCGCCCCGCCATGATTATCAGACCTGTTATCAATATCTTAAATATAATGCCGCCCACGCCCGCCATATCAAGCTTTCCTGCAGTGATTCCGTCGATTATCTCCCCAATAAACTGCGGAATGTACAGATTTGCAAGGTCTACTGCAAGAAGCACAAAAATGCCTATCGCATAGTGCCATTTGTATGCAAGCAGATATGGGCGCAGCGAGTATTTTTTATCGTTCATGTTATTCCTCCGTATTTTAAATGCCACTGCGTGGTTAACCCGGCATGCGGCCATATGCTCTCTAGGAGCTAACGCTACGCTGTTAAGAGGCTGTACGAATTATGCTCATAGTTTTTCTATGCTCGACTAAACCGGCTTTTATGTGCCGTCCATGGCACATACGCCTTGCCCCGGCGTCCATGCCGGTGCATTTCAAGTACAGCGTGCCAAAATTAACTGGTTCAATAACGCAGAATGTATTTTCATTCTGCAAAGAAGAAAAACGCAGGCGTAGCGGGCTACGTCAAGTTTTTCTGATGCCGCAGATGGAAATTCAGGCAAGTTATTGGTCCAGTTATTTGCAGAACGATGTACTATGTTACCAGGGCATAATTCTACAGACTCTAAACAGCTTCGCTAGTCGCTCTACGAGAGCATATAACCGCCTCCCTGGCTAACCACGCTACATTCTCTATCTACCTCCACAAGTCTGCTACGAAATACGTGAGTGCCGCCCATGTATACACAGAATAGTATATGCCGTGCTCGTCCACTCCATCCTCAAGTATCTTCTTCGCCTGCGCCTTAGTCAGAAGGTCGAATCCGTCAAAGAGCTCGCCGCCCACTGCGCCATCCTGCGACATTCCATTAAGGCTATCGCGGTTAAGTACAATCTTTACAAGGGCGTTACTTTCATCTGTCATGCCCGGTGTACTGAAAAGACATGGATTGATTATCGAAACCTCATCTTCTTCTGTCACTTTAAGTCCTGTTTCCTCATGAAGCTCACGCATGGCGGTTTTTATAAGTGACGCTGTATTATCATTATCCCCGGTGCAATCCTCCGGATCAATAAGTCCTGCAGGTACGCTTAGCAGGTACTGGCCTGTCGGATATCGGAACTCGCGATTCATTAACAGACATGGCTCATGACCTGATTTCTCGTCATCACCTGACGGATTACATATCACCACGCAGCTCACCGCATCCGGAAGCATTTTCTTGAACTCCTCTGTGGATTTGGCGGCTACAAGGTCTTCTTCATCTCTCCTTGTGGCATTATAATAATGCCTGCCCTCTTGGTACTGAAGGTCAAACACCTTTATAAATTTCGATTCAAATAAGCTTTTTATTTTCATAAATTTTTGTCTCTTTTCATTAAACCTTTAATGTGCTCAGATACTCCTTCTGCTGTGGCGTGATGCGATAGCTCTCACGCGCCTTTTGTATCGCCTTGTTGTGACTCCAGCTATCCATAAGCCTTTCCTTCAGTATCGGCAGCACTGCATCATACTGCTTTGCAAGTGCCGTAGCGATATACCACGCCTTCATCATGTTTACATAATACTCCTTGGAACGGATTTTTGCCACATCTAAAGCATATTTTATATCAAAATCCTCATCGAGATATAGGCGCATCAAAGTGCCAATGCCATACCTGACGGTGTAGGCTTATCCGAATCCAGCCACTCATATACATGCAAAAGAAGCTCATTTTTGTGCTTTTTGAACACAGCCGGCACACCACTGTCGCAGGTCGCCCAGTTGTCTATGTATGGCAGAAATGCTTCCAGATAAGCCAATGCTGTATCATAATCCCTCATCTGCATAATCAGAAACATATGCAGGTTATTTTCCTCATAGTAGTAATGTGGCAGAGTGTTTAGAAACTTTTCCACATTGTCACAGTCATTTTCCTTCACTGTATTACAGACCCGTTTTTCTTTTTGAACCGACAAAAAAGAGCCTGCTGCCATGAGCAAGCTCCTTTGCGTACTTTCTAAGCACCGGGACTCTTATTCCTATTATGCGTTCTTTTTCAATATTGGGCATAAGCCTCGCATGAAATTCCCTGTAATTTTTATCCTGCAACGCAAACAGATTCTCTAATTCTGCCAACAAATCTTTCCCTCCGTAATAACAGGATATCTGATAAGCAGCTTCTCATCAAGATTCTCCCTGTTCATGTCTACCGCTGTGATCTGGCTATTGTCATATGTGGTGTAATAGTAGATTCCCTTGTCGCAGTTGCAGCATGAGGTGTAGAGCGTAATCTCATATTTGCCCTCTGTCACCTCGCACAGACTCTCTGCTGGTCTACAGAGCCTAATATGTGGAAAAACTGGCTCACACTTGCATTCTCACTGTCATCCGATTTGGAGTTTTGCTTTGTGAATGCCACACGTACAAAGCGTGACTGCGATGATAAATCTCCCGGCAGTCCCAGGCCTCCCATTCCGCGGCTGTATGCACTAAGCTCCACTCCCGGTGCAAATGTATTTTCAGGCTGCTTTGTGGATAAGCTCTGTAATTATTGAGTGCAGCCATCTGATATGGGAATGGCGGATTGTTTGTGAGCACACCTACCGGATTGTCGTAAACATGCATACCGTCTGCCATCGACTCCACCACAATGCACTCATTTTTGTCGGCTATAATCCAGTGAAGCTGTGCAACCGGAAGCTGACTGCTAAATGGTGTATCTACCAGTAAAATACGATTTAATTTTTCCTTTGCATCCGCTACCGTAGCGCATAGTGACAGTATCCACGGTATAAACTCAAACTGTGCCACCTTTGTCTTTGCAATGCCGCATGTGCCATTCTCGCATGAGCTGTTTTCGTCTGCTGCCGCATACGCTGCATTTCCCACGAAATTCAGTCCTGCCATACCGAGTCCCTTTTCATTTATAGCATCATAGTAAAGAGGATAGTCACCTGCACATGTGCCATTCCAATGATTGCATAATGGTTTTCAAGCTTTCCCGAATGCCTGAAATCAAACACATAGTTTCGCGGTGTTACTGCAATCTCATCTCCATATGAAAATTCGTAGTCGAGTGTTCTTCCAAAATAGAAATCCTTTGTTTTATAAGCTGCTGCTGTACACATAATTATGACCTCCTTGTTATGCTGCCATACTTAATCAGTATCTCTTAAATTGTAGAGTACTATACATCATATTTGCAATTATTTCAAGCAACACACCCCTAAAGTATTTGAACAAAAAGCAACAGCCGGTCTGATATCCGGCTGCTGCCTTAATAAGTGCTGTGCTATTCCTGTATTATGCCTGTTTATTGTCCTGCTCATTATCAAGTGCGATAAGCTTTGCAATGATTTCCTCGCATATCTGTGTGACATTCTTGCCATCTGTGGCAACTGTTACATCTGCCACCGCCTCATAGCGCTCCTTTCGCTTTTCCATAAGGCCGCTGATATACTCAACATTCATGTTGCCGTTTAGTATCGGGCGCTCGTCACTATCCTTTACTCGCTCGTAGATAGTCTCAGGCTTTGCTGTAAGAAGAACTACACGGCCGTTTTTCTTCATATGATCTGCGTTTTCCTCTCTCATGACAACACCACCACCGCAGGAAACGATAGTCTGCTTTCTCTTCTGAAGCTCTATAAGTGTGTTGCTCTCTAAGTTTCTGAAATATGCCTCACCGAACTCATCAAATATTTCTGAGATTGACATGCCACGATTCTCAACAATCATCTGATCCATCTCGACACGGTCCATCTCGACTTATCCTTTAATTCTCCTGCTACAGTGCTCTTTCCTGCACCCATGAAACCGATCAGGAAGATATTGTAATCGAAAAGGCTCTTTGCTGGATACGACGGCTGTTCTTCATGATATACTTGAAAATATCAAGTATCTCTTCCTCAAATTCATTGTCGCCAAGCTTTGCCGCAAGTGCATCTGTCTGCTTTTTCTCCTGCTCCGGCTGTAAGATTGGGATTCCTGTTGCCTTCTTGTATGATATAATCTCCTGAATGTGTGACATTCTGACTGCAAGCTGCTTAATTATTATATCGTCACATTCTCCAATCTTTGCGCGGATTTCCTCGATTTTGTCCATGGTGTGTCTCCTTACTTATGTGTGGTTTTCATATTGGATTTTGATATTTAGCGAAATATCGTCAAATTATAATTATTATAACTTTACGTTATAGTATTTTGCATTTTTGATAACCACAAATTTCTTAGTCATAGTATAACAAGACTTTACCAATTTATCAAGCAAAATATTTTAATGCTTTAAAGTGTTATTGTGTCAGATATGCATCCACAATATCAGACGACACATTTTTCTCAATCGATTCATATATCGGCTGACACTCCTTGCGAATCTGCTCATGCACTTCATCGCTTAAGGTGATGATTTGTGTGCCACTGTCCTCGATAGTCTTTATCTTTGAGGCAATCCGCTCGTCAGACTGCTCTCTGGCGTACTGTTTCGCTGTCTCGGCTGCCTCACGGATAATCTGCTGCTGCTCATCTGTCAGTCCTTTCATGAACTCCTCGCTTACTATAAGCGATATCAGATGTGGCAGATGATTTGTCTCCACTACATAATCCTGCTGCTCGTAGAGCTTATTGGATACGATTACCTCGTATGGGTTTTCCTGCGCATCTATGGTGCCCTGCTGTAAACCGATATACACCTCCGAGAAAGTCATAGGTGTCGGGCTTGCTCCGAGCGCCTTCCAGTATGCCATATGGTAAGAGTTTTCCATGGTACGGATTTTCTGACCCTTAAAATCAGCAAGACTTTCTATCTTTTTGTTTGTTGTCATGACACGAAAGCCCTGGTCTGCATATCCCAAAAGCTCGTAGCCGCCGTCATTGTAGACCTGCTGCATGAGCTTCATAAACTTTGGATTGTCCACATGCTCACGCACCTCATCAATGCTGTCAAAGAGTGCCGGCATATCAAATACTGCAGTATCCTTCATGAAAGTTACCTGCGGCGCAGTGTTCTGCACTACAAAAGGTATATCTCCATCCTTGCATGACTCGAGAAGCTCTCTGTCTCCCCCCAGTACACTGTTTGGATACACACTGATTTTCATTTTGCCATCGCTTAATCTGTCCACTTCATCGGCAATTTCTCTGCATATATCTGTGTCACGGTGTCCTCAGGACTTGAGCTGCCGAGAGGCCATGCGTAGCGCTGTACCCCGGCATCCTTAGCTGCAGCCTGCGAGCCTTCACCAGCTAAGCCGCACGCGGCAAGTCCCGCTGTAAGCGAAAGTATCATCATGACGGCTGCTGCTCTTCGCCACAATCTATATTTGCTATACGATTTACGCAATTTATTATATTTACCAGCTTTTTTACATAAAAACAAGCCAAATCTACTCATATTTTTCTCCAATTACAACTGTGTGCCTAAATGTCCTACAATCATCATTAAATCTGCTTATACCTGTTATTACATATTTCTGTACCGAATAGTTAATATTTCTCTATAATAAGCACAGACTGATTGCCGGAATAAATGTAGCAGCAGAAGTGCCAGCAGGAAATATCCTATCATAGGCGCCGCCTTCTTTGCTATCCGCATAACCGGAACATCCGTCAGTGAGCTTGCCACAAACAGGTTTACTCCTATAGGCGGTGTGACAAATCCGATTGCAAGGTTTACGATCATGACCACACCAAAGTGGATCGGGTTCATTCCGATGCTCTGTACGATAGGAAGCAGGATTGGGCTTAAGATAAGGATAGCCGGTGTGGTGTCCATAACCATTCCTACGATAAGCAGGAAAATGTTTATCACGATAAGAAGCACTATCTCATTTGTAAAATGTGCGAGTATCCATGCGCTGACTGTCTGTGGCACCTGCATGAGTGTGAGCACGCGTGAAAACGCGGTCGATGCGGCAAGTATAAACAATATAGGTGCGTATGTCTTCATCGCCTCCACCATGATGCCCCATATCTCTTTTACCTTTATGGATTTGTAAATAAAAAGACTTACAAAAAGTGCATAAAATACTGAAATCACCGCAGCCTCTGTAGGCGAAGCTATACCGGCGTAAATGCATCCAAGTACTATAACCGGGCTCAAAAGTGCCCATATACTGTCCTTCAATATGCTAAAAAGCCCCTTGCTTCTAAGCTCAGAGACCTTTGCATTTATCTTTTCCTTGTCCTCTCCATATCGCTTGCAGTGATAATATGCATAAAACATAAGAAGCGCACCTATCAAAAGTCCCGGAATGATTCCTGCAAGAAAGAGATCACTGACCGACTCACCGGTTGCCATCGCATACATGATAAAAGGTATGCTTGGCGGTATGATGACTCCGAGTCCTCCCGCAACCGCAACAATTGCCGTTGAAAAATCCTTTTTGTAGCCAAGCTCCATAAGAAGCGGAATGGTCATACTTCCGACAGCCGCAACAGTTGCAGGCGCAGAGCCGGAAATCGCTCCATAGAACAAACAGGTGATGATAACCGCACATGGGATTCCTGCGGTTCTTTTTCCTATAAAATACACAAAAACATCAAACAATTTTTGTGAGATTTTGCCGTGTGCCATCACGATTCCGGCAAGCACAAACATAGGCACCGCTAAAAGCGGGAAGCTGTCTATACCACCGAGCATAGAGCGGATAACATAGCTGGCACTGGCTGTAAAAGATGAGTCAAACGCGCCCGGCAGCACTGCCACTATTCCCAGGGAAATAGATACCGGAATAGCAATGACCAGACATATCACAAATAATATAAAAACTACTGCTGCTGACATCTATTTCTCCTTTCTCTTTTCAGCTTTACTATGAATTGCTTCAATATCCTCCACAAGCTCTTTCTCGCGGTAAGTATCTTCGACAACGGCTTCCTCTATAACCGAGGCAATACTGCCCTCCTCAAGAGGCTTTTCATCTTTTTCAGGACAATTTTCCACTCGCCAAACCATCTCTGCGCGATGCGGAAAGCTGTGATTATAAAGCATACAAACGGTGCAGCCTGCACATAGTACATAGGGATACCGCAGGCAGGACTTACCTGACCGCTTTCTATTGTATTTTTCAGATATATGAATGAATACGGTATCAGATATACGAAAAACACAAACTCAACTGTCAGATTTAATACCTTCCAGATTGATTTTCCTCTTCGTGGAAAAAGCTGTATAAACTGGTCTATCTTTATGGATATGCATTTACGTGTACAAAGGCTGACACTCAAAAATGCCGACCAGATAAACAGGTATCTTGTGATTTCCTCAGACCATGAAAGCGACATGCCAAGAATATATCTTGAAAACACCTGAATACCCATGATAAGAGTCATCGCAATCAGGAAAATGACCATTAAAATTTCTTCAAGATATTCATCCAGATAGTGCAGTATTTTCTTCATGAAATGTCCCCTTTCCGTGAATAATTATACGTATTATTTAACTGAATTATTGCTGTTTTTCCACGTAAATATTCACAATTTTATATATTACTATTTGTTATCATCTTCAAAAATGGCGTCACAGCACCTGGTTTACAGATGCCGAGGCGCCATTTTATTTATCGCATGGTTTTATACAAGCTTTTCTTACATGCTCTTATGAAGTAATCCAAGTACCGTAGACAGATCCTCTACTCCCATCTGTCCGGGTGCAGATGCTTTCTTTGCGGCACCGAATGTCATTGAAGATCCGAATACCTCACCGCAGAGACGGCTTATAACACCTGTGCCTGCCATTGACATTGTGATGATTGGTCTGTCAGCGTAATCTGTAACCATTTCCTCTGTAGCTGAAAGAAGTGTGAGTACGTCTCGCTTATTCTGTGGCATAACTGCAATCTTAGGGATATCAGCTCCCATATCCTGCATCTTGCGAAGTCTGTAAACAATATCAGACTGTGCAGGAGTCTTGAAGAAATCATGGTTTGAAGCGATAACTCTTGCACCTGCAGCATGTACGCCGTCGATGATTTTCTTTACAATCTCATCGCCTGTAAAAATCTCTACATCTACAAAATCAACGTATCCTGTCTGTGCAGCCTTGACATTAAGCCTGGCATAAGCCTCAGGCTCGATTGCTTTCTCTCCGCCCTCTTTTGAAGTACGGAATGTCATAAGGATTGGAATATTTCCGAGAGCATCACGAAGCTCCTTTAATACCTCCTCAACCTTGTCAAACTCGAATACATTCTCGAACCAGTCAACACGCCACTCAACCATATCAACAGGGATAGAGTCAAATGTCTTTGCCTCTGCGATGATGTCGTCTTTTGTAACGCCTACGATAGGAACGATGATTTTAGGTGCGCCTGCACCGATTTCAATATCTCTAACCTTAATGGTGTTCATGATTTTTTCCTTTCTTACCTTGTATTAGACTGTATGATAATTATACTCCCCAGTATAATGTAACGTATTAATCCTCTTTAGACAGCTCTACCATCTTAGTATAGCGCAGGTTTACGAATAATCCAAGTACCACGCCGATTGCTGTGAGCACGATGTTCATTACCATAACCTGTGATGGCTGCATCTTTGATGCTGCTGTAAGGATTGTGTAGTTACAAAGTGATGAAGCGATCATTACAAGCGCTGTTACTGTTCCCTTGATCTTAGGGAAGAGCATGTTGCATACAGATGTTACGATCTGTAAAAGTCCGCCTGCTCCTGCCCATCCGATGATGAATGCACCTGCGATCATGAGTGGCTTTGTCTGTCCGACTAACACTACTACCATTGTTGCAAGGCAGATTACAGGGTAAACAAGGATAAATCTGACGTCCTTGATTTTTCTTGTTAAAAGTGCAGTTACGATAAGAGCTATCATGGTTCCTGCTGAGTAGTATGACTGCATAACTGACGGATCAGCCCAGCCTACGTTCTCTTTTGCAAAGTTCTGTGCACAGTTGAGCCATAACTGGAAGGTTCCTGTACATGTAAATCCAATGATAATCATTGCGATTGACTCAACAGAAAAATGTGTGTGCTTTAAGCTTGCGATAAGTCCTTCTTTCTTTCCCTCTGCCTTTGCATCGCTATCAGGAAGCGGGAAGATCATTACTAATACTAAAAGTACAATGTAGATGATTCCACATCCGAAGAACAGTGTGTTGTATGATGTAAGTCCTGCTGCTGTTGTAGCAACTGTCATACCAAGTACGAATGGTAAAAGCATCTGTGCGATAGCGATGAAGAATTTGATTCCCATTGTCGCAACACCCGGTGCTTTGTAGATGATTTCTGATACTGCAGGGTAAATTCCTGTATCAAGGAATGAGTTCGCAATACCGCCAATGATAGCACAGATATAAGCAATCTGGTATCACATGTGTTCCTGCATTGAATGCAAGGGCAAGTCCGATCAGGTAGATAGCATAAGAGCCGCTTCCGATTGCTGTTGAGATACGGCGTCCGAGCTTATCTGATAAAGGTCCTGCAAACGGAAGTGCGATAAGACGTCCAAGTCCCAGGGCTGCTGAAATAGCTGTAATAGCCATAACCTGCACTCCCCATGAAGCCGCGAGAGCCTCCTTGATGACTGCCTGTCCGAGGATAGAGCAGCCCACTCCGTGTATAAAGTAGTTTAAGTAAAGGATTAATGCGCTAGGTAAATATTTTTTATTCATCAGTGTTCTCCTTAATTTCTGTCAAAATAATTCAATGTGATTTAATTTCTGTGTCTGATTAATCATCATATCTGATGTTTAATACTTCCTTCATATGCTCGATTGGCATATCTTTTCCTGTCCAGAGCTTGAAGGCTGCTGCTCCCTGGAAAAGCATCATTCCAAGACCGTTCATTGTCTTGCAGCCCACCTCTTTTGCCATAGAACGCATCTTTGTCTCAAGTGGAGAGTAAGGTACGTCAATTACGATAAGCTCAGGACGGAAGAATGATTTGTCAGGTACTACAGACATTCCCTCGAGCGGCTTCATGCCAACACCTGTTCCGTTTACGAAGATGTAAGAATCAGCCATCTCTTCTCTTAACTTCTCCTTGTCATCAAGGTCGTAAAGAGTAGCCTTGCAGTCTGTCTTCTCGTTGATCTTTCTAACTGTCTCCTCAGCGTTTGCCCAGAACTTGTCATGGATGTTGAAGATTGAGATTTCCTTGACACCGTCAAGTGCTGCCTGAATCTCGATAGCTGTAGCAGCTCCGCCTGCTCCTGCGATTGTCATCTTCTTTCCGATAACATCGATGTCGTTATCCTTGAGTGCCTGCATGAAGCCGATACCGTCTGTGATGTGTCCTGTAAGTACTCCGTTCTCGTTTACTATTGTATTTACAGCTCCGCACAGCTCTGCTGCAGGTGAAAGCTTGTCTAAGTACTGTCCTACAACTGTCTTGTTTGGCATTGATACATTAGAGCTACAAGCTTTAATGCTCTGATTCCCTTAACCGCATCCTCAAGAGTGTTGTTGTCAACCTCAAATGCCAGATAAGCGTAGTCAAGTCCAAGATATGCAAATGCCTCATTGTGCATTGCCGGTGAGCTTGAATGTCTGATTGGGTAAGCCATAAGTCCGATGAGTTCTGTGTGTCCTGTGATTCTCTCTGCCATGATTAAATCTCCTTCATTTTTAAATGTAATAATATTGATTATTCGTATTTTCTTAGCTATGTTTTCAACGATGCCCACTTCGTTAAAAACTTAACAACCTTTGATAATGATATTATAACGCATTATTTTCGATACTTCCAATGCTTATTTTGTTATTTTTTAATAGCATTACTGTACTAATTATGTTATAATATGCACAAATTTAGGCTATAATATTTGTAATTCATAGACTATATCTATTATTTTATGGAGATTTATGCATGACACTCAATCAATTAAGTTATTTTTACCAAGCGGCAGTTCTGGAACACTTCAATCAGGCTGCCGAAAAAATGAATATCACAGAACCAAGCCTCAGCCGTTCGATAGCAGCTTTAGAGGACGAGCTTGGCGTCACTTTATTTGAAAAGAGAGGCAGGAATGTAATACTGACCAAGGCCGGGGAGATTTTTTTAGAACACGTGTCTACGATTCTGGACGATGTAAAGAGAGCCGAGAACAAAATGCACCAGATTGCAACCGACGGCGGTCACATCGATATCGCCTACGTATCACCTCTTGCAAAGGTGTTTATCCCAACTATCGTGCGCTCTTTCCTCACCGAAAAGGAAAATAAAAATATCACATTCAATTTCTTTCAGGACATCACCTCTGTGAATATTGAGGGATTAAAAAAAGGCAGGTATGACATAATTTTCGGTTCATACTCGCCTGATGAAAATGGTATTGATTTTGTTCCTATTATAAGGCAGGAAATAGTTGCCATACTGCCTCCCGGCCACCCACTGACACTTAAGGATACCATGGAAGCCACTGATTTCGCTGACTATCCTGTGCTCGGCTATGCCAGACACTCAGGCCTTGGCAAGTACACCAGAAGCTTTTTCAAGAAGCATGATGTATCGCCAAACTTCATATGTGAATCACCCGATGAGAACGGCATCGCCTCCCTCGTGGCGCAGGGCTTTGGCATTGCGCTTGTCGCAGATGTCGATGCAATTCACCGCGATGACATCTGCATACGCCACCTCGTTTCGCATGAGTCATTCTCACACACTGTATACATGGGCTACATGACAGGCAAATACCAGCTTCCGGCTATCAAGCGCTTCATAGAGTTTGTGCGGGAAAGCTGCAGCTAGGCAGTCTCCTCGATCACAAACCTGATAAATGCCTTCGCAACCGGTGATAAATATCTCTGCTTAAGCGTTGCCAGATACACCGCTCTCTCATAAGGAGGATTGTATATATCAAGCGTCTTTACAGAAAGTGACCGAAGTATTGGAATATCAGGCATCACAGCTATTCCAAAGCCCTGCGCCACGAGACCCGCCATACTCGAATCCTCCTCCATCTCGAAGGCTACCTTCGGAAACTGTCCTATCTCCTCAAACATCTGGTCAATGACCGGACGCAGGCCGCTGCCCTTCTCGAAATAAATCTGCGGATACTCTATTGTGTCCCGCAAATCCACACTGTCCTTTATGGAAAGCGGATGGTCCATGGGCACTGCAAGCACAAGCTTCTGATTTGCAATCTTCTTAAAATCTATATCCTGTTCCCCATCCTTATAAGAAGAAAAAACTATGTCATATTTGTCATCCTTTAGTCCATCTATAATCTCACCGGTTGTTCCAACCGTAAAATGAAATTCTATATCATAATCCGGGTATGCATCGAGAAATTTACGCACCAGCTTTGGCACGAACTCACTTCCCATCGTATATATATATGCCAGATGTATGATTCCATGCCTGCTGCCATTGACCTCCTGAATGCGCTGCACACCCTCATTAAGCACCTTTAATGATTCCTCAACATACGGCAGAAACATCTTCCCATATCTGGTCAGCACGACATTTCTTCCCTTTTTCTCAAACAAACGCGTGCCAAGCTCCTGCTCCAGCTGTGAGATTGCATGGCTTAAAGACGGCTGCGTAATCGACAGCATCTGTGCCGCTCTCGTATAATGTTCTTCCTGCGCCAGTACCTTGAAGTACTGCAATTGACTCAGATTCATAGTACACCCCCTGTGTATTTATATATTTATTCGCTGGAGGTCCGCTTGCCCTGCGCTGCACACCGGTGGTATATGCTCTCATAATTCCTTAGTCTAGTGGAAGTAAATACCGCCTCAAACAGAGTTTATCAGGCGCGAAAAATCAAACGCGCTTTTTACTTTATTGGTATACTAAAGGCTGTGCTGCTTGAACGAGTATTTTCCGCGCCACTTTTGCTTGAGACGGCATATAACTCCCACACGACACGTCATAAATCAAGCATATACACCGGTGTGCAGCGCAGGGCAAGCGGACCTCCGGCAAATGCTCACAACAAAGTCTAGAAATAATATACACCATTTGATAGACAAAAACTATAGATTTCGTATAAAAGATGCATTGGACATTTATACATTTTTGCTGTACCTTGAATGTAACAAGAGTGCATTGCACTTTTTGATTGTTAAAAAAATCACATACTTTGTATATCACAGCCTTTGATCACAAATATTTACAATCAGTTTAATGAAACAAAACTATAATGTAATGAGAGCAATTTACACTACCGTGTGCCCACCCGGTTAGCAGATTAAGGAGAAAAAATACTATGAAAAACAAATATCCACATATTTTTGAGCCAATTACTGTACGCAGAATGACAGTAAAGAACCGTATCGTCATGACTCCAATGGGAACTAACTACGGTGAGCAGAACGGAGAAATGAGCTTTCTCCACATCAACTACTATGAGCAGAGAGCAAAGGGCGGCACAGGTCTCATCATCGTTGAGAATGCAAGCGTTGACTCTCCGCAGGGTTCAAACGGAACAACACAGCTTCGTATTGATTTGGACAACTACATCCCAAGACTTTTCAAGCTCTGCGAGAGTGTTCACAAGCATGGTGCATGTATCGCAATACAGTTAAATCACGCCGGTGCTTCTGCAATGAGCTCACGTATCGGAATGCAGCCTGTATCAGCATCAGACGTACCTTCAAAGGCAGGCGGAGAAATCCCAAGACCTCTCGAGAAGGATGAAATCATGCACATCGTAAAGAAATACGGTGAGGCAGCCAAACGTGCCCAGATCTGCGGCTTCGACGCTGTTGAAATCCACGCAGGACACTCTTACCTTATCAGTCAGTTCCTTTCACCTATCACAAACAAGAGAACTGACGAGTTCGGCGGCTCAGCTGAGAACCGTGCAAGATTTGCAAAGCTGGTTATCGAGGAGGTTCGTAAGCAGGTTGGACCTTTCTTCCCTATCTTCGTCCGTATCAGTGCAGACGAGCTCATGGAGGGTGGAAACACACTTGAGGATACACTTGAGTACTTAAAGTATTTTGAGAAGGAAGTAGATGTATTCGACGTATCATGCGGTCTCAACGGCTCTATCCAGTACCAGATTGATGCAAACTACTTACCTGACGGATGGCGCTCATTCATGGCAAAGGCTGTAAAAGAGAAATACAACAAGCCATGTATCACAGTAGGAAATATCCGAGACCCACAGGTAGCCGAGGATATCCTTGCAGGAGGCGATGCTGATTTCATCGGTATGGGCCGTGGACTTATCGCTGACCCTGAGTGGGTTAATAAGGTAGAGTTCGGAAATGTGTGCGATATCAGAAAATGTATCTCATGTAACATCGGATGCGCCGGACACAGAATCGGTCTCAACCAGCCAATCCGCTGTACAGTAAACCCTGCCGTAAACAGTGGTGAGGATTACATGAAGACAAAGGTAAATAAGCCTTGCAACGTGGTTGTAATCGGTGGTGGTACTGCCGGTCTTGAGGCAGCCTGCACAGCAGCAGAGGTTGGATGTACAACCTTCCTCATTGAGAAGAAGGCAGAGCTTGGCGGACTTGCATCAGTTATCTCCAAGATTCCTGACAAGAAGCGTCTTGCAGACTTCCCTAACTACATGATTCACCGTGCAAGCAAGCTTCACAACCTGTTTGTTTTCAAAAATACATCAGCAACAGTTGATATGGTAAAGGCCTTAAACCCTGATATCATAGTAAACGCAACAGGCTCTGTACCTACTCTCCCACCTATCACAGGTCTTCACGATCTCGTTGACAAGGATGGCACAAATGTAGCAACAGTCCTTAAGATGATTGAGCGCATCAATGAGTATCCTGAGGATATGAAGGGACAGAAAATCGCCATCATCGGCGGTGGTGCCGTAGGTCTTGACGTGATGGAATTCTTCACAGAAAGAGGCGCAGAGGTAACAATGGTTGAGATGCTTCCAATGATTGGAAACGGACTTGACCCTGTCACAAAGTGTGACACAAACGCAAAAATGGCAAAATACGGTGTAAAACAGATGACCAACACTGCTCTGCAGGAGGTTAAGAATGACCGTTTCATCGTAAAGAATCCAGAGGGTGAGATTGAGGAAATCCCATTTGATTACGGATTCATCTGCTTGGTATGAGAGCCAACACACCTGTTCTTTCAGAGATTGATGAGGCTTTCCGTGATACCAATGTTGAAATCGTAAATATCGGAGACAGCAAGCGTGCCCGCAGAATCATTGAGGTACAGAGGAAGGTAGAAATATCTTAAACGTGCTTGCCCGTCACGATTATTTATAAATTCTCCTTTAAAATAATAAACCTATAAAATCGAGTAGGAGGCGGTGACTAACCGCCGTCCTCTCACAGCACCGTACGTACCGTTCGGTATACGGCGCTTTCAATAGTTGACGTGCACAGACTGATAGGCTGTGGCTAAATCGTAAAAGCCACTGTTTATCAGTCTTTCTTTATTCAGCGCCCAAATCACAGCTTTGTTATTGCTGATATACCAATACTTTCTGCGACTGTTTGCTATTGTTGCCGCATAGTGTTCTGGGATTCCCAGCTTGACTAGATTTTTATATTTCGTTCTAGGTTTCTTCCACTGTTTCCATATGCACATGCGTATTCTGTGATAGAGCCATCCGTTGATATCATCTATGTTGTTCTTCATGCTTGCAATTCCGTAGTAGTTAAGCCATCCTCTTGCATATACTTTGATTTTCTCAAGGCTTGGCTTGATTGACTGACATCGCTTACGGGAAGATAACTCCTTCAGTC
>ENA-OQER01000540-OQER01000540.1-human-gut-metagenome-genome-assembly--contig:-NODE-540-length-20344-cov-1.800960_pt1 | contig 20344 bp, 24 predicted proteins | sample MGYA00242797_ERZ504639 | MGnify/ENA primary metagenome ERZ504639 (study PRJEB26092, sample SAMD00036306) | human gut metagenome | host: Homo sapiens | study: EMG produced TPA metagenomics assembly of...
GGAAAATAATCTTTCTTTGTTAATCAATGGGAAATTTAACTGGAGCCAATCTCATTACCACGATGAAGGAGGAAAATACCCCGGAGGAGAATTAAACGACCGTTATTTCCAACGAGAATACTATACACAGGAAGGTTACAAAGAAGGCATCGAATGGCTGCATAAGCTGGTAACAGAGGATCTTGTAGATCCGGAGGCATTTACGCAGGAGTGGTCAACCTATGTGGCAAAAGGTAAAAATCACCGTTACGGTCTCTGCTTTACCTGGGATATTGCAAATATTGACAACAATACCGATTATGTGATGCTTCCGGCACTGACCGGTCCGGAGGGAGCCAGAAATATCACAAGACAGAATAACAGTGAAACAAGTGGATTTGACAGAGGCCGCTGCGTGCTTACATCCAGCTGCCGGAACACGGCACTGGCGGCAGCCTGGATTGATCAGATGTATGCGCCGCTTCAGTCCCCGCAGAATAACTGGGGAAGTTATGGGGAAAAGGATTCGTTTAATATTTTTGAACTGTCCACAAATAAAGATGGCGGTGAAATGTTGAAGCATCTGGATCTGGGTGACCAGTCACCGGTAGAAGTACGTGAGGCGCAGTCCGTCAACGGACCGCTTGCAGTTCTCAATGAGTATTATGATATGTATGTCACACAGCCGGCGGATGCCAAATGGCGTCTGGACAATATGCATGAAACATATCTGAAGGATATGAAAAGCAAGTATGTATATCCGAATGTGTTTATGAGTATTGACGATACCAATAAGTATCCCAGTATGATACCGATATTAAAAAATATGCGGAGCAGAAAAAAGCAGACTGGATTTTAAATGGCGGAATCGACAAAGAGTGGGATTCCTATTTAAAGAAAATGGAGAAATACGGGCTTTCCGATTATCTGGCAATCAAACAGAAATATTTTGATCAGTATCAGGAGTCATTGAAAGAAGAAAAATAGGTACTGTTCACAGTAACGATAAATAAACAGGAGAATTTGCATGAGTGAGATGTTAAAAAAAGCAAGAGCATATGAGGCAGAAAAAGCAGCACAGACCGATAAAAATACCAGACCGTTGTTTCATATCTCGGCACCTGCCGGATGGATCAATGATCCGAACGGTTTTTCCATTTACGATGGAAATCCATCTGTTTTACCAGTATTACCCATATGCAAGGGAGTGGGGACCGATGCACTGGGGGCACAGTGTGACAACGGATATGATAAGCTGGGAACAGCTTCCGGCAGCACTTGCACCGGATCAGGACTATGATCGGATCGGATGTTTTTCCGGAAGTGCTATTGAAGCGGATAACAAACATGTGCTGGTCTATACTGGTGTCACAAAGATTACACTGCCGGACGGCAGGGAAGAGGAACGACAGAACCAGTGCATCGCATTCGGGATGGCAGGGATTATGTAAAGTATGAAAACAACCCGGTTGTGACCGGGGAGATGCTGCCGGAAAACTGCAGCCGGATTGATTTCCGTGACCCGAAAATCTGGAAGGAAGAGGACACCTATTATCTGATTGTCGGAAGCAAGGATAACAGGCAGATCGGACAGGTCGTGCTCTGTTCCAGCAAAGATTTAAAAGAATGGAAATTTGAGACCGTTCTTGTAGCAAACAGTACCGGAAAAGTCGGAACGATGTGGGAATGTCCGGACTTTTTCCCACTGGGAGATAAACATGTACTGATCTGTTCCCCACAGAATATGAAAGCGGAAAAATATGAATTCCACAATGGAAATAATTCTGTTTATTTTCTTGGAAATTATGATAAAAATTCGCATATATTTGAAAAAGAAGAACCGCATACGATTGACTACGGACTGGACTTTTATGCACCTCAGACCACACTTCTCCCGGATGGCGGGCGTGTGATGATTGCATGGATGGAAGTCATGGGATGCCTGTGTGGTGCCGGATACGCAGGACTGGCAGGGCATGATGACTCTTCCGCGGGAACTGGAAGTAAAAGACGGACAGATCTGGCAGCAGCCGGTACGGGAGCTTGCGCAGTATCATAAGAATCCGTGTCATTATGAACATGCAGAGATTGATGGTGAGACAGCACTTTCCGGCATTTGTGGACGGACGATGGATCTGACTGTTACAATGGATGAACAGGATTTTAACGTTTTTCCATACAGCTTGCCGCAGATGAGGAATACGAGACCGCTTTTACTTATCATAAGGGAACAGGAATATTGGAGATTGACCGCACATACTGTGGTGTGACAAAAGATGTGGTCTGCGTGCGCAAAATTAAAATTGCAGATCCAAAAGGACTTAAAAAAATGCGGTTTATTCTGGACCGTCAGTCCATTGAGCTTTTTATCAATGACGGGCAGCAGGTGGCAACAACGGCGGTCTGTACCCCTTTGGAGGCAGAGGAAATCCGGTTTTTCAGCGATAAAAAGATGTATATTACGGTCGAAAAGTATGATATTGTATTATAAAAAGTAACAGGAGGAAGAGAACATGGACGTAGTGGCTTTGGGGGAACTGCTCATTGATTTTACCGAAAACGGAGTCAGCGGGCAGGGCAATCCGCTGTTTGAGGCAAATCCGGGAGGCGCACCGTGCAATGTGCTGGCAATGCTGTCGCGCTTAGGACACAGGACGGCTTTTATCGGAAAGTAGGAAACGATTTTTCGGAAAGCAGCTGGAAGATGCGATCACGGAAGTCGGGATTGATGCAGCCGGACTTTTAAAGGATGATAAGGTGCACACGACGCTGGCACTGGTGCATACGTATCCGGATGGAGACCGGGATTTTTCCTTTTACCGCAATCCTGGTGCGGACATGATGCTGACGGAAGAAGAACTGCCGGAGGAAATAATCCGCGGAGCAAAAATCTTTCATTTTGGAACGTTGTCCATGACGCATCCGGGTGTCCGCGCAGCAACGAAAAAAGCGATCGCGGTCGCAAAAGAAGCAGGCGCGCTCATTTCCTTTGATCCGAATATCCGCAAACCGCTCTGGAACTCCATGGAAGATGCCAGGGAACAGGTGTTATATGGTCTGGGACAGTGTGATATTTTAAAAATATCGGATAATGAAATCCAGTGGCTGACGGGTAAAGAAGATTATACGGATGGAGTCCGCTGGATACGGGAACGCTATCCGGTTCCGCTCATACTGGTTTCCATGGGAAAAGAGGGAAGCCGGGCGTATTATAAAGACAGAATTGTGGAGGCAAAGCCGTTTCTTCAGCCAAATACGATTGAGACGACCGGTGCGGGAGATACGTTCTGCGCATGTGTCCTGCATTATGTGCTGGAGCATGGACTGGAGGGGCTTGAAGAGAAAGATTTGAAAGAGATGCTTCGTTTTGCCAATGCGGCGGCTTCTCTGATCACGACGCGCAAAGCGCGCTCCGCGTGATGCCGGAGAAAGAAGAAATTGAAAAAATGCTATAAAGAAATGGGAGGGCAGTGCCCTCCCGTTTCTTACAAAGAAAATGGTTCTATCTTACATGTATGAATCCTGCTTTTGGTATCGTAATTGATTCCGACCAGTAAAAGGTTTCCATGATACTCTTTCAGGCTTTCACAATATTGTTTTTGTTTAATCTGCGTGATTGCGCCCTGTGCACTATGATCCCATTTTAATTCGATAACAAGTGCTGGTTTATCCGGAAACTTCTTCCGTGGAAGAAATACCATATCCGCAAATCCCTTACCGCCGGCAAATTCCCTGTGTATCGTATAGAAATTGCGTGCGGCATAGAGTGCCAGTGAAACCGTATAACTTAACGCATTTTCATCATTATACTGGATATGTGATGTCTCAAAATGCGCCTGCTGAATCCCAAGTGCTACCTGTTCTGGTCTTCCCTGCCAGATTGCCTGCAGGGTGTCTGCTGAATTTTTCAGGGCTTTAGAGATTTCGCCCCAGTCGGATACGGAAACACTGTTAACGTATTCTTCACGCACTTCATTGTTTGGTATTTTTACGGTTTTGTTTTCGTAGTCATAGCTAAGATAGCCCAGATGGATTAAAAGAGTCAACACATCATCTTCGGTGCGGAAGGTTGTCATATCATTGGTAAAACTTCCGGTATTGACAGGAACGGATTCCCCGGCTATCATACTGAGAACATCATCTTTTAATCCTTCAAAATTCATATCGATATAAATCTGCAGGGCTTCAAATGTTTCTGTCTGGTTCCAGTAATTTCCAATTTTCCCAAAACGCATGCAGCTTACAACAGACCTCGGATTATAGATGGATGGTATTTTTTCAAAAGAGTATCCATTATACCATGCTTTTATTTCATCCAGATCCATATGATAATCTGTACAAAGGGCAGCGACTTCCAGTTCGGTAAAGCCGACATAGGATGCAAGAGGTCCCGGATTTATCATGGAAAATTCATCAAACATATTTAAAGCGGAATGGGTTCCGTATTTTTTTGATCGGAAGAATTCCTGTCATATAAGCGAGTGCAATACAGGACTTATCTTTTAGCATATCCCTCAAAAAATCCAGATAGATTTCCTGGGCTTCTTTATCCTGTTTGTATTCCCGGAAAATATAGTCCCATTCATCAATGATTACGACAAAAGGACAGTTAGTTTCCTGATATACATCCTGCATGGATTCAATAAGATCTGTATCATCAAAATAATCAACATTCGGGTATTCCCGTTTTAAATCCCGCAGTACCAGCCGTTTCATGCGATCAACAGTTCATAGATGTTTTTCGTCCGGCTTAAAAATTCCTGCATATTTAAAAACAGGGTGTTGTATTTATTACGATAGGTGTCAAAATCCAGATTCCGGGCAATTTTATATGGGGAAAAGAGTTCTTTTGCATCACAGCCACGGCTGTAGTAGGCAGCAATCATGCTGGCGGTTATTGATTTCCCAAAACGGCGGGGACGGCTGATACATATATATTTCTGCAGAGTCTGTAAGACAGAATTTGTATAGGTCAATAATTCTGTCTTATCCACGTAGATATCAGAATGTGTAATTTCGTAAAATTTTTTTCCATCCTGGTTTAAATAATTTCCCATGCAGTACCCTCCTCTAATTACACGTTTGCCCGTGTAAATGTATCATATCACAGGAATGCCTGCAGACTCAACTATTTCCGCAGAAACAGCACACTTACATACTATTATGCGATTAAATATACAAAAATACCAGGATTATGTAAATTATAATCTGATATTCTCTTGGAAAATCTGGAAAATACCAGTATAATTTTCTTAAATGAAGATCGGAGAAGGAAATCATGATTAATCGGGAAGACATGCTCGAACTGACACGGCGCATGACTCCGGCGCGGTCACACATTGACCGGATCGCCGGTGCATATTATGATGCAGAAGGATATATAGATGGTACATTCAACACGCATTTTTTAAAACTTTCCACAGCAGAAAAAACAAAAAATCTGGAACTGGCGAAAGCAGTTTTACAGGCAGAGACCAACAAACAGCTGAAGGATTACCGGATTCCGGAAACCGCAAGAAAGCCGGGAAGTATCTGGCAGCTTCTGGATGGAATTAAAGAGTCCGGGCTGCAGAACGATGCGTTTTTGGATCTGCTTTATGAAATGATCGGGGAACGTGTTGCACCGGGAAAAGAAGTTATTGTTTTTTGTTTCATGGAATGTATGATGTTCCAGTGAAAGGAACCGATAAGGATGGCAGGAAGGTTCCGAGGAAGTATACAATTATCTTCTGTGTGCCGTGGGACAGCTTGAGGGAGAATATGAGCCGGGACTGCCGGAAGCAGGATTTTTATATCCGGCATTCCGGCAGAGAAGTACGGCATGTAATTATATAAATCTGTATGAAACAGCTGCTTATCAGAACCTGTGGAATCTGTTATGGAAATAGAAACTACATACGGAAACATTTTTGAAGTTCTTTATATTCACCGAGAACAAGCAATGTGGTACCAGACTGGAATACGGTATTTGGAGAAATTGCCATATTAATTTTGCTGTCTTCCCGGATGGCAACAATATTGATTCCGAATTTTTTCCGGATATCCAGTTGACCGATTGTTTTGGAAATCCAGTTTTCCGGAACTTCCACTTCAAAAATTGCATGTGCCTCATCCACCTGAATATAATCGCGTATGTGATCGGCAGTATACCGGATAGCAGCCCACTCTGCAATCTGTTTTCCGGATAAACAACTTCGTCTGCACCGTTTCGCAGAAGAAATTTTTTCTGTACATCCCGTTCTGCACGCGATACAACCGTTTTTGCACCGAGTTCTTTGAGCAGGGAAGTAGTTTCAAGGGAATTCTGGAAATTTCCACCTATCGTTACCATACACACATCAAAATTACCAATGCCAAGGGATTTTAAGAAATCGGCATTGGTACTGTCACCGATCTGAGCATTGGTGACAAACGGAAGAACCTCATTGACACGTTCTTCGTTGTTGTCGACTGCCATCACTTCGTGACCGAGACTGTTCAGCTGTATGGCAACATGTCTTCCAAATCTTCCTAATCCAATTAATAATATATTTTTCATGGTATTTTCAACTCCTTTTTAACCAACTGTTATCTTTTCGAGCGGCAGTTTTACTCCGTTTTGTTTTACGGAAATTGCCGCATAAATTAAGGTAAGCCCACCGACTCTGCCGAAAAACATCAGAAGGATCAGAATCAGCTGGGACGGGATGCCGAGAGTTGGTGTAATTCCAAGTGTAAGTCCGACGGTTCCGATAGCGGATGCCGTTTCAAACAGGCAGTCCAGAAGCGGAAGGTGTTCGATGGAACTGATGGCAATCCCTCCAATAAAGAACAAAATGATATATAAAGCAACGATGGTGGCCGCATTTTTAATGGCATGACTGTCAAGCCGCCGACCGAAAATTTCAATGTCCTCTTTCTGGCGGAACGTGGCAACCATATTTAAAATAAGGACTGCAAAAGTTGTTGTTTTCATGCCGCCTGCAGTAGAGCCGGGAGATCCTCCGATCAGCATCAGCAGAATCATAACAGATTTTGATGTCGGTGTCATTGCTGTAAGATCTGCGGTGTTAAAACCGGCAGTTCTTGTTGTTACAGACTGAAACGTGGAGGCCAGCAGTCTGGTGCCGGTTGATGAACCTGTAAATCCACAACAAAAAAGAATACGGCCGGAATTATAATAAGTAAAGCCGATGTCCAGAGAATGACTTTGCTCTGTACGCGATAACGTCTGATATGCCATTTATGGGTGCAGATATCGTCCCACGTCAGAAAGCCGATGCCACCAATTATGATCAAAAGCATAATTACGAGGTTGATCAGTGGGTTTGCGATGTATCTGCTCAGAGATACAAACGGCTGGCTGGAAGTTCCCAGAAGGTCAAAACCGGCATTGCAAAATGCAGATACAGAGTGAAAGGCTGCCATCCAGATGCCTTTGATGCCATAATCACGGAAGAAAACCGGAAGCATGGCAGTCATGCCGAGCAATTCAATAAATAATGTACCCTGTACGCTGAATTTGGTCAGGCGGACAATACCGCCGATTTTCGGTGCAGAAATTGCATCCTGCATTGTACTGCGCTGCATGAGCGAAATTTTCCGTCCGGATAAAATGGCAAAGGAAACAGCAACGGTGATGACACCCAGCCCGCCGGTCTGGATCAGCAGCAAAATAACTGCCTGACCAAAAGAAGACCAGTAACTGCCGGTGTCCTGTACCACAAGCCCTGTGACACATACCGCTGAAACAGAGGTGAATAGTGCCTCATGAAAAGGAGTCTGTGTACCGGAAACCGAAGAGACCGGAAGCATTAGCAGCAGTGCGCCGACAAAAATGACAGCGGCAAAGCCCAGTACAATTAATTTAAAGGAGGAAAGTCTTTTCTTCCTGTGAACCACTTCTGACATATGTTTAGATTTCTCCTGTATTTATTCTATGTATTATAACATCATCTATATAATAACGCATTTGTGAGGATATACGAATTTACAGTAAAATTTTTGTAAACTATTATGCGTTTGTATCAAAATGCGAAAACAATGGTGGGATTTGTAAGAATTGCAGTTGTAAATATATAATAACGGGGATCAGAATTTGTATGGAAGGTGGGACATATGCAAAAAAAGGCGAGGAAACCTCCCACATCCTCAAGTTCTTCATCTGCAGATTCTGAAACAGACGTTTTGTGAATATACCGGTTCATTCAATTTTTCGGAACAGAGATGTCTTCTTTTATCAGTAAATCCAGTCATACAGGGGACGTATGATATAAAAAAGTCTTGCGATCTTCCAATAAAGACTGCGGATCTAATGGGTCAGCAATTCTTCATAAATCCCCTTTGTCTGGGTATCGTCTACACCGCCCATATAGTAAGTTTCCCATTTGCGGAAATTGGAGAAACGCATCATTTTCTGGATTTAAGAAAACATTGACATCCTCCCCTCCGGAGATGGTAAATGTGCCTTTTTCCAATGTATCCATGCTGGTGCCGTATGTTCTGGTCCAGTCCGGCAGATCACTTGCGGTAAGAAGTGTGGGATCTTTGATTTCACTAAGCGGAATCTGATAATCTGTTTTCAGATGCTGTGCGCATAGTGTGTGGTTTTGGATCACCAGATCAATGGGAGTAAATTCCTCCTGAATCAGCCAAATGCATAACAGAGGGCAGGAAAGCATCATAATGGCACTGAAAATAGTAAGTCCTTTTCCGAGGGATGTGGCCATATTTACCGTTGTCCCGATGCCGACGCGCTGTTCTACCATCGTATGGGGATCGGATGGATTGTAGTAGAGGATGCCGCCGATCCAGTTTCTGTCATCATTTTCATCGCTGGTCAGATTCCGTTTTTGTGCATAGCTTCGGTCAATTTTTTTTCAGCTTTATCATGCAGAAAATGCACAGCAGGAGTAAAAGCAGTGTATAAACAATCATGCCGGCGATGGAACATATTCCATGTGTCTGGCAGACAGGGTAAGGATCTCCAGAAACAGGATCAGTGCCGTGTTCAGCCAGCAGGAGATCAGCCAGAAGTTCTTCCAGCGGTTTTTCTTTGCGCGTGCATAATTGATATTCACGTCACTGTCCGTACTGATGACGGAAACCGGCTGGCGGTCTATCCATACAGCTGCAAGCCAGAAGACCAGCCCGCAGGAGGCACCGATCAGACAGGAAATCCCAAGCCCGCTGGACTTTGGAAGCAGCAACAGCACTTGCGATACTGATGATATTTGGCAGGAAAAACGGGAGAAACCGGACTTTTCTTACGGAGCCAGCCTGTTTTAATTCCACATAATGTTCCGGCTGCCGGTCTTCGTACAGATGGTTTTGCGTTTTCCATGTTTTCAACCGGTGATTCGCACGCATGATCGGCAGGGAAAGCAGAAAAATCGCTGCCAGAAGCCAGAACATCCAGATGGTAAGCTGAATGGACATATGGGAGGTCAGCAGACTTACAAATGGAACAATCGCAAGGAGAATGGAGTAGTAACGCATTTCCTTTTTAAATTTTTGCCGGATGTCTGCGACGGTGGCATCTTTTATCCATTCTTTTTTCATGTTTACGGCAAACAGGCGTCCGTTCTCATACTTGTTTTGTGTGGAAAACAAAAACAGCATGATAAAGACGATCGGATACATGGTTGCAAAAAAAGATAATATTCATAATCATAACAATCACCCCTTATAGATGCGTTTGCATAAGTCGAAAAATTCTGTCTGCGTCATGCCGCTTACTTTCGCTTCGGAAATGATCTGGCGCAGCAGTTCCTGGGATTTTTCCGACAATTCTTTATTCGTTTCAAATTCCTGCCGCACGCGGGCACCGCTTCTGCGGTCGGTGTAGATGTAGCCCTCCTGTTTTAAGAGGGTGTAGGCTTTGCTGACGGTCATGGAGTTGATACCGATCTCCTCTGCCAGTGCCCGCACGGTGGGAAGTTGTTCGCCCGGAGCAAGCCGCCCGTCCGAAATGCCGAGCACGATCTGATTGCGGATCTGCTGGTAGATCGGAATCTCGGAGGCATCATTGATGGAAATTACCATGTTTTCTCCTTCCGTAAATATCATACAATATTGTATTAGTTATAATGATAACAAACAATACAAAATGTCAAGTAAAACAATAAATAAAAAATTGCATAATAGGTTATAGAAGGAAGGGAAATTATTCTATGAAAAAATCAATGATCCATCGTGTATTGATCTATATTGCAGGATTATTAATCCTGGCGATGGAATCGTACAGGCGATTGCGGATTGTATTCACAGAAGTGTCGGATTTACGAAGAACTGTTTTGATGTGCTCAACGTGACAATTACGATTGTGATCAGTCTGGTCTGCACCGGGCGGCTGCATGGGATCGGGATCGGAACGGTGCTTGCCGTGATCCTTGTAGGGCGTACGATTGCGGTCTTTAATCATTTTACAAAGGAAAAACTGACGGCACTTGCCGGAATCGAGGAGTAAACAGGCGGTTACTTTCCAGTGGAATTACTGCAAACGGGGAGCGTTCCCTGTTGTAGGTATGCAGTAAACCATCTGGAAATTTCAAACCGCAATCTACATAATCAATTCTAAAATATTCGTTTTCTATATAGTATAAAATAATCAGGAATTCTCAGGAGAATAATTATTCAATCAATTCATTTCAGTTTTCGTGAGTCTCAAGTCAGGGCATATTTCAAGCGTGGTGGTGACGAAAATAAGGACTATACTATTGAATCAGAAGCATCTGATACCCATCTTGTACTATCTTTTTTAGTCAGTCAGTTGTTATATATATTAGAATAAACGTTTATGCATTACAAAATGAGGAAGGATGGCAACTTGAATGATGTTATTTTAATCTTGCAAATGAAACAAGGGGATGAACAAGCCTTTGATAAGTTTGTGCGGAAGTATTATGGAGATATTTTGTCTTATTGTAAATATCATTGTTAGATCAGACAGAAGCGGAAGATTTAACACAGGAAACCTTTCTTCGCTTTATGAATAATATACAATCCTATCAGCATATTGGAAAAGCAAAGAATTATCTTTATGTGATAGCAGGTAATCTTTGTAAAAATCACGTAAAGAAATGGAAGGCAGATTGTGTAGAGAAGGAAGTATTGGAAAGAAAACTGATTTCAGATGGTGGTATCCCAAAGCAGGAAAAACAAATATATGTGAAACAAGCACTTGAACAGATGAATCCAGAACTAAAAGAAATTATTATAATGTTCTATTTTCAAGACTTTAAGTTAAAGGAAATTGCAGACATATTACAGATTGGATTACCACTTGTAAAGTATCGACACAAAAGGGCAAAAGAAGAATTAAAAAGATTATTGGGAGAGGAGGATTCTCATGAACCTGGAAAAGATGATGGAAACATATAAAAGAGAAAATAGTGTTACTCCGAGGGAAGAAAAGATTTTAGAAACGATACAGAAATCCAAGGAGATTGTGATGGAAGTACAGTCTGAAAATACAATGAGTTATACAGAATTCCTTTTTTCACAGTTTCGGTTGATTCGAAAGAGATGGTGGATGTTACAGGCGATGTTGCTTGTTTTGGTATTTCTAATTATGCCATCTCTGAAGGACACAACTTATTTTATGAGAATGCTGGGAGTTGCTTCAGTGTTTTTTATAGTGATGATTATTCCTGAGTTTTGGAGAAATAAGGAGAGTAACTCTTGTCAAATAGAGGTAACTTGTTTGTTCTCTTTAAGACAGATTTATTCCGCAAGGATATTCCTGATAGGGATTGTTGATATAGTTATGCTCACAATCTTTTTAACAGTAGCCTGTATCAATATGAAAATGCAGTTTACAGATTTGTTAGTACAGTTTTTATTCCCTATGGTTATTGCAGCGGGTATCTGTTTTGCAATGTTAAACTGTAGTCTGCTGAATGAAGCAACATCTATAGTAGCTTGTTTTTTATGGGGGGGTATATGGTGGAGGATTACGATGAATAATGCTATTTATGGCAATATTGTTGTTCCTATATGGATTATGCTGTTCGTATTTGCAATATGTTTTTTGTTTTGTGCAGTATATAAGACGATACATGGTTGTAATCGTTTTTTGGAGGTAAGTTGTTATGAAATTACAAATGGTTAATGTTACAAGAAGTTTGGCGATTTTTGTGCAGTAGATGATTTGAATTTAACGATAACCAATTGGTGTATATGGACTATTGGGGGTGAATGGTGCAGGTAAGACGACACTCATGAGAATGATTTGTACCTTATTGCCACCGACAAGTGGCAAGATTTTATGTGATGGAAAAGATATTTTCAAAATGGATGGAGAGTACAGAAATTACTTGGATATTTACCACAGGAATTTGGATTTTATCCGGATTTTACAGTAAAGGATTATCTAATGTATATTGCCAGTTTAAAGGGAATCCGTTCTATGATAGCAGGTAAAAGAGTAAAAGAATTATTAGAACAGGTTGGTCTTGCCAAAAGTGTTAATAAAAAGATGAAAAAACTCTCAGGTGGTATGAAACGTAGAGCAGGAATTGCTCAAGCAATGCTAAACAATCCAAAGATTCTTATTTTGGATGAGCCTACAGCCGGACTTGATCCCACGGAAAGAGTGCGTTTTCGTAATCTGATTAGTGAGCTGTCAGAGGAGAGAATTGTTATTTTGTCAACGCATATCGTTTCAGATGTAGAATATATTGCAAATGAGATTTGGCTGATGAAGGAAGGACAGATTGTACAACAGGGAGACTGGATCATATGCTTGCTTCTATGCAGGAAAATGTATATGCGTGTGAAGTATCGCAGGTAGAAGCAACTAAATGATGAAACAATTTAAGGTGTCAAATATGAAGGCAGAGAGGGGAATGGTGGAATTGCGTATCATTGCTGATCAACCGCCTATTCATGGAGCATCTGTGGTGGAGCCAACATTAGAGGATGTGTTCCTATATTATTTTGGAGAAAAGGGTGGTGAAATGGAATGATTAATGTTTTGAAATTAAAAAAATTTTTTCTAAAACTATTAGCAGGATATCGCTGATCGTGTTGTTATTCTCACTTGTTATATCCTGTTACTTTGCGATTACAAATATTACGTACATTGACAACCGAGGGGTATCGCACACGGGAATAGCGGCAGCCAGAAACCTGCGGAAAGAAAAGCAGAGATGGGAAGGTGTTTTGGATAAAGCAGCATTACAGGCAGTTATAGATGAATACAGAAAGGTAAATGAAGAATATCCAATTCGTCAGGGGGACTATACAGCCAATTTGCTACATGATTCCAAAGTGCAAGGCTTTTCAGAAATTAAAGATATGATTAATATGGGATTTTGTGAGTTTCGAGATTTCAACTACTATCGTATTGATTCTGTATCGAAAGATGAGGTTGGTAAGTTATATGAAAATCGAGAAAAAAAGTTTGGAAAAAATGGCTAAGTTCTGAAGAAACCGAAGATTTATTTAATAAAAAAGAAAAAGCTTTTTTGTTAGAACGATATCATCAGATGAAAACACCATTATATTATGAAGATTATGATGGCTGGAAATCAGCATTACACTATGCGCAAACAATTGTTATGTTAGTTATGCTTGTATCTGCATTCCTGGTGTCAGGTATTTTTCCAAATGAATTTAGCTGGAAAGCGGATTCCATATTCTTCTCGACAAAATACGGAAGGGATAGGGGAACGAGAGCTAAGCTTATAGCAGGGCTTATAGTAGTAACGGCTATTTATTGGATGATTATTGCTTTATATTCAGTCATTGTATTAGGCTGTCTTGGTTTTGATGGTGGAAATGTTATGATACAGACGGGATTTTGGTACTGGAAGTCCTTCTACAATATTACTTATATGCAATTATATTACTCACGATTGTATCGGGATATATTGGAACATTGTTTTGCTTGCTATTGTCTATGCTTATATCAGCGAAAACACACACAGCAGTAGTGGCGGTTACAATTCCATTCGCCATTTTGGTTTTACCATTATTTTTATCAAATTTCCATTTCTTAAAGGGCACATTAGGAGTATTTCCTGATCAACTATTGCAGATTAATGAGATTATCAATATTTTTAATTTGTATCAAATTGGTGGGAAAATTGTTGGTTCAATTCCAATTATGATGGTAATATACCCCATTTTAAGTGTGACGTTATTGCCAATTATTTATTGTACTTATCATAAAACAGAGATCAAATAGATGAAACGGAAAGATTATTGTTGGGCATGAACAGGAAAATAAAGACCGGGCAGATTATGGAAAGCAGACTTTAAAGCAGCTTTCAAAAGGTATTATTTTTTGTATGGATAAAGACAGCATAGCTGCTGAATATGCTCTCGGGGGTTTGTCCAACAATCTTTTTGTTTCACGCTATATTTCTTATATTCCAAATAAAGGGCAGTTAATCGCACAGATAGAAGCTGTTTTGAATGAATGGAATAAAGTAGAAAAAGAACAACAAAAGAAAAGACGGGATGTCCTGCAAACTTGCGTAAAATAGTTGTAATTTGTATATCTTTATGTTATTATCCCACTATAACCTAAACTATAATCTTAGTTTATACTCAAAAAATATTATCAATGTTAACGATGAAAGGGGAAAATATGGAAGAACTGACTACAGCGGAATCCATGGTGATGAAAACAATCTGGAATCATCCCCATGAAATGGCACTACAGGAAATTATGAAACTGACAAACGAAACATACGGAAAAGACTGGAAATCCCAGACCGTATCAACTTATATTGCAAAGCTGGTGAAAAAGGGCTTTCTAAGGATGAACCAGAGCGGGCGCAATGCCACATATGAGATCATAATACCGGAACTTTCCTATCAGCAGGAGCAGAGTCGCAAATTTGTAAAATTCTGGAACCGTGGATCGGTTGCACAGTTTTTAACTGCTTTTTATAAAGATCATAAACTTACCAAAGAGGAAATAGAGGAGTTGAGAAAAAGCATTGATGAACTGGATCAATAATTTGTTTTACATGGGGCTGTTTACTGCACTTACAGGCAGTATTGCATTTGCGGTATATGCAGTTGTTGCAGGCGTTTTGGATGGGTTAAAAAAATACCGCTATATATATGGGCTGTTGCTTGTGGTGTTACCGTTCTGGCTGTTTCCGGGGCTGTTTCTCCTGTTGTATGTTACGCATTACCGCAAAATGGGGGAGGCACTGTTTATCAAGGGACACCTGTTTGAACTGACACCTGTGATTGCGCACATAGAGTGTGTGGCGGCAGTGGTCTGGCTGCTTGGTGCAGCAACGGTTCTTGTGCTTCATCTGGTTCGTTATTACCGGGTGGAACATTACATAAAAAAGCACCGGATGCCGGCGGAAAAACGGCTGCAGCTCGTTGCGGCAGGGACAAAGGAGCGTTTAAAGATCCGGGGAAATGTAGAAGTGTATTGCTGCTATGGTATTTCTTCCCCGATGGTGCTGGGGCTATTTCATAAATGGATTGTATTGCCGGTGAGGGATTTTTCTCCGGAGAGTCTGCAGATTGTGCTTACGCATGAGTTTGTACATGTGCGGCAGCACATCCTGACGTTGAAATGTGTGGGCAGAGTGCTGGAAGATTTATTCTGGTATAATCCGCTGATCTATATTTTCAATCGCAGGCTGGATTTCTGGTCGGAAATGGCATGCGACATGGAATGCTGCCGTGATTCCGAAAATGTTTTTTCTGTCGGACAGTATTTTCGTGCAGCACTTGAACTGCTTACGGAAGAGACCCGTCCTCTCGAATTTCCGTTTTCCATGTTTGGGGCGCAGAATCATTTACAGGAGCGTATCCGCCGGATGAAGCAGTACCGAAAACAAAAAGAGATGAAACCACTGGCTGTTTTGGCAAGTTTTATTCTGGTTTTTCTTGGCAGTATCTGCTTTACCTGTGGAGCCGGCATCGGTACACAAAAAGCTGTACAAAAAAATCTATGCAAAGACTGTACAGCAGAAAAAAGTGAATGTACAGATGGAGGTTATGGACAATCAGTCTGCTATGCGACGCAAATAGAGACAGATCCGGATGCCAGACACAGTTATATGGTAAAGGAAGAACCGTATGATGTTTATAAACAGGCAGTTATGGATGCATTTCCTGAGGATATTACAGAGGATAGCATAAAACTTTCCGCAGAGATTCCAAAACAGACGTTATGCAAATGGGCGGTTAAAGGAAAACCACAGAAAATCAGCATCACGGTCGATACCATCCGCGCAGACAAAACAATTTGTGTGGGGATTCTGACATCCGCGCATAAACAGATCTATATTGAGGCAAATGGAGAGGTGGGACAGTTATTTGAAACATCCGACAAAGAATTTATACGGAGTGTTTTTATAGAAAATACGGATGTAGATACGGTTAAGATTTCCGGGATTGCTACAATGTTAAGTGATTCAGAGCAGAATGCAGGAAATACACAGCGATAGAAAATCAAAAATTGTAATTTTTTGTATGAGGTAAGTATGGAGTTATATCATGCAAGTAAGAGAGCAAAAAGACAGATATATTTTTTGCTCTCTTTTTTGCTGTATCGAAAATTTAAGACAAAAATAAAAAGAACAATTCAAAAAACATGGCATATTGATGTCAAAAATCTTCGGATAAAATAAACATGAAACGGATGTCAATAAATATAAAATTCGGAATATGTAGGGAGGCGTATTGCTATGAAACATAAAAACATTAAAATTGCACTCAGTGTTTTTCTTACAGCATTTGCATTTGGGTTAAATATTACAGGAATATCACCGGTTTTGGGAGTCCTGAATACAAAATATCATGCATATGGGACCAGTATGGTTCAGATGCTTCAGACACTGCCATATCTGTTTATCATGGTGGGATCTTTTTCAATTGGATGGCTAACGACAAAGATCAGCAAAAAAAAGATTATTATGGCAGGATTGCTTATCATAGGTGTGTGTGGCATAGTTCCGTTTTTTACTGAAAGTTTTACCATTTTATTTATATCAAGACTGCTGATAGGATTTGGCTTTGGAGTGACAGGACCATTGAACACAGCGGTTGTTGCGGATTTTATTGAACCTGAACACAGAGCCGGATTTATGGGACTGCATGTGGTTGGAATGGGCGTAGGAGCCATGCTTGGCAATTTAATTGGAGGAATGTTTGCAGGAATTGGTTATAAATATTTTTATCTGGTTTACCTTATTGCATTTTTCTCGGCTTTCGGTGTGGCGGTTAACCTGAAGGAAACGGCACCGTTAAAAGGAGAGAAAGTATCTGACATGAAAATGACAGGAATTGTCTGGTTACTTTCACTGACTTCTTTTGCACATACATTGTTTATTAATGCGTATAGCACCAATATTGGGATTTATCTGGCAGATAATATTACATCAGATACAGGCACAACAGGTATTGTGACAGCGGTGAATTCTGCTTTTGCATTGATTTGTGGGATGACATTTTCCAAAATATCCGGCTTGTTAAAAGAATATACACTTCCGGTTTCCATTTTGATTGCGGCAGTGGGATATGGTATTTTATTTTTGGTTCCTGGAATTGCCGGAGTGTATATTGTAAGTGCCCTGTGTGGAGTTTCTCTAAGCTGTTTTATGGCAATTGCAAGCTATCTGTTGTCAATATCAGTCAAAAAAAGATGCGGTGGCCAGAGCCAGTGGTATATTTTCTATTGTTGGTGGAGTAGGAGGATTGATTGCGCCTGTATTTATGGGAAAAATTGCATCTGCGGTCTGGCATGAAAATACGCCGGAGAATCAGTTACAATTGCTTTTTGGGGAATGTTGATAATTGGAGTAATTGCGTTTCTGGGAGTCATCCGAAAGAAAAAGAAATTTTTGGAAGCATAAAGATAATACTGAAAATATAGGGGAGAGCAAAAAAAGCAGGCTTATTTTTGCTCTCTTTTTTTTATGCGGAACAAAAAAATAGCAAAATTTGTGTATGAAATCATACATATCAAAATAGAAGATTGAAAGAAAAGAAATATAATTAAGAATGATGGTATGGGATACACGAAAGGGACAGCTATGGAAAACATAAGAAAATTAATGCAGTTTTATTTTTTAACAGAATCAGGAACATCGGATCATTATCATCAGAATCCGGAATTGTTTTATATTTTAAAGGGAACACTGGAAGTAAAAATTGACGATAAGGTGTATGAACTCCGGCAGGAAGATATTGTTTTGATTAATGCCAATAAACGTCATACAATGACCGGAAAAGAGGGAATTCTTGCAGCAAGATTCGAAATTGATTTCCACTTACTTGCCGAATATATGGGAACAATGCAGCTTCTGTTCTGGTGCAATACTATAGTGGATAAAAATGCCGCATATGATGAACTGCGAAAGGTATTGGATCAGATTCTTGCCAGATATTTTGAACGGGATGAAAAAGGTGCATTTGATCTGAATGCACTGTACTTTCAGGCTGCCCATATTCTGACAAGCAATTTTTTGATTAATATGGATGATTCCAGATTTGAAAACTGGGATTCACAAAACCGTATCCGTATCAAAAATATACAAAACTACATACAGGCAAATTACCAGAGCCAGATCAGTCTGAATGATCTGGCACAACGCTTATATCTGTCAAATGCTTATTTGTCAAAATATATAAAGAAGAATCTTGGAATGACATTTATCGAATATCTGAATAATGTCCGGTTATTCCATGCAGTGGATGAAATACTTTATACGGAAAAAAATATAACACATATTGCGCTTGATAACGGATTTCCTACATCAGCGGCATTTACAAAAGCATTTCGGGAGAGCTATCATGAAGCACCAAGCGAATACCGGCGAAAAATGCAAAAGATAGAGCAGGAAGAACATGATGAAAAAGAATTAAACGAAAAAAACAGAGACCGGATCATTCCTATCTGCGCATAAGAGAAAAGGGCGAAAATACCGGAGGTTTCGTCAGAAGAACTGTGTGATGTGTACGCAGATAAATCGGAAAAACATACTTCATGTACTTACAGAGCGTGTAATATAGGAGATGTATATTCAATACTCCAGTCGGATGTGCAGGAGCAGATTAAGTTAATCAAAAAGCGAACGGGAATGCAATATATACGTATATGGAATATTCTGTCTAAAGAATATTGCTTTGATGAAAATGACAGATATAATTTCAGAAAACTGGATCAGGTATTGGATTTTTTACTGGAAAATGATATGCGGCCATATATGGAGTTAGGAAATAAACCGTCCCTTTTTATGTATACACCGGAACGTTCGGTCAAGCAGGAAAAAACGGAGAAAGCAGAACAATATAAATATGAGATTTTTTGTAAAATTATACGTGAATTATGTATTCATCTGGTAAACAGATACGGAGAAGAGGAAATAGAGAAATGGTATTTTGAGTTCTGGAATGATCCTTTCTTAAACATATGCGAAGAAGATGGTGCTTATTATCAATATTTTGATGTCATTTACACAAATCTGAAAGCGATCTCCAATAATATTAAGGTTGGAGGTGCAGGAATTATATTGGGATATGAAACATGTATCTGCAATAAAATTTTTGGTATTTGGAAAAACAGGGACATCCATCCGGATTTTCTGTCGTTTTGTTCGTATCAGTATATTGCAGTTATTGAGAACGGGCAGAGATATGGAAGAAAATCCATTGACGAAAATTATATGAGTAATCAGATAGAAATTATGAAAGAAGTTATAAAAGAAAGCGGTTTGAATGTACCGGAATTACATATTGACGAATGGAATTTTACCGTTTCCAACAGAAATGTTATCAATGACAGTTGTGAACAGGCAGCCTATATTATAAAAAACTGTATGGATGTCTCCGACAGGGTTAATCTTATGGCATACTGGCACGCACTGGATACTTATTCTTATTACTATGACACGGATTGTGTTTTAAATGGTGATTCCGGTCTGATTACAGGAGATGGAATATGTAAACCATCGTTTTTTGCATTCTGGTTTTTAAATAGAATACAGTCAAATTTATTAAAAAAACAGCACATGCCATGGTTACAGGAAACGGACGTAACAATTATACGATAGTATGCCACAATTATAAAAAGCTGACATCAAGATATGTGTTTTCGGAAGAAAATGAGATTGAGATTGAAAATATCAATCAATATACCGATGATGAAGACTCTCTGAATCTCAAATTCTGTTTTCATAATATAAAGAATGGAAAATATCAGATTAAACAATATTATGTAAACAGGAAGAATGGTAGTGTGCAGGATTTGTGGAGACAGCTGGGATATTCGAGGGAACTGGAAAACAGTGAAATTGATTATCTTAAGAGTGTGTCGATGCCGGGAATGAAAATGGAAACCGTTCAGGTGAAAAATGGAATTTTAACGCTGGAGAATATAATTATGCCACAGGAAATACGGATG
>ENA-OQER01000541-OQER01000541.1-human-gut-metagenome-genome-assembly--contig:-NODE-541-length-20289-cov-14.101776_pt1 | contig 20289 bp, 21 predicted proteins | sample MGYA00242797_ERZ504639 | MGnify/ENA primary metagenome ERZ504639 (study PRJEB26092, sample SAMD00036306) | human gut metagenome | host: Homo sapiens | study: EMG produced TPA metagenomics assembly of...
GAATGGTTTGTTTGCCAGGATCATTGGCAAAATTAGTGCACTTACCATTCTGCAATACGTAAACTTCATTAACGACAAGCCCATTGGCAGAATTAAGTATGCACTAAATTAATTCCGCCAACAGGTAAAATTAATCTTTCAGGCAGCCGATAGGCACCACATATACTCCGTCTTCTCTGCGGTAAGCATAGTCGCCGACAGCTGTGAGTACCATCATAAAAGATGGGGATTTCATCTTGGTTGTGTCTATCTTGTCAGCAAGAGCAGTTAGCGTAGAGACTCCTTTTTCGATGGCTTGTGCACCACCCAGCTTAATTTCGATGAGACCGTATGAACCGTTGCGGAGATGGAGAACAGCATCACATTCCAAGCCGTTCTTGTCGCGATAATGATAGACGTTGCCATCTATGGCATCTGCATATACACGAAGATCACGAACGCATAAGGTCTCGAAAAGTAAGCCGAAAGTCTCCAAGTCGTTGATGAGATCATCAGGACCAAGGCCTAATGCTGCCACAGCAATAGATGGATCAACGAAATATCGGGTTTCAGCCGAACGGATGGCTGTCTTGCTGCGAAGGTTCGGATTCCAGGCAGGCATGTCCTCTATGACGAAGATTTTTTTGAGCGCACCGATGTAACTCTGAACAGTCTTGTCTGCCAGCGTCTCATCATCATTTTCCATCATGTCTTGTCGTATGGCTCCGATACTGACTTGTCCACCTTGTGAACGGGCGTATGAACGCAGAAGGAGTTTGGTTCGTTCGCTGTTTCTGCTGATTTTATCTACCCTTGAAATATCTGTCTTAACCACCGCATTGTAATAGTCGTATGCCTGTCGCAAGGCAGCTCTTGTGTTCTTGGTTGTAGCACTGGGCCATCCTCCTCTGCAGACGAGAAAGGCGATATCTTCCAGTTTCAATTTGTTGAAACCTTCTTGGTTTGCATTTCCTTTAAACAGTTCGCTGATACTTACTTCGCCTGTAGATTCTCTCGATTCCCATAATGACATAGGGCGCATGGTAATCCAAGCGAAACGTCCTGTACCCGTGTGATGTATTTTTTCAGATGATGTAGGCACGGCAGAACCAGTGAGGATAAACAAGCCTTCCTCACCTTGGTGGTCCACTTCAAATCGTATGGCATCCCAGATTTGCGGAATGATTTGCCATTCGTCAATGAGACGTGGCTTTTCTCCTTTTAGGAGCATTTTTATCTTTAAATTCGCCATTTCCAGATAGTTGTTTTGGTTGTCTGGGTCTGCCATGTATAGCACGCTTTTGGCCTTTTGTTCTGCTGTGGTTGTTTTTCCACACCATTTTGGTCCTTCTATCAATACAGCTCCAACTTCTTCTAATCTGTATTCCAATAGTTTATCTGCAATTCTTTTCTTGTATTCCTTCATGTCAAATCTCTTTTATTTCTGCTGCAAATATACGATGAAATCTTGGAATTACCAAATTTGGCTGTGTTTTGTTACCCAATTTGGCTGTAATTTGTTACCTAATTTGGCGAAAAAAGACTGTCTTCATCTGAAAGGTTATGTCAGATGAGGACATTTCCTGTTTTAGTCGACATGAAAATCAGTTTACGCATGCCTTTTCTCGTAGGCCAGGCTGTGGTCGTGCTTGTCGATGTCGTGTTTCGACTTGCTCTTGATAACCAGCCAAACGCCTGAGAAGACGAGGAGGGCGGCAAGAGCTGCGTGCCTTTGAAGACTGCCAGGCCTACGAGCACGCTGACAGAAACAGAGACCAAGGGCTGCACATAATTGTATACCGAAACCACTGTGGGTCGGAGTGTCTTCTGACCTATCATCATCAGGATGTAGCCCAGATAAGTGCCGAAGAAGATGACGTAGCCCGTTTCCCACCATGCCGATACTGGCACCTCAGCCCATGGGATGGAAGCCACATGAGAGGCGGAGAAAGGCAGGATCATGACCGATGCCAGGTGAACATCCACTTGTTGATGGTGAAGAGCGAATACTTTCCCACCAAGGGCTTGAAGAGCGACAGATAGAGCGCAAACGACAGTTGTGCGGCCATGCAGAGTAAGTCGCCCCAGATGTTTCCCACTTTGGCATTTCCCGCCGTGGCACTTGTCATGATGATGAGCACGGCACCGCTGCAGCCTAAGAGTACGCCAGCCACCTTCTTCCAGGTGATGGGCTCGCGGAGGATGAGGAACGACAGAATCATGGCGAAGATAGGCATCGATGTAGTCATGATGCTCGAATTGCTGGGCGAGGTGATGCTCAGTCCGATGGTGTAGCAGCACTGGTTGAATACCAGTCCGAAGAGTCCTGCTCCAGCCAACTTGATGATGTCGGTTGTAGGGATGTGCTCCCTGCGGGTGAAGAGTGAAGTGAGCCAGAAGAGGATGGCTCCGCCAGAACGCGGAATGATACCATGTCGATGCCTCGATGCCGTGTGTCATGGCATCCTTGCCTACAGGTGCCATCAGTCCCCAGAATGCGCCCGATCCAAAGAGACACAAGTGGGCTAAAAGTGGTTTGTTGTTACCCATTTTACCTTATTTAATATAAAAAATCGGTGCAAAGGTACAAAATTTCGGTTAAATTGATTATATTTGCCCTAAGTTTTAGAGTTAAAGTAGATAAAAGTATAAACCTATGCAGAAATATGCCGATTATATCAAGCAGATAGAGATAGACTCTCTATGGAGTGGTACCAAGCACATACTTTGGAACCTCGACCGCAGGGTGAACATCCTGAGCGGTGTGAACGGAGTGGGAAAGAGCACCATTCTCAACAAGGTGGTGAAAGGCCTGAGTGCCGGGGGTGAGTTTCCAAGCCATCTGCTCAAGGGTGTTCATCTGAAGGTGGAGCCCGAGGAGGCTAAGTGGATTCGGTTTGACGTGATTCGTTCGGTCGACCGTCCGCTGCTCAACTCTGAGATGATCAGCAAGGTGGATCTTACGCTTGTCACCGAGCTCGACTGGCAGCTCTTCCAGTTGCAGCGCAAGTATCTCGACTATCAGGTGAACATCGGCAACCGTATCATTGCCGTGCTGCAGAGTGGTGAACCCGATGCTGCCCAGAAGGCTCAGGCGCTCAGCGAGCCCAAGAGGATGTTTCAGGACATCGTGGACGACCTGTTCCGCGAGACAGGCAAGACCATCATCCGCACTGCCAACGAGATCAAGTTCAACCAGATCGGCGAGGTGCTGCAGCCTTATCAGCTGTCGGCAGGCGAGAAGCAGATGCTTGCCATTCTGCTCACTGTGCTGGTGGAAGACAATCAGTCCTATGTGCTCTTCATGGACGAGCCTGAGATCAGTCTTCACTTTGAATGGCAGAAGCAGCTTATCTCCTTGGTGCTGAAGTTGAACCCCAACATTCAGATTATCATGACAACCCACAGTCCTGCTGTGGTCATGGACGGCTGGACCGACCGTGTGACTGAGGTGAACGACATAACGATTAAGTGATGTTTTAGTGTTTAATGTTTAGTGTTTAATTGTTCTGCTTATGGCTAAACGTTTAACCGATAATATCAATTCGCAATACTTCGAGGCCATCAACAAGATGACTCCGAAGAAAGCCCGGCGCAGAATAGTAGTCTACGTCGAGAGCTACGACGATGTGTTCTTCTGGCGCTCGGTGCTTGGCCGTTATGAGGACGACAAACTAACTTTCGATATCATGCTGCCTTCGCGCAACCAGCATCTTGACAGGGGCAAGAAGGCTGCCATCTCCAATATGCTCAAGGGCGTGGGCAGAGACATGATAGCCTGTGTGGATGCCGACTACGACTATATTCTGCAAGGCGCTACGGAGATGTCGAGACAGATGTTGGAGAATCCCTATATCTTTCATACTTATGCCTACGCGATAGAAAACTTCCAGTGTTATGCCAAGGGACTGCACGAGACCTGTGTGATGGTGACGCTCAACGACCATCGCATTTTCAACTTTGAGCGCTTCCTGCAGTCTTATTCCCAAACCATCTGGCCTCTCTTTGTATGGCATGTTGTCTTTCTGCAGCGCCGCAAGATGACGATGCACTTCGATATGTGCGAGTTCAACAAGGTGGTGGTGCTTCCCTCAGTACGCATTCAGAATCCGAAGTGGGCGATAGAGTATCTGAGCAAGAAGGTGAGGGCGAAGATGTTCCAGCTGGAGCGCCGTTTCCCCAAACTCAAGGATGCCTTGCCTGAGACAGAGCGGATGTTGCGCGACTTGGGAATCAACGACAACAATACTTATCTTTACATCCAGGGTCATCATCTTTTCGACCTGGTAGTGAGTCCGGTGGTGCAGACGGTGTGCGACATTCTGCGCAATGAGCAGGAGAACGACATCCGCGACCGTGCTGTTCACAGCGAACAGGCACGCACCGAAATAGCTTGCTACGAGAACAGCCTCGGCAAGGTGAAGATGATGATGAAGAAAAATACCTACTATCAGTTCTCTCCGGAATTCCAGAAGATCCTGGCGGACGTGGAAAAATATTTGGAAAAGGATTTTTAAAGGTAAAAAGGTAAAAAGGTAAAAAAGTGAAAGGATAAAAAAGTGAAAGGGTAAAAAAGTAAAAGGGTAAAAAGGATTTTTAAAGGTAAAAAAGTAAATACTTTATCAGCAAGAAGGCTCTTTTTACCTTTTTACTTTTTTACCTTTAGAAATCCTTTTTACCTTTAAAAATTACACGTATGTCTCGAGGAACTTCAATGTTCCCTCTACCTTCAACGTCTGGGTGGAGGCTGGAACCACGGTGCTTTCGCCGCCCTGCAGGGTGATGGTGTTGCCCTCGTTGTCGGTGATGGTGGCTTGGCCCTTCAGGCCGATGAGAATCACGAAACTGTCGAGTTCAGAGTAATCGAGCGTCATAGGTTCGTCGAGATCGTAGACAGCGGTGCAAAAATAAGGGCAGCGCACGATGCTGACACCCTGATTCTTCACAGGTTTGTATTCCTGTCGATAATTGGACAGCACGGTGTAGTCGATACACTCGGCAGCTTCCTTGGTGTGCAGCTGTCGATAGTTGCCGTCCTTGTCCTTGCGCTTGAAGTCGTAGATGCGGTAAGTCACCGTCGCTGGTTTGCTGTATCTCTGCCACGAAGCAACCCGTTCCGATGGCGTGTATTCTGCTGCAGGGATAAAGAAGCAGTCGTCCTCCTTCACCTTGTATTGTGCCAGGCGTCGGTGATGGTGTCGTTCTCCACCATCTTTTTGTACTCTTCGGGTGTGATCTTCATTTTCAGACCGTTGTATAGCTTGGCCTCGGGCTCGCATGGCAGGGCGTACCACATCTCTGTCTTTCCGCGCTCCTTGCCTTGCTTGTGCGCTATCTCGTCGTTGGGGTGCACCTGAATGGAGAGGTCGGTGTTGGCGTCGATAAACTTGATGAGCAGCGGAAACTCATTGCCGAATCGCTGATAGTTCTCCTTGCCTAAGAAGCTGTCTTTCAGTTCGGCGACTACCTCGTTGAGGCTTTTGCCTTTCATCTCGCCGTCAGCCACGATGCTCTCGTTGCCAGGCACACCTGAGATTTCCCAGCTCTCGCCCACCTTCTCCTGCTGCAGGTTGAGGTCTTTGAAGTTGATAATCTTGTTGCCACCCCAGATGGTGGACTTCAATAAGGGTTCAAATTTTAATGGTTTCATTGTGTTTATAATTTACAGTCAGATAGAATAAGTTTTTTACTCTTTTGCTTTTTTAGCTCAACACTTGTTATAGTTGAGTATTTATTATACAAATAACGAGCAGAGTACACTTATTATTTTATGTTATGTTGATTTTATTTTTCTATTTTTCATCCTTTACATGAAACACCTTATCAGCAAGAAGGCTCTTTTTACTTTTTTACCTTTTTACTTTTTTACCGTTTTCCTTCCCCCCTAATTCTCCTTCCAGAAGGCTGGTGTGAAGATCACGAGTACGGTAAAGATTTCCAGACGGCCGATGAGCATCATGAGCGAGCAGAACCACTTGGCCAGATCGGGCAGTTCGCTCCACGACATGGTGGGTCCAATCTCTGTTCCCAAGGTTGGTCCTACGTTTCCCACGCAACTCAGCGTGATGGTGATGGAATTGGTGTTGTCGATTCCCATCGCTATCATCGTGAACGAGATGATGACGCAGATGATGAGATAGATGGTGAGGAAAGCCAGCAGCGTGACGCGTTTCTGCATGGGCACGTTCACCCCGTCGATCTTGAGCGGCAGCACGGCGTTGGGGTGCAATATCTGTCGGAACTCATTCTTCACCATGCGCAGCAGGATGACGCCACGGATGCATTTCAGTCCACCGCTCGTACTGCCCGAGCAGGCACCGATAAACATACACATCGACAGCACCACCCATGTGACGTGAGGCCAGAGTGCGGCATCGTCGTTGAAGAGACCAGTGGTCGTGATAAACGAAACCACCTGGAAGATGGCGCTGCGGAAGGCGTGTTCTATATCGTAGTTGCGCATCACCATGAGCTCAACCATAATGAAGATGCTGAAGACCGTGACGAGGAAGATGTAGAATCGAACTCGGAGTTGCGAAACAGTTCCTTGATCTTAAACTTGATGACGGCGGCATAGAGCAGTGTGAAGTTGACACCCGATAGGAAACAGAAGAACGTACAGATGTATTCGAGCGATGGCGAATGGAAGAACTCGGTACTGGTGTTGTGGGTGGAGAAGCCTCCCGTTGCCGTTGTCGTCATGGCATAGTTGAAACTGTCGAAAAGTCCCATTCCCGCTACATAATACGACAGAATGCAGGCGATGGTGAGCATGAGATAGATGCTCCAAATCCACTTTGCCGATGTGGAGATACGTGGATGCAACTTGGTCTTGATAGGGCCTGTGGCTTCGGCGGCAAACACCTTGGTCTGTCCGCCTACGAGCGATGGCAGCAGGGCGATGGTGAAGAACACGATACCCAGTCCGCCTATCCACTGTGTGAGTGATCGCCAGAACAGCAGTCCGTGCGGAAAGCACTCCACGTCGTCGAGTATGGTGGCTCCGGTGGTGGTGAATCCCGACATCGTCTCGAAGTAGGCATCGGTGAAGTGGTTGATGTAGCCGCTCACCATGAAGGGCAGCGTGCCGAAGAGGCTGAAGATAATCCACGATAGCGAGACAACGAGATAGGCGTCGCGTCGCGACATGGAGTTGTCGGCTCCGTGTCCTCGCCATTTCAGGATGAGTCCTCCGCCAATGGTGGTCAGCGTTGCCACGATGAAGGCAAAGATGTCTTCCTGCTGATAGTAGACAGCTACCAGCAGACTGAGCAGCAGCAGCGAAGCCTCAATGAAGAGCAGCTGCCCCAGAACCTTGTATATCAGTTTCCAGTTGATCATTCTTTCTGTTCAAGTTTTCTCAAGTGAGGGAAGTTTTAAGAAGTTAATGGAAGTTCCCATTACCTCCCATCATACAAAGTATTTTTCTATCTTCTTCATATTGATGTTGTGGCAGAATACCATGACCGAGTCGCCCGCTTCAATCTGCGTGTTGCCCGAAACGAGCATTCCCTCCTCGCCACGCACCAGTCCGCCGATGGTCACGCCGATGGGCATTCCCAGGTCCTTGACAGGCTTCTTGGTTACCTTGGATCCTTCTTTGGCGATAAACTCCGCCACGTCGGCATTGGCGTTCATGAGGAATCTCACGTTCATCACGTCGGCGTCGAGCATCATCTGATAGATGTAGCTGGCGGCAATCACCTTCTTGTTGATGATGGTTCCGATGTCGAGGCTCTCAGCCATGCTCACGTAGTCGACGTTCTCTACGGCAGCCACGGTCTTTCTCACTCCCATGCGCTTGGCTGTGAGGCATGCCAGGATATTGGTCTCTGCGTTTCCCGTCAGCGCCACGAAAGCCTGCGTGCTGCGTATCCCCTCCTCGTTGAGCAGCGGGATGTCGCGTCCGTCGCCATGGATGACGAGCGTCTTGTTCTCGTCGAGTATTTCGTTGAGGTACTCACACCGTGCCTCGTCCTTCTCGATGATTTTGCACTCCATGTATTCGGGCATTTTCTTCACGGCTCTCACGGCCGTGCGTCCTCCGCCCATAATCATCACGTTCTTCACGTCCACATAGTGCTCCTTGCCCACTATCTTTCGGATGTAGGGAATATAGTTGCGAGTGGTCATGAAGTAAGCCAGGTCGTAGAGTTTCAACTCGTCGTTACCGCCGGGGATGATGGTTTCGTCGCCTCGCTTGATGGCCACTACGTGGTAGGGGTCGTTGGGTCCGCTGATGTCCTTGAGCGGCTGGTTCAGTATCTCGCAGGTCTGTCGCAGCTTGATGCCGAGCATCACCAGGCGCCGTCGTGCACGTCCCATCGCTGTCTCACCCAACTCATCTTCAGTCCGTTGTTAATGTCGACAGCGGCGAGCATCTCTGGATATATCAGCTTGCTGATGCCCAGTCCCTGGAAGAACTCCTGTGCCTGCGGATCCATGTATTCGGGGTTGTCCACGCGTGCCACCGTTCGCTTGGCTCCCAGGTTTTTCGCCAGGATGCTGGCAGTGATATTGGTGCTCTCCAATGGCGTGACAGCGATGAAGAGGTCGGCGTCTGCCGTTCCCGCATCTCGCAATACCCTCAGGCTTGTAGGCTTTCCCACCATGGTGAGCAGGTCGCAGTCGGAGCCGATGCTTGCCAGCCGCTCCTCGCTCTCGTCGATGAGTGTTATCTCCTCGTTGCTGCGTGACAGGAGTCTCGCCAGGTGCGTTCCGATGGCGTATGCGCCAGCAATGATGATTTTCATTCTTTTATAATAGCTTCTTTGATAGATTTTTTATCCATGTGTACGATTTCTCTGAGCTGTGCTATCGTGCCGTGTTCCACAAACTCGTCGGGCAGTCCCATGCGGATGACGTGAGGATGATAGTCGTGGTCGCTCATCCATTCTATGACGGCAGAGCCGAAGCCACCCATGCGCACGCCGTCCTCGATGGTTACGATGCGGTTGAATCTGCTACCTATCTCGTGGAGCAGTTTCTCGTCGAGCGGTTTCAGGAATCGCATGTCGTAGTGAGCCACGCTCAGTCCCTCCGTCTCTTTCTCCACTTCGGCTATGGCCTCGGCAGCATCGTTTCCGATAGGTCCGAGGGTGAGCACAGCCACGTCGGTGCCTTCCTTCAGTTTTCTGCCCGTTCCGGTCACGATTTCCTGCATGGGGTTTCGCCAGTCGGTGAGCACACCGTTGCCTCTGGGGTAGCGTATCACGTAGCAACCGTGGTGGGGCAACTGGGCCGAGTACATCAAGTTGCGCAGCTCGTGCTCGTTCATAGGCGATGCGATGGTGAGGTGGGGCACAGGCCGCAGCGCCGCCAGGTCGAAGGCTCCGTGGTGTGTGGGTCCGTCCTCACCAACGAGTCCAGCCCTGTCGAGACACAGCACCACGGGCAGACTGAGCAGCGCCATGTCGTGTATGATGTTGTCGTAAGCTCGCTGTGCGAACGAGCTGTATATGTTGCAGAACGGCATGAGTCCGTCCTTTGCCATTCCTGCCGAGAAGGTGACGGCGTGTCCTTCGGCTATGCCCACGTCGAACACCCTGTCGGGCATCTGCTTCATCATGATGCTCATGGAGCATCCGGTGGGCATGGCGGGCGTTACACCCACGATGTTGTGGTTCTGCTGTGCCAGTTCGAGCAGGGTGTTTCCGAAGACGTCCTGATATTTGGGCGGCTGGTTGCTGGTGTCGCTCACTAATCGCTCGCCCGTCTCGGGATCAAACTTTCCTGGTGCATGCCAGATGGTGGCGCTCTTCTCAGCAGGCTCGTAGCCCTTGCCCTTGATGGTGTGCAGGTGGAGCAACTTGGGGCCTTTCATGTCCTTGAGTTGTCGCAGCACGCGCACCACTTCGCGTATGTCGTGTCCGTCGAAGGGTCCGAAGTACCGTATGTTCATTCCCTCGAAGATGTTCTGCTGGTGGCTCAGTGCCGACTTCAGCGCGTTGTTCAGTCTCAGTATTCCCTTTCGCCTGTCATCGTTGAGGTAGCCTTTCGAGTGCAGCCATTGCGAGGCCTTGAACCTCAGTCGGTTGTAGGTATCGTTGGTGTCGAGGTTGAGCAGGTATTTCTCCATACCTCCCACGGCCCGGTCGATACTCATATCGTTGTCGTTGAGTATGATGAGCAGGTCGTTGGGCGTGCTCGATACGTTGTTGATTCCCTCGAAGGCGAGTCCTCCGCTCATGGCTCCGTCGCCTATCACTGCCACTACGTGCCTGTCGTTCTCCCCCTTCTGCTTGGCGGCCACAGCCATGCCGAGCGCCGCCGAAATGGAGTTGCTGGCGTGCCCGCAGGCAAAGGTGTCGTATTCGCTCTCTAAGGGAGTGGGGAAGGGGCGTATGCCGTGCAGCCTCGGTTGGTGCAGAAGCGTCGCGCCGCCCGGTCAGTATCTTGTGGCCATAGGCTTGATGGCCCACGTCCACACGATGCGGTCGTAGGGTGTATTATATATATAATGTAGGCTACGGTGATTTCGACGACACCCAGCGAGGAGGCGAAATGTCCGGGGTTGACCGCCACCTCTTCGATGATGTCCTCGCGCAGTTCCCTGCAGAGTTCCGGCAGCTCGTCGATGCTCAGCTTGCGCAGGTCTTCGGGATACTTGATGTTGCTTAAAAGGCTAAACTTCTCTTTGTCCATGTCTTCATCTCATGAATAACCATGCAAAGGTAGTATTTTTTTTTCAGTATATGTCATTTTTGTCCTTTTTATTTCTGTTTTCCCACATTTTCTTCGTATATTTGCATCCCGACAAATCAATAATATCACAACATAATGAGAAAAAACATCTTCCTTTTAGGAGCCTTGCTGGCCGTTTCAGCCGCCACGATGGCTCAGGTCAAGCAGGGAGCATCTCGCGCAGATGCTCTCGCAGATCGAGAAAATGCAGAAGACATCGGCTGCCGACAAGGCGCTCTTCAATGCCATCGCTGCCAACAGTATCGACGACTTGGTGAAGAACCGTGCCAATGCCGGTCCTGTAGACACTCACTTCAGCGTGGAGACTCCTGCGCAGCGCATCCACAATCAGAAGAGCTCTGGCCGTTGCTGGATGTTCAGCGGCATGAACGTGCTGCGTGCCAACTTCGCCAAGCTCATGCCGACTCCCTGGCAGTGGAGTTCTCGCAGGACTATCTCTTCTTCTACGACCAGTTGGAGAAGGCCAACCTCATGCTTCAGGGCGTCATCGACCATGCACGCAAGTCCATCGAGGACCCTCAGGTGCAGTTCTTCTTTAAGAGTCCGCTCAACGACGGCGGAACTTTCTGCGGCGTAGCGACCTGGCAGCCAAGTACGGACTGGTGCCTATGAGCGCGATGCCCGAGACCTATTCGAGCGAGAACACCAACAAGATGAGCCGTCTCGTGGCAAGCAAGCTGCGTGAGTACGGACTGGAGCTTCGCCGCATGGCTGCTGCAGGCAAGAACGCCAAGCAGATAGCGGCCCGCAAGACCGAGATGCTCGCCACCGTCTATCACATGCTATGCCTCACCCTGGGCGAGCCTGTCAAGGAGTTCAGCTACGCCTTCCGCAACAAGGACGGCAAGCAGATGGGCGATGCGAAGACCTATACTCCCAAGAGTTTCTACGACGCTACCGTGGGCAAGGAACTCAACGGCACCTTTATCATGGTGATGAATGACCCACGCCGCCCCTACCACAAGACCTACGAGGTGGAGTACGACCGCCACACCTACGACGGCCACAACTGGAAGTATCTCAACCTGCCTATGGACGAGATTGCCAGCCTCGCCATCGCCTCGCTCAAGGATGGTCGCAAGATGTACTCCAGCTACGATGTGGGCAAGCAGTTCGACCGCAAGCGCGGTTATCTCGATCTCGACAACTATGATTATGCCTCGCTCTTCGGTACCACGTTCCCAATGAACAAGGCCGAGCGCATCAGCACCTTCGACAGCGGTTCTACCCACGCCATGACGCTCACCGCCGTCGACCTCGACGCCAATGGCAAGCCGCTGAAGTGGAAGGTGGAGAACAGCTGGGGCGCGACAACGGACAGAAGGGCTGTCTCATCATGACCAACCGCTGGTTCAATGAGTACATGTTCCGCCTCGTGGTCGACAAGCAGTATGTTCCTGCCCAGCTCCTCAAGGAGTTCGACCAGAAGCCAGTGATGCTTACAGCCGACGATCCTCTCTTCCAGTTAGAAGACTAATCATCCCAATTTACTCAACTTTCGTACTTACGGAAGTTGAGTAATTTTTTATCATCACTTTTATTCTTTTTTGAATAATTTTCGTACCTTTGCCCCAAAAATAGAGAATATCATGCAAGAAATGAAGACCCGCGAGCGCATCATCGCTCTTGTCAATAAGGAAGTAGTTCCCGCCATCGGCTGCACCGAACCGATGGCTGTGGCGTTGTGTACGGCCAAGGCAGCCACTCTGTTGGGCAAGCGTCCCGACAGTATCGAGGTGCTGCTCAGCCCCAATATGCTCAAGAATGCCATGGGCGTGGGCATTCCCGGCACCGGAATGATCGGCCTGCCCATCGCTGTAGCCTTGGGTGCCCTTATCGGCAAGCCCGAATATGAGCTCGAAGTGCTCAAAGACCTCACCCCCGAAGTTCTGCAGCAGGGCAAGCGCTACATCGAGGATGCCGACATAGACATCAAGCTGAAGCAGGGCATCGTCGAGAAACTCTACATCGAGGTTGTCTGTCATTCGGGTAAAGACCAGGCTGCCGCCATCATCGCGGGCAGCCACACCCACTTTGTCTTTGCCGAGCGCAACGATGAGGTGGTGCTCGACGAGCGACAGCCCGGAGGCGCCGATGAGGACGACACCGACATACAACTTTCTATGCGCATGGTCTACGACTTCGCCATGACAGCTCCCCTCGACGAGATCAGTTTCATTCTGAAGACCAAGGAGTACAACATGCGGGCAGCCGAGCTCTCCATCAAAGGCAACTACGGCCATTGCTTAGGCAAGACCATGGACCGCCCCATGAGTCACGGTATCTTCGGCAACAGCATCTTCTCGCACATCATCTCGCGCACCGCATCGGCATGCGACGCCCGTATGGGAGGAGCCATGATTCCCGTGATGAGCAACAGCGGCAGCGGCAACCAGGGCATCTGTGCCACCAATCCTGTTGCCGTCTATGCCCTCGAGAACGAGAACACCGAGGAAGAACTCATCCGAGCCTCATGCTCAGCCATCTCACCGCCATCTACATCAAGCAGAGCCTCGGCAAGCTGTCGGCGCTGTGCGGCTGCGTGGTGGCGTCCATAGGCAGCAGTTGCGGCATCACCTATCTCATGGGCGGTGACTATCAGCGCATCTGCAACTCGGTGAAGAATATGGTGGCCAACCTTACGGGCATGATCTGCGACGGAGCCAAGCCCAGTTGTTCGCTTAAGATCTCGTCGGGAGTCAGCACCGCTCTGCTCTCCTCGCTGCTCGCCATGGAGGGCCGTTGTGTCACTTCTGCCGAGGGCATCGTCGACGACGATGTAGACCGCTGCATCCACAACCTCACCTCCATCGGTGCCGATGCCATGCGTACCACCGACGACATGGTGCTCAACATCATGACTCATAAGTAACTCCTTAATAAAAAACTTATAAAAGCACTTCGATAATTCCCGAGCAATGAACAGATTTTTTTTGACTCTCCTTGTCCTGCTGGCAAGTCTCAGAATGATGTCGGCAGGGTGGCACGACGTGCCCCTGCAGTCGCAGATAACCCATGTGCAGCCCATGACGGGACTCGTGCTCTGGGAAGACCTTGCCCATCGCCTCTATACCACTTATGGGCAGAGCCATGCCATGGAGTTCGCCTATCTGCCTCCGTGCCGGGTGGTGACGGGATGCGATGATGACGGAACCGTACATTATGACTGGAGCTATCTCGAAACCCTGCTCGATGACATCAAGGGGCGCAGCCATCAGGCAGTGCTACGCTTCTTCTATGAGTATCCCGGCGAGACAATGGTCGACGGCAACGAAGGAACCACAGCCGTGCCAGCCTATATCAAGGCAAGGAGCGACTACCACGAAACCTTCAGCCATACTGGCGACGGGGCTTGCTACTATGCCGACTGGAGCAATGCCGAGCTGAAGCGTTTCACCAAGCAGTTTTATGCCGATTTCGCAGCCCGTTATGCCTCCGATCCCCGCATCGCCTTCATCGAGGTAGGTTTCGGCCATTGGTCGGAGTATCACATTTACGACGGCAGCAATACCAATATTCAGTTGGGCAAGAATTTCCCGACCAAGGAATACCAGAAGGAGTTCTTCCTCCACCTAGCCAGTGTGATGCCCATTCCTTGGGCCATCAGCATCGATGCTGCCAGCACCAAGTATGCCCCCTTCCGCAGCGATGCCGAGCTGAGGGCGTTGCGTTTCGGGCTGTTCGACGACTCGTTCATGCACCAGAACCACGAGCTGAGCTCCGGCGACGGCTACAACGAGCAGTGTTGGCTGAACATGGGCTTCGAAGAGCACTGGCAGACAGGAGTCTGCGGTGGCGAGGTGAGCTATTACACCAAGAACGACCAGCCTGGGTTCACCAATTCTGCTGGTATGTACGGGCACACTTGGGAGGAACAGGCTGCCAAATATCACATCACCTTTATGATAGCCAACAACAATCCGGGTGGCAAGAACGACTACAACAACCCCTCGCGCTTCAAGGAGTGCAGCATGGCTTCGGGCTATCATTTCGAGGTGACGAGATGTCAGACTGATGGCGTTCAGACATGCCTCACTGTGACCAATAAGGGCGTGGCTCCACTCTATCGTGACGCCTACTTTGCCATAGGCATGGTACGTTCAGGAGAGTCTCTTCGTGGATTGTTGCCTGGCGAGAGTCTCGAAGTCACGATTCCCGCTTCTTTGTCATCTGCCGCCGATGGCACACTTCTACATAAGCCCGTCATTGTGAGCGATTATATCCTCGATACACAGCAGATAGAATACGACTGTCGTCTCACGACGACATCCGTTTCTTCCCTCTCTGTTCCTGCCTCTTCCTCCTTGTCTTCCCGTTTGTCTTACAATCTCCGTGGGCAGTCTGTTCCTCGCTCCACGCGAGGCATCGTCATCAGCCGAGGCTGCAAGTTTGTCAATAAGTAGCTGCCTGTCTGTGGATTCCGCTTGGCATTGGGTTGCCTAACTCTCCCAAAGTCGAAAAAGACTAATGACTAATGACTAAAAAATAAGTTGCTCGCTTATATAAAGCTGATGTTTATACACCAAAATTCAAGGTTTGCGTATTCCGCACATACACAGCAACTTACAGCACTGTTTCTTGCTCTTTTTGCCCTGTTTCGCTTAACAAGTCATTCTACAAATGAACAAACAGCCGAAAAATGTATTATCTTTGCAGAAGAAAAGCAGCTCTCGGCAATTTGAAAGCAAGCTTTCATTGCGCTCGTTTGCATTTTCTTTGCAGCGTCAACCAATGAAAGTGCTCAGGGAGCCTCTCAGGAGGCATCTATTACGACCAAGGGCGGTCACAATAGACGACAAGCGCCGGTCATCTATTAAGACCCAAAAGGTGGCACTATCGGGCAGCTGACAAAGTAATAAACTATCATTTACACAACTTACACAAATGGGGAAGTTAAAGAATTTAAAGAAGTTAGAGAAGTTAAAGCCATATGCTTTATGGCTAAATCTTCAACCCAAAAAGGCTGTTGGCTTTAACTTCTAACGACCGAAGGGAGTGATAACTTCTATAACTTCCCTCATGAGAAAGTTCAGTAAATCTAAAACCTACAGAACTATGATTAATTACAGCATCGTAAAGCGCAGCGTGAACGCAAACCTCATTGAAATCAACCAGGCAAAGTCACGCATCAACCAGGCAAAGAAGGAGGGCAAGACACCGCAGCCAGCCGACCTCGCACTCGTGAAGACCGAGAAGCAGAACGCCTTCGCCGTCGCACAGTACACCGGAGTGATGAACATCGACAAGTTCTCCCGCCACATCTCAAGCCACGGCAGCGTGTACAGCAGGGCAGACATCGCGGCCATCCTCTACCTCACCGTCGACTGTATGCGAGAGCAGTTGCTTGAGGGCAAGAAGATCCGCCTCGCGACCTCGGTGACTTCTCCGTTTCTCTCTCCAGCAAGGGTGTGGAGGACCCCAACGCCTTCAATGCTCAGAACATCACTGGTGTGAAGGTGATCTGGGAGCCAGGCGCAGAGTTCAAGTCACTCCGTGAGACGCAGAGTTCAACCTCGTTGCATCCCGTGACGCACAGGCAGCCGTCATCAAGTCCATCAAGCAGGGCAAGGACAACGTCGACATCAGCAAGCCTGCCTCTCCATCTACTGGCGGCAGCACCGAAGGCGGCGGTTCTCAGACTGGCGGCGGCTCTCAGACTGGCGGTAACACCGACAATACCCAGGGTGGCGGCGGCTCTCAGACCGAAGGCGGCGGCACTGGTGACGGAGAATAAATTTTAGTCAAGAGTATTTTTGAGTCAAGAATTTGAGAAACAGAGAAACAACGTTTATCGCGCGTAGCGAAATAGAAAATGCCGACAGAAAAGCAAAGGCATTTGTAGAAAAATTCTTAAATTGCTTCCCCTTCGGACGCCGAACGTTGTTTCTCAAATTCTTGACAAAGACAAAAATCTTCTTGACAAAACTTTGATAAATACTTAGATTGATGAAAACATTCTATGTCTCGCTCATTCTTTCCATCCTTCTTCTCGTAGGTGGATTCCTGAGTCCTCCATTAGGAATCATCGACAGCAGTGTCCTTTCTGCCGTAGGACTCCTCTTTGCATTCGCCACTCTTGCCCAGCTTCCCCAAATGCTTGCAGCCATTGCCCAGGGCCGCACCTTCCGCCTCACCAAGGGCGACTTGACAGCAGAGGTGACAAGCAACTCTGGTGAAACGTGACAGGAAAATCTAATACAATCAGGCTCGCTCCATAAAGGGTGAGCCTGTTTTTTTATTGTGGTCATTTTCGGTCATGGTCATTTTGGTCAAACTCGACTTTTGATGATCTTTGCAAGATTTAGCCATTTAGTCTTTAGTCATTAGTCATTTTCGATTTTGAAGAAATGTTACTCAACTTCCGTATATGAGAAAGGTGTTATAAAATAAAAGAAGTCAACATGATTGACTCCTTTTTATGGTTCTTGTTGTGCGGATTATAATTCCCATTCGTAGGTGTCGTAAACCACGCCTCTTCCTCCGAAACCTTCTTTCTGATAGATGAGGCTGGCATTGAGCACTTTTCCTCCTTCTTCATTGGATGTTCCGAAATCGAAATATTTGCAGTCCTTATACCTTATTTTAATGAGATCCTGAAACAATGCGTCGAGTGCATGCGACTGCTTTCCTTCTTCTGATGCGGAGATGTACTGCGTGTGGACCACTTTCCTGCTGATGTATAAAACGGTTCCGCCTAACATCTTGCCTGTTTCTGCTCGGGCAACATACAGCTTGATGTTGTCTGGGAAAGATGCTTTCAATCTGTTCATCTCTTGCAGGGTATGAACGGGACGGGCATGATAGGTGTTCTTCAGGTTCTCGGTTAAGATGGCCCAGAAGGTTGCGTAATCCTCGCTTTCTTCTATGAGGATTCCCTTTTCCAGGGCTTTCCTTGCACCCGACTTCCTGATGTTGTACCATTTAGGCGGATGCTTCATGTCGATGACTGCCGCTATGTTCCTGGCGCAGATTTGCGCATGACATTCCTTGAAGAGGGCGTAGAGGTCTTCTTCGGCTGGCTGTTGCTGGTAAATCCAGGGAATAGGTTTGTAGATACATTTTCGGAAACCTGCCTGCTTCAGGTAGGTGTTGATGGTAACGAATACCTGGCAGATGTCTTCTGCTGAGGCATGTTCGGTAGTGAGCAGTCCTGCATAGGTGAGTCCCTGATGAGAAAAGAATGTGTCTCCGGCTTCATTGGCGGGAAGCAGAGCATAGAGCTTGCCGTTGCGGAATATCATGAGCGAATGGTCATGAAAGCGGTCGCTGTGATAGTCCATGTAGGAGCGGTTGAGAAGGAAGGTGGCATTGCGTGCCTGTTCTACATGAGCATTCCAAACTTCCTTGTCTGCTTCGCTGTATCTTTTTATCTCAAACATGTTTCTTGAATGATTTGTTCTCTGTAGTTGAGTGGGAAGGACTGTTTTTCGTATTGATGAATCTGAGGTATTCATAGTATTCGCGAATGTAGTCTTCTTCTTCAAACTTGTGGGAGGCAAGTACCAGACAAAGGGAGCCGGAAGAGAAATCATCCAGTGTCCGCCAGATATTGACATCTACGAACAGGCCTTCCCAAGGATGGTTGAGATGATAGGTCTTCTTTTGCTCTCCGTCATCGAGCGTGACGGAGAAGGAACCGTTGGCTGCAATGATGAATTCCTGACATTCCTTGTGGGCATGGCCCCCACGGCTTTCTCCGCCCGGAACGTCGTAGGTCCAGTAGGCCCGGGCAATGGCAAAGGGAATGTTTGTCTCTCCCTCTGCCACTGTCAGGTTGCCTCTTGGGTCGAATATCTTGGGTAATGTGATGATTCTTCCTAATTCTTTCATGTCTTATTTCTTCATGTATGGGTCTGTGCCGAGTACGGTCTTAGCCAGACGTTTTGCCTTGTCGCGCAGGGCATTCAGGTCGTCGCCCTTCTCGCCGTAGCAGAGAACGACTCCCATGCGGCGGCCTACGTGAGCCTCTGGCTTGCCGAAGATGCGGATGCGGGTGTGGTCTTCCTTCAGGGCATCTATGAGGTTGTAGTGCAATGGCTCAGTGCTCTCTTCGGGTGAGAGGATGACGGCTGAACAGCCGATGTGCTCGAGATGGATGCCGGCGATAGGCAAGCCCATGACGGCACGGAAGTGAAGCTCGAACTCGCTCAGGTTGGTGGTGTGACCCAGAGTTACCATACCCGTATCGTGTGGACGTGGACTCAGCTCAGAGAAGATGACTTCGCCCTGCTTGCTCAGGAAGAACTCTACGCCCCAAAGTCCGGCACCGGTAAGGGCCTTGGTGACTTCGGCTGCTATGTGCTGGGCCTTCTTCAGGGCTTCCTCTGGAAGCTGGAAGGGTTGCCAGCTCTCACGATAATCGCCGCCTTTCTGTACGTGGCCGATAGGTGGGCAGAAGAGGTAGGGCCGTCTTTCTGTGTGACGGTGAGGAGCGTGAACTCAGAATCGAAGTCGATGAATTCTTCGATGATCACTTCCTTGACGTCGCCACGGCCTTCCTCCATGGCTTCCTTGTATGCTTCTACCAGCTCGTCGTCGTTGTGAACATAGCTTTGTCCGTGACCGCTGGAACTCATCAGTGGCTTCACTACGCATGGGAAGCCGATCTCGTCGGCTGCGTTCTTAAACTCCTCGAAGGTCTTGGCATAGAAATACTTGGCTGTGCGCAGTCCCAGTTCCTTGGCTGCCAGGTCGCGGATGGCACGGCGGTTCATGGTGTAGTTGACGGCGCGTGCTGAAGGCACAACCTGAATGCCCTCTTTCTCGAAGTCGAAGAGTCGCTCGGTGCGGATGGCTTCAATCTCGGGCACGATGATGTCTGGACGATGTTTCTCTACCACTGCGGTCAATGCGTCGCCATCGAGCATCGAGAACACTTCTCGCTCGTCGGCTACTTGCATGGCTGGTGCATTGTCATACTTGTCGCAAGCGATGACGTATTGTCCTGCGCGCTTTGCGGCGATGGTAAACTCCTTGCCCAGTTCGCCTGAGCCCAAAAGCATAATCTTCTTCATTTATATGATGTTTAATGTTTTATGTCCCTAAATTTAATCACTAATCACTAATAATTAATAATTGAAGTTTCGCATGTTTTTCCCCACACGCCCTGCAAGCAGAAGCTCTTAGCCCAGGGCATCGCCTGGGTTATTTTGGGCGCAAACCTGTCGCCCTGTAAGGGCAAAAGCTTTAAAACTCCAGGCAATACATAAAGCTTTTGCCCTTACAGGGCGCCTTGCTGATTGCTATTATACCCAGGCGATGCCCTGGGCTAGGAGCTTCTGCCTTTCAGGGCGTGCTGCTTCAAGGAGCCTTACCCCCTTTCCCCCCTAAAAAAGGTAAAAAGAGCCTAGCTAGCTATACATTCCGCTAGGCTCTTTTTACCTTTTTACTTTTTTACTTTTTTACCTTTAAAAGCCTTTTACCTTTTCACACAGTTCCCAGTATCTGTGAGCAAGGTCATGGATGAACTTCGCCCTCGCTCGGTCCATACGAGATAGGTATGGGTGTAGCTCTGCCATCTTCTCCTGTCTGCCATGCTCTTCGGGTCAAGGAAGGCGCTGTAGCGGGTGCGGCTCTTGGCCAAGCCCATGTGGGCATAATCAGCAT
>ENA-OQER01000542-OQER01000542.1-human-gut-metagenome-genome-assembly--contig:-NODE-542-length-20243-cov-5.842563_pt1 | contig 20243 bp, 29 predicted proteins | sample MGYA00242797_ERZ504639 | MGnify/ENA primary metagenome ERZ504639 (study PRJEB26092, sample SAMD00036306) | human gut metagenome | host: Homo sapiens | study: EMG produced TPA metagenomics assembly of...
CGTCAGCAACGCTGGCGGCAGTCGCGGATGGGCGAACAGCCGAGCTGAGAGCCATCGAACGGCCAATCAAACGGCACGAAGATGCAGTGATCTTCGTCGTGGATGCGGAGTCATCTAGACTTAGCTATTTCCCTACCTCCATTCATAAAAAAATAAACCCGGCGCTTTTCAGCAACCAGGTCGTACACATAGACATCCTCGGTATGAGGAGGGGAATCTAGGTTGTATGACCAGTCAGCTGCTCATTGGCGCCAAAAGGTGGGAGCCCTCGGGTTCCTCTTTAGGGCATTGCGGGAACAACGCCTTGCGAATAATAACACGTACAACGCGCTATCACATTACGTACACGAAAAAGGGGCCTTGACCCCTTGAAGCGCAGGTGCATGTATGGTGCCCGAGGCGAGACTCGAAGGGCCTTCGCTTCGCGAGCCCCGGGCTTCGGGCGCATGGCGCCCTCGCCACGCTCCGCTACAAACAGGCCACAGGCCTGTTTGCTTAACGCTCCGCGCGCTCACGCGAGTTCGGCACGAAAAAGGGGGCCTTGACCCCCTTGAACGCTCACTTGCATGTATGGTGCCCGAGGCGAGACTCGAACTCGCACGTTGTTGCCAACGGTGGATTTTGAGTCCACAGCGTCTGCCAATTCCGCCACTCGGGCACGTAATGCGTGAGTTAGTTTATCACAGCTTTCTGTTGATTAGTCCGAAAATGGAACTTCGAGCATTTTGATAAGCTCAACCTTGCGCAACATCTCCCGCTTACGACATCCACGTCCGTCAACCGAGGCCTCGCCCATCTGGTTGTCATAGGGGTCCTCACGCATGCCGTCGAAAGCAGGCACAAACTCAGCCTGGAATCGATTGTTGGCCACCATACGCCACGGATCGAGATTGCCAAAGTAGTGACGGCGGCGCCACTCCTCGCCCATCCTGCGAGCAGAAGATCCAAATGACACGTCGGCGTTGAGCCACCCGGTTTGCGGCGTATAGAACTCTGCCCAGTCGTGCGGCCCCACCGAATCAGGCGCAACATACAGGCCACTCTGCCAGCGGGCGGGCACGCCCGCGATGCGGCACATGGTGATAAACGTGAGCGCCATAACGCCGCAATCGCCGCGGAGCGAGTGTGCACAGTCATCGGCGATGGAGCCCAAAAGCAGGTACGGTGGCTGATAGCGATAGTCAATATGCTGTGTCAGGTAATCATAGATAGCACGAGCGCGATCGAGCGGATTCTCGAGACCGTCAATAACACGCTCCGTCAACTGTCGCATGTACGGCGTGAACGCAATGTGCGGACGGTCCTCGGAGGTGTCCTCGGGCAGTGGCGCGTCCATACAGGGATGCGATGGGAGCGCGCCACCATAGATATCGCAATAGGCGGCATCGACGTGATAGCGATAGGTCACCGAGAATGAATGTTCAGTCGAAGATGTCCAAGAGGCAGCGCGAGCCGAAACGTTTTCAGGGCAACGGTACCCCCCGACGTCATATCGAGAACCTCGATTTGAGACTGTTGACGACAGGCGGCAGCAACGGGTAGCCACGCGCGAACAGCCTCTCCCTCCAGAGCTCCAGGGACAGACACGGATGCCTTAAGCGTGATGACGCGAGCCAACCCGTTTTGCGACTCCATCTCCCTGAGCATCTGGTTACGCAGCGCGATGCCGTCCGCAGAATCGGGACGCAGGCCCGGAACCTCCTTGGGGTACACGCGAAGCGAATCGAGGAAGTTGTCGAGAACGAACAGCTCGCCATCGATAAAGCGCCAGTCAATACGCTTACGATTGATCAGGTCGTCAAGCTGCTCTTCGGTAAACTCTGGCCACTCCTCGCGAATCATCGCAATAGCCTGATCGCGCGACACCGAAAAATGAAGCGGCGTCTCGAGCATGCGATACCGCTCGGCACGAACACAAGCAGCCAGCGAAGGCTCAGGGTTCTGCTCCAGAAGGCGATCGCAAGCAGCAACAGCCTGCGTCAAATACCCGGCATCCTTGAGACGAAGAATCTCAGGCGGCAGTCCAATATCGAGATGACGAAAGTCATCACAGCAAACATCAACAGAGCAACCAACAGGACCCTCGCCAATAACCTTCCCATCCGAAGGCAGCACATCAATAACAGCCATACCAAAACTCCAAGTCACTAGAACGCTTGAAGCCCATTGTAGCGAGATAAAAAGAAAGCCCCAACAAGGGAGCCATCAACGCCGCCGAACGGTAGTCAATAAATAAATTCAGCCCAGTAACCCTGCGGCGTTAAACAAAGGAAGCCCCATCCCCCGGAACTGTTTCCTTGGCGCGACTTCTGGCGAAGCCAGGTGAGCGCAAAGAAAACAGTGTAGGGGGACGGGGCTTCCGGCGGGAAGTTTAGCGACGCTTACGCCTTGTTGACGGAGCCAAACTCCTCCATGAGCTCCTTGGTGCGAACAACGATGTTGTCGCGACCAGGCTTGAGGAGCTTGCGGGGGTCAAAGCCCTTGCCCTGCTGATCCTTGCCAGCCTCGATGTACTCGCGGACGCCCTTGGCGAAGACGAGCTGCAGGTCGGTGTTGACGTTGATCTTGGAGATGCCCAGGGAGATGGCCTTCTTGATCTGATCCTCGGGGATGCCGGTACCACCGTGCAGAACGAGGGGCAGGTCGCCGGTCTGAGCCTTGATCTCGCCCAGACGCTCGAAGGAAAGGCCAGCCCAGTCGGCGGGATACACGCCGTGGATGTTGCCGATGCCGCAGGCGAGGAAGTCGACGCCCAGGTCAGCAATCTGCTTGCACTCAGCGGGGTCAGCGAGCTCGCCGTTGGAGGTCACGCCGTCCTCGGTGCCGCCGATGCCGCCGACCTCGGCCTCGATGGACATGCCCTTGGAGTGGGCAAGCTCAACGAGCTCCTTGGTGCGGTCGAGGTTAAGCTGGAAGGTCTCCTCGTGAGAGCCGTCATACATGATGGACGTGAAGCCGGCCTCGATGCACTTGAAGCAGTCCTCGTAAGAACCGTGATCGAGGTGAAGGGCGACGGGAACGGTAACGCCCGTGCCTCGACGGCAGCCTTGACCATGTCGGCGCAGACCTTGAAACCGCCCATCCACTTAGCGGCACCAGCGGTGCACTGAAGGATCAGCGGAGACTTGGCCTCCTCGGCGGCCTGGAGAATAGCCAGGGTCCACTCGAGGTTGTTGGTGTTGAAGGCACCGAGAGCGTACTTGCCGGCCTCGGCCTTCTTGAGCATGTCTGCTGCGTTGACGAGCATAAAAGAAACCTCCTGTAAGGTTGCTCCGATAACGCCTGAGATTTTACCACGGCGTACCCGAGCATAAACGTTCGTTTGTTCACGAATATCGTCCAAACAGACTTTTTTTGACCGTTTGCCCTACGGAATCGACCCGTTGGGGAAAAATAGCTTGACGTTTAGACGCTTCTCGTGCTTTAGAAGCTGACTATAAAGCTACACCTGCATGAAAGTGTTCTGCATGAGCTCGCGTGCCATGGTGGTCGAATCGCCATGGCCGGTTAAGCAAACGGTGTCGGGCGGAAGAAGCCGGGCGAGCTTGGAGAGCGAGCGCAGAATCGCCGCCTCGTCTCCGCCGGAAAGATCGGTGCGGCCGTGCCCACCCGGAAACAGGGTGTCGCCCACAAAGGCGATGTTCCCCTGCTCGGTGGCAGCAAACAAGACGATCCCGCCCGGCGTATGCCTGGTGTCTCGATCACCTGCAGGCAGATATCGCCCACCTCGAGAGCATCGCCCTGGGCGAGCAGGCGCGTCGGCTCCCCAGGGTCGGGCGTCTCAATGCCCCACATAGCTCGCTGTTCCTCGATGTTCGCATGCGGCACCGCCACATCCTTAGCACACAGCTCATACTGACAGCCCTCGCCAACGGTGGTTCGCACGCCGGCAACACCACCAACATGATCGGCATGGCCATGAGTGCATACGGCGCCAAGCATGCGTACGCCGGGATGCTTGGCTCGAATATGCTCTACCAAGCGCTCGCCTTCCCATGCGGGTCGATAATCACACACTCATTGTCCGAAATAACAGCATAGCTATTGGTCTGAATGGGACCGTTTACGAGCGTCTCGATCTCGACCGATCCCTTGGGAGTTACATCCAAGGACACACCACTCATGTCCCTCTCCTCTCTATAGAACTCGAGGCATCAAACGATGCTCGAGTGTAGCGAATATCGATAATGTGGCACGTTCGTCGCGACTAAACGCGGCGCTTAAGCTGGGCTCCACCCTCGCCGGGCATCAGGCGGCGCGCGTCGTAGACCGAGTCAACGCTGCTGATGGAGGCTAGCAGCGGATCCAGCCCACTCGCGTCCGAGATCTCGACCATAAAGCGTAGGGTTGCAATACCCTCGCGGTTGGTCGACGTGGCGGCAGAAAGGATATTGCCGCCCGCATCGCCAATGGCAATGGTGACATCCTTGAGCAGGCCCATGCGGTCCAGGCACTCGACCACGATCTCGACCTGGAAGAGGGTGTCGGCAGCGCGTCCCACTCCACTTCGATCATGCGCTCGGGATGCTCCATAAGACCCTTGACGTTGGGGCAGTTGGCGCGATGCACCGAAACGCCACGACCGCGCGTGATGAAGCCGACGATATCGTCGCCCGTCACCGGATTACAGCAATGCGCCAGACGGACCAGCAGTCCGCTGTTGCTCTCGCCCTTGACGATAATGCCGTTGCTGGCGCTCTTGCCACGCTTTTGCGGCTTGCGGTTGGAGCCGCGGGCCGGCTGTTTCACGACCTCGGCGATAGCTCGGCCTTGGTGACCTGTTCCTCGGGCTTGGGGTCCAAGATTTGCTCGACCTTGTTACCCACAGCGCGCGGGGCAACCTTGCCGGCGCCGACGGCGGCAAACAGGTCCTCAAGCTGCTTGTAGTTAAACTGCTCCGCCACGGCGTTGAGCGCACGCGTGGATCGCGGCGTAGAGATGCCATACCCGCGCTTGCGCAGGTCCTTGGCCAGTATATCGCGGCCGGCAGCAGCGTCATCGTCTTTGGTCGCGGCGGCGAAATAACGGCGAATCTTTGACTTGGCCGAAGGAGTCTTAACGATCTTGAGCCAATCACGCGACGGCTTGGAACTCTTGTTGGTCAGGATTTCAACGCGGTCGCCCGTCTTGATTTCGTGCGTGAGCGGGGCCACCGCACCGTTGATCTTAGCGCCGACGCAGTGGTTGCCCACCTCGGTGTGAACGGCGTAGGCAAAGTCGAGCGGCGTGGAGCCGGCACGAAGCGCCATGACCTCGCCCTTGGGTGTAAAGACAAAGATCTCCTGATCGAACAGATCAACCTTCAGCGAGTGCAGGTATTCCTTGGCGTCCGTAATCTCATCAGACGCTGCCCAATCGAGCGAATGTTTGAGCCAGTTAATCTGGTCGTCCAGACGCTGGGCATCATTGGTCTTAGACGCAGACGATCCGCCCGACTTCTTATAGAGCCAGTGGGCGGCAATGCCGTACTCGGCCTGCTCATGCATCTCATAGGTTCGAATCTGAATCTCGAGCGGGCGGGCCGTGGGGCCGATAACCGTCGTGTGGAGCGACTGGTAGTTATTAACCTTGGGCATGGCGATATAGTCTTTAAAGCGACCGGGCATGGGGTGCCACAGTGTATGCACCGCGCCGAGCGTGGAGTAGCAATCGCGCACCGAATGCGTGATGACGCGCAGTGCCACCAGGTCGTAGATCTCGGAGAACTCCTTGCCCTTGCGCTTCATCTTTTGGTAGATGGACCAATAGTGCTTGGAGCGGCCATTGATCTGGAAGCCCTCCAGGCCGATGCGGTTGAGCTCGTCGGTGAGCGTCTTGATGGTCTCGGCCAGATAGCGCTCACGGACCTCACGAGACTCCGCCACCATGCGCGCGATGCGCTGGTAGCGTCGGGCTCAAGGTAGAAGAAGGACAGGTCCTCGAGCTCCCACTTAATAGAGCTCATGCCCAGACGGTCGGCCAGGGGCGCATACACGTCCATGGTCTCGCGAGCCTTAAACAGGCGACGGTCCTCACGCAGGGCTGCAAGGGTGCGCATGTTGTGCAGACGGTCGGCAAGTTTGACGATAATGACGCGGATGTCCTTGGACATGGCGAGGAACATCTTGCGCAGCGTAAGCGCCTGCTTCTCGTCCATGCTATCGACTTCGATGTTGGTGAGCTTGGTCACGCCATCGACGAGCTCGGCAACCGTATCGCCAAACAGGCCGGACACATCGGCGAGCGAGGTCTCGGTATCCTCGACGGTATCGTGCAGCAGCGCGGCGCACACCACATCGCAGTCCATCTTGAGATCGGCCAAAATGATGGCCACCTCGACGGATGGTTGATGTACATCTCACCCGAACGGCGCTTTTGGTTGCAGTGCTTCTCGGCAGCAAAGCAATAGGCCTGCTCCACCTTGGAGAAGTCGTCCTCATTCATATATTTGAGGCACAGGCGCTCCAGCTTGTCGTAGCTGTCCGCCATAATCTCGGGCGCAGCTCATCGGCATGCTTATAGTGCTCCATCTCCGAGAACGGTTGGAGGGTGGAATCATGGGCGGTACGGGCTGCGGCATCCATCGAGGTCCCCTTCCCCTAGGCCCGCGGTACGATCGGGCGGTTAACTTTGGCTAGCATATCAGAAGCGCACGAATCAAGCGCCCAACTCCGGAAAGCCGAGAACTCCATGCGCGAGCGCAAGCCCTCCAAATAGCGGATTGACCTGCTCAATTGCACACGGCCGGGGTTTTCGGCCATCGCAATGCGACGGGTGTCATCAAACCCCGAAACGCGACAGAAGCCAAGCTCTTCGAAGATTCCCAGACCGCTTGCCACCGAGCGCTCGTCAACCGGCGTGCGGGCATCGATGGCAAGGCACATCTGCGCGATGTCGATATCGCTCGCACTAAATGAGTCGGCTCCGGTCTTGCCGCGGTTGGAGCGCCACATAGTCTGCAGCGCGCGATAGAGCGTGACGAGCTCGTCGCGCTCGGGCGCGTAGCAGTCGAGCAGGCGCTCGTTAATGCGAGCGTCACGCGACGAATAGAGCAGGTGAATCACGGCAGGTTGCCCGTCGCGACCGGCGCGTCCGCTCATCTGGTTGAACTCAATGCTGCCAAACGGCATGTGATAGAGCACGACATGGCGGATATCGGGCAGGTTCACGCCCTCACCAAAGGCAGAGGTCGAAACGATGCAACTGAGGCTTCCGTCACGAAACGCTTCCTCCACGCGGCGACGATCGGAGCGCGCAAGCCCCGCGTTATAGAATGCGATGCGGGTCGCGCAATCGGGTACCCGCTTGCGCAGCGTCTTAGCAAGCGCCACGGACTGGTCGCGCGAGTTGACGTAGATGACGGTCTTCTCCCCCGTAGCCACGATTGACACCAGGCGGTTCTCGCGGCTCGCAAGGTCCCGGTCATCCTCGAGCCGCAAGTTCTCGCGCACCGTCTCGTCGACCACTGTACGGGTAATCGGTAGCACGCGGGCGAGCTCGGCCACAACCGGAGCCGTTGCGGTGGCAGTCGCGGCCAGAACGACCGGGTCACCCAGGGCCTTGAGGATATCGGGCATGTCGAGATAGGCACTGCGGTCGCCGCCCTTGGCAAGACCGGCATGATGCGCCTCATCGATAACGACAAACCCGATACGCCCCGAGCGCGCAAAGCGATCACGGTGAATAGACAGGAACTCAGGCGTCGTGAGCACGATGCCGGTGCGGCCCGAAGCCAAGCCGGCAAACACGTCATCGCGCGCCGCCTCCACGGTCTCGCCGGTCAACACGCCCACGCCAATGCCGAGCGCAGCCATCGTCGACGAGAGGTGATAGGCCTGGTCAGCAACGAGCGCACGCAGCGGATAGACAAAGATGCTCGCACGCCCACGAAGGACCGCCTCGCGCGCGGCGTGCACATGGAAGATGAGCGACTTGCCACGCCCCGTCCCCATAACAGCCAAAACGCTCTGGTGGTCGGCGAGGGCGTCGAGTGCCTCGACCTGCGCGCGATGTGGCTGGTTCGAGCCGATAAAGCTATGGATAAGCGAGCGCGTGAGCTCGGTATAAGAAAGCTGGGCGAGCGTCTCGCGTTTACGCGACTCCAGACGCAGGCCAGAATCCGCCGGCTGCACGCCGCGGCGAAGCTCACATGCCGGATCGTCGATATTGGGCGCCGCGGTATCGCGCACCAAGACATCTTTGATCATGAGCTTGGGCTTCACACGTCCCTGCCAATGCTCGGCCACTGCCTCGAACACCAGGTCGACGGCGCTATCGCAATTGATGAGCTTATCGATCTGCGGCACGCGGAACATAATGGCCGGCACACTCGCAGCGCCATCGGTCGCCACGAAGCGCATGTGCTCGCCGGTTTTGCCCACCACGGCGCGATCGCACATTGTCACGCCCTCGGCCGCCAACAGCGGCACCTTGTTGCCCTGGCCAAACGGCTCAAGACGGGAGATTTGCTCGATGGTCTCGATATTTAGCTCGGAGAGGTCAACGGTGGCGGCAACCTCGTCGGTGTCCTCAAAGTCCTCGGCGGGAAGCTCGGACAGCACGGCGGAAAGCGACGGCGGAACTCGTCGAGCTTGGACGCTCGATGGTCACGCCCACCGCACCCGCATGCCCGCCGCGACGAATCAGCAGATCCGAGCAGCGCTCGACAGCGTCGAACAGGTTGACCTTGCCCACCGAGCGACCCGAACCGCGAGCGATACCGTCTTCGATCGAGAACAGCAGCGCCGGCACGTGATAACGGTTGGTCAGGCGGCTCGCTACGATACCCTTGACGCCTCGTGCCAGCCCTCGCCACCCACGACGATTGCGCGACCGCATCATAGGTCTCCTCGACCTTTGCCATGGCATCGCGCGTGAGCTCCGCCTCGATCTCGCGACGCTGACGGTTAATCTCCTCGAGCTCGGCCGCCAGCGCGCTTGCCTCGATGGGATCGCGGGCAAGCAGCAGGTCGAGCGCCAGCTTGGGATCGGCCATGCGGCCGGCGGCGTTCAAGCGGGGAATGAGCGAAAACGACAGGCCATCGGCCGTAATACTAGAGAGGTCGGCCTTGGCGAGCGCGGCCAGCGCGATATAGCCGGGGCGGGCGGTCACGCGCATCTGCTGGATGCCCTCGGCGACCAGCGCGCGGTTCTCGGGCGTCAGCGGCATCATGTCGGACACGGTACCCAGCGCCGCGACCTCGATCAGCGAACGCCAATACGACGGCTTGCCCAGACGCTCGCCCAGGACCTGCACCAGCTTGAGCGCCACACCGGCACCGGCAAGCTCGCGCGAGGGACCCTCGTCCTCGAGCTTTGGGTCGGTCAGGGCACGCCCTGCGGCACCTGGTCGGACGGCTCGTGATGGTCCGTGACCACCAATTCGATCCCCAGGCTCTCCAGATAGGAAACCTCTTCCTTGGCGGCAATGCCGTTATCGACGGTCACGATCAGCTGGGGGCGAGCGAGCTCGTTAACGCGGTCGAGTGCCGCGCGCGAAAGACCGTAGCCCTCATCAAAGCGATGCGGAATAAACGGCGTGACATCGGCGCCAAACGTGCGCAGCGCCTCGGTCAACAGGCAGGTCGACGTAATGCCGTCAACGTCAAAATCGCCAAAGACTGCAATGTGCTCGTGGTTGCGAATAGCGCGCTCAACGCGGTCGGCAACGACCGACATGCCCGGGATAATGAGTGGGTCGGCCCAGTCGCGATCGAGCGAAGGCGTCAAAAACAATTGGCCCTCTTTGATGGAGCCAATGCCGTGCGCGACCATAATGCGCGCCACCAGCAGGAATGCCCAGACCAGCCGAAAGTTCCTTTTCGAGCTCGGGATTTTGCTGAGCGACCGCCCAGCGATGCGTCGTCTTAAGCGATGACATAGGCACCCACCCCCGATAGGGGCAGGTCGCCGCGATACCTCTCACGGTTCATAGCGATGAGTCCTCTGTGTATGCCCGCTTCGGCAGGCAGATCTGTTGAACGGATTTATTATACCGTGCAGCGCGGACGCAAAACGCCGCGGTGCGCCGCGGTTTCGGCAAACGATGGCGGTAATGCCCTCGAAACAATCGAGCGTTTCAGCCGCACGGACACATACGAGCGTCTAGCATATCCATACAAACAAGTTCGCGGATAAAGGGAGTCGCGGGGCATATGAAGCAATGGGCTGGACTGGGGAAGTTCCTCGCGGGGCACATGCAGATCATCGTTCCGATTTGTGTGGCGCTCGGCGTGCTCTTTCCTCAACAGATCGGCGTTCTCAAGCCCATTGTTCCCGCCCTCTTCGCCTTTATGACGTTTCAGGGTGCGCTCAGCAACACCTTTCACCAGGTAGCCGAGGTGTTCCACCGTCCGCTGCACCTGATTCTGGCGTTGTTGGTCTCGGCGGCGCTTATTCCCATCGCGGCCTATGCCATGGGATCGTTGTTCTTTGGTTCCAACCCCAACCTTGTCTGCGGCATCGTGCTCGAATACAGTGTGCCCGTGGCAGTCACCGCTTTTATGTGGATCAGCATGTTCGGCGGCAACGGCCCGCTCGCGCTCACCATCATCCTGACGTCCTCGGTCATCTCCCCTGTGACGATTCCGCTTACGCTCAAGCTCCTGCTGGGCGCCACCGTCTCGATCGACGTGCCGAGCATGATGCAGAACATGGCCTTTATGATCGCCATCCCCGCTGTGCTCGGCATCGTGATCAACGAGCTCACGCGCGGCTGGGGGCACGAGAAACTCTCCCCCGCGCTCTCGCCCGCCTGCAAGTTCATGATGATGGGCGTTATCGCCTCCAACTCCACCGCCATGAGCGAGTACGTGCTGCACATGAACGCGGTGCGCTTGGAAGTCGCCCTCTTTATTTTGGTCTTCGCCATCAGCGGCTTTGTCGTCGGCATTCTGGTCGCCCGCGCGCTGCATCTGCCATATAGCGAAACGACCACCATGTGCTTTACCTGCGGCATGCGCAATATCTCTTCGGGCGCCGTCATCGCCACGCAATACTTTCCGGGCGAAGTTGTGTTTCCCGTCATGTGTGGAACGTTGTTTCAGCAGGTGCTCGCCTCGCTTATCGGACACTTCTTTGAGCGTCTGACCGGCGAGGAGCGCGCCGCCCAGCGCAAGCGGGTCGAGGCCGGCCGCGATGCAATGGCGCGCTAAACCGTCCGCAGTGTGCGGGCGCTCACTTACGATGTGAGCGCCTCCAGATGTGCGCGGAATCGCTCCGCATCGACATCGAGCGTGGTCTCAGCATTGACCTGAGCCAGCCGATACCCGACAAAGTAGGGTGAAACCACCCAGCGCGGAAGCGCTTGGCAATGGTCCGGCCGTCCATGTGGTAGAAGAACAAGTTGTACGACTCTGCGCGACCACCATGGTGCTCGTTCAGGATATAGCGCAGAGCTACCTGAATCGCATCGGCGAAGAGGTCCGTCTCGGCTTGGTCTCGCGCGCCATCGCTGGCGGCGATTCCCTGCGGGGCTGAAACATTGACCTCAAAGAACCCCATAATCGGTTCGGTTGAGATGTTGACCGCAACCCTTCCCCTCTGCCAAACATCGATGCCTTCAAAGTTGGCTGAGGTCAGCGCCGCATAGCCGTCCTCCTGTTCCAAGCCCACAATCTGCATGTGTGGATGGACGAGGCTGCCGCCCGAAAGCGGACCCTTGTTCTTGTACATGAGCACGCTTCGATACTGCTGCGAATCGATCATCTGCTGCCAGCAATCCAGAGCAAACCTCATCACATGGTGGAGTTCATCCGGCTTATAGGTCACCAGGTCGGCATCGTGATCGGCCGACTCGATCAGCACGGTTTGACGGGTGGCGCGCAGGGTCTTGAACTTATTCTCGAGCCAGATGCAGTCACCGTCGCGCTGGATGATGTTGGTGAGCCCCTCCGTGTTGCAAAAGGGACACGCGTACCGGGGCGACGGTTGTCGTCGGGCTTGCCGCTCGCCTGCTGAACATCGAATACCAGCGCCACGGGTTATACCTCCAGCGGCACGATCTTGGTGCATGGAGCTCGGAGACGTCTAGCGCCGCCGCGACCGCGTCGCGATTTGCCGTAGTGATGCCGCCGCCGGGAAGGATGGTCAAACGATCACCCGCATACTCGATTAAACGAGCCAGGTGATCGAAATTATCCTCGATCGACGTACCGGCAGCGCCGCCATGCGTGAGGATGCGCGTAACGCCGCAGTCGGCAAGTGTATCAATCGCATCGAGCTGAGCCTCGGGCGAGAGCTGGTCAAATGCCATGTGGAAGGTGATGTCGATGGGCTCACGCTTACATTCCTCGGTCGCGCAGCCCGCAGCCATCACGAGGGCGCCAAGCGTAAGTTCGTCGAGCGCCATCCGCCAGCGCAGGGCTTGCAGCAGCCAAAGACCAAGCCGTCAACGCCGGCGCTTACGGCAAGGCCCAGGTCCATCTCCATCATACGCAGCTCGTCCTGGTCGTAGTGAAAGTCGCCGCCACGCGGGCGAATCATGCACATCACCCGTGCATCGTGCTCGTGGACATAGTTGGTCGTAGCGCTGATAACGCCGGCCGAAGGCGTGGTGCCACCAACGGCAAGGTTGTCGCACAGCTCGATACGCCTTGCACCGGCATCGATAGCCGCCGGCACCCGCTCAAAGTTCTCGGCACAAAACTCGTACAGCATAGATAGACCCCCAAAGACAGCAGATGTTTTCCGACGGGCATTGTCACACATCCCCATGAAGTTGCGGTGGAATAGGGACTCTTTTGGCCTCTGGAGCCCGTATTCAGTCCCTATTTCACCGCAACTTAAAAAGGGGCGCTGACTGAGATAGTCAGCGCCCCTTTTGTTAGGTGGGTTAGCCTCCGAGGTAGGCTTTGCGGACGTTGTCGTCATGCAGGAGCTCTTGGCCGGTGCCGGTCATGGTGATCTTGCCGGTCTCGAGCACGTAACCGCGTGTGGCGATGGAAAGCGCCATCTGCGCGTTTTGCTCGACCAGAAGCACCGTGGTGCCGGCCTGTGCAGGTCCTCGACAATCTGGAAGATCTGTTCGATCAGAATCGGTGCCAGACCCATGGAAGGTTCGTCGAGCATGAGCAGCTTGGGATTACTCATAAGGGCGCGGCCCATAACGAGCATCTGCTGCTCGCCGCCCGAAAGGGTGCCGGCGACCTGGCGACGGCGCTCCTTCAGGCGCGGGAACTGCTCGTAGACGCGCTCAAGGCCCGGAGCAACCGTGGACTTGGGCTGCGTGTAGGCGCCCATCTCCAGGTTCTCCTCGACCGTCATCTGCAAAAAGGCGCGACGGCCCTCGGGCACCTGGGCCAGGCCCTTACCAACCAGCTTATCGGCGGGCGTATGAGTAATGTCCTCGCCCATAAACTTGATGGAGCCGGTCTTGGAGCGCAGCAGGCCCGAGACGGTCTTGAGCGTTGTGGACTTGCCGGCACCGTTCGCACCGATCAGAGCCACGATCTCGCCCTCGTTGACGTTAAAGGAGATGTCCTTGATGGCGTGGATGGCGCCGTACCAGACGTTGATGTTGTAGACGGAAAGCATCGGCTCTGCCATTTAGTTCTCCCCCTTATCCTGCTTGCCCAGATATGCCTCGATAACGGCGTCGTTGTTCTGGATTTCCTCTGCCGTGCCCTTGGCGATGACCTTACCAAAGTTGAGCACGCAGATACCCTCGCAAATATTCATGACGAGCGACATGTCGTGCTCGATAAGCATGATGGCGATACCAAAGGTGTCGCGAATCTTAACGATGTTCTCCATGAGTTCCGCGGTCTCGGACGGGTTCATGCCGGCGGCAGGCTCGTCGAGCAGCAGCAGTTTGGGGTTGGTGGCAAGCGCGCGGACGATCTCCAGACGACGCTGAGCGCCGTAAGGCAGCGATCCGGCCTGCTCGTTTGCCAGATGCTCCATATCAAAGATGGACAGCAGCTCCATGGCGCGCTCGTGGGCGGCCTTCTCGTGCTTCCAATACGTCGGCAGGCGCAGCACGCCCTCAAAGCCGGAGTAACGCTCCTGGTTATGCAGACCGACCTTAACGTTATCCTCCACCGTCATGGTGTTGAACAGGCGAATGTTCTGGAAGGTACGGGCAATACCCATGCGGTTGACCTGATAGACCGACTTGCCCGAGGTATCCTCTCCGTCGAGCAGGATGGTGCCGTGCGTGGGCTGATACACCTTGGTGAGCAGGTTGAAGACCGTGGTCTTACCGGCACCGTTGGGGCCGATCAGACCGGCGATCTCGGTCTTGCCGATAGTCAGGCTAAAGTCGTCGACTGCCTTAAGGCCACCGAACTCAATGCCCAGGTGGATGCACTCGAGTGCAGGGCGCTCGCCCAGGTCACGATCGGGAACGATGGCGCCAGAAGGATACGGGACCATCTTGCCCTTCTTGAACTCAAATTTACTGGGCATCGGCTGCCACCTCCTTCTTGGAAGCAAAGCGATCCTTAATGCGTGCGAAGAACGCCTTGAGCTGCGGGTTGTTGGTAAAGATCATGACCAGGATCAGCACGATAGCGTAAATGAGCATACGGTAGTCCGAGAACTGACGGAGCAGCTCGGGAAGCACCGTGAGCAGCGCCGCCGCGATGACGGAGCCGCGCATATTGCCCAGACCGCCCAGGACCACGAACACCAGAATGAGGATGGACGTGTTGAAGTCGAACTTGGTGGCGGAGAGCTGCGAGAAGTTACCGCCGAAGAGGGCTCCGGCAGCACCGGCGAGGGCAGCGGAAACCACGAAGGCGATCATGCGGTACTCGGTGACGGAGATGCCTACGGACTCGGCTGCAATCTTGTTATCGCGCACGGCCATAATGGCACGGCCGGTACGGCTGCGAACCAGGTTGAGCACGATCACGAGTGCGACCATGACCAGGATGGCACCGGCGAGGAAGGTCAGTACGTCGACACGCCCGAGGCGCCTGGGCGCCCTTGATGATGGCGGTGCCGTCCTCGAGCAGGTGCAGGTCGTCGATCGTAGAGTTGCCCGTGATGTTAAAGATCACGTGCAGGCCGCGCGAGTCGACACCCACGATAAGGCAAGTGACGATCTCTTTGATGATCTCGCCAAAAGCCAGGGTCACGATGGCCAGATAGTCGCCGCTCAGGCGCAGGACCGGGATACCGATCAAGAAGCCCAAGACGCAGCGGCGATAGCGCGACCACGATGCTGATGACAAGGCGCACCGGATCGGAGGGAACGGCGCTCTCGAGGCGACCGCGGTGACGATTCCCGTATAGGCGCCGACGCTCATAAAGCCCGCATGGCCCAGCGACAGGTCGCCCGCGATGCCGACGACAAGGTTGAGGGAAATGGCCATGACGATGTAGGCCGTAATGGGAACCAACTGACCGGCGATCATGCGCGGAATCATGTGGTTCGACTGCATAAAGAACACGATGGCGAAGGCCACGATGCACATGGCATACGTAACAAAGTCGTGACGCGTCTGCTTATCTTTAAGAAACTTCATAACGCTCACCTACACCTTCTCGGGGACGTACTTGCCCAAGAGGCCGGCAGGCTTGACGAGCAGGACGATGATCAAAACACCAAAGACGATGGAGTTGGCAAGGCTCGTGGAAATGTAGGCCTGCGCCATCGCCTCGATGATGCCGATGAGAATGCCACCGACAAAGGCGCCGGGGATGGAACCGATGCCACCGAAGACGGCGGCGTCGAAGGCCTTGATGCCAGGCATGGCGCCCGTCGTAGGCTGCAGCACCGGCGAGTAGGAGCACAGCAGCACGCCGGCGATGGCGGCAAGGGCAGAGCCGATGGCAAACGTCATCGAGATGGTGCGGTTGACGTTGATGCCCATGAGCTGAGCGGCGGCCTTGTCCTCGGACACGGCACGCATGGCCTTACCCATCTTGGTCTTACCTGTAAAGAACATCAGGCCGGCATGATAACCAGGCAGGCGACGATGGTGACGAGCGAGACGGCGCTTACGTTGAACTTGGCCAAGAACTCCGGCACCTGGAAGGTGACGAGCGAAGTGAAGTTCTTGGGCGTGGCGCCCCACAGAAGCTGCGCGGCGTTCTGCAGGAAGTAAGACACGCCGATAGCCGTGATCAGAACGGCCAGCGGGCCCGCCTGACGCAGCGGCTTGTATGCCAGACCCTCGATGAGAACACCGAGAACGGTACAGACCACACAAGAGAGAACTACAGATGCCCAGCCCGGGAGGCCGAGATACGACGTGGCGCAGAACGAGACATAGGCACCGACCATGATAACGTCGCCGTGAGCGAAGTTCAGCATCTTGGCGATACCGTAGACCATGGTGTAGCCCAACGCGATGATGGCGTAGACGCTGCCCATGGACAGGCCGTTGACCAGGTATTGGATAAAGACCGTCATGTTCCACATCCCCCTTTCGAATAGGTTTCCAGTTGATGTATGAAACAGGGACGTTACATCGTCCCTAGATACCAAGCAAGCAGGGAAGGCCAAAACCTCCCCTGCTTGGGATCAAAACCGCTCTATGTAAGGCGGCCAATTAGGCCTGTACGTACTTGCCGTCGGTGATGACGTACGCCGTGGGCTCCTTCTGGACCTGGCCCTTATCGTTCCAGGTGAGCTTGCCGGTCAGACCGTCAACGGTAATCTTGAGCATAGCCTTGGACAGCTTCTCGGCGGCCTCGGTCGGGTCGGCGTCGACACCAAGACCGGCCTCCTTGAGGGCCTCGGCCACCGCGTGCACGCCGTCGTAGGCGTCGGCGGCAAACTGGTCGGGGGTATCGCCGTACTTATCCTTGTAAGCGTTGACGAAGTCGGCGTTCTTCTCGTCGTCGGCGGAGAACGGGGTCATGAGCAGCAGACCCTCGGCAAGAGAGGTATCGAAGCCCTCAACGCCCAGGATGCCGTCCATGCCGTCGCAGCCCATCATCTTGACGTCGTAGCCATGTCCTTGGCGTTCTTGAGCAGGACGGACGCCGGCGTGTAGTAGATCGGCGCAAAGATCATGGTGGCGCCGGCCTGCTTGGCCTTGGTCAGCTGGTTCGTAAAGCTCGTGGCGGAGTCGTCCTTAAAGGTCTCCTCGTCAACAATCTCGAGCTTGGACTCAGCGGCCTGGGCCTTAAAGGAATCTGCGATGCCCGAAGAATAGGCGTCGCCGGAGTTATAGAACAGCACGAACTTCTCGTCCGCATACTTCTGCGCCAGGAACTTGGCAGCGTTGACACCCTGGTTGGGGTCGGTGAAGCAAACCTGGAAGACGCAATCCTTGCCGTCGGTGACGTCCTCGGAGGACGCGGACGGGGTGATCATGAACGTCTTGGGGTCGTTACCACACTCTGCGGCAACGGCAACCGACGCACCCGTGGTAGTCGGGCCGACGAGGGCCTGCATGCCCCAGTCGAGCAGGGTGTTGAAGGCGTTGACGGCCTTCTCGCCATCGGCTGGTCATCCTCGGCCTTGCTGGCAAGCGGCAGCTCCTTGGTCGAAAAATCCTTGCAGCCAAGCTCGACACCCTGGGTAACGGACTTGCCGTAGGACGCGTTGGCGCCGGTCAGCGGGCCGATGGTGCCGATCTTAAACGAAGCGTCGCTCGAAGCGGAACCGCTGTCGCCGCCGTTGGAGGAGCAGCCAGCTAGAATGGACATCGCCCCCAGACCTGCTGCGCTCGCGATAACGCTCCTGCGATTCATAACAGGGTTCAATGACTTACCGGTGAGGCTCGACATGCGGCTCTCCTCTCAAATCTCTCGGGTTTCGGTTACCCGACAGGCCATCCTTCGCCGTGTTCGGCGTTCGCAAAATAGTAGACGCTTTAGTTGAGAAAAGTGGCGATTATTTCAACTTTTCTTTTGCTTTGTCCATTTATCCATTTTTATGCGTATTTCTATCAGTTTATGCAGTTTAGCCACTTTATTATGTGAAAGTAATGTTTCTGTTCTGTTACAAGCGCCCTTGCCCTGAATAAAACGGCCTCACCGGTCTCGTTATATGCACTTAGGCGGAGATGTACTTGCGTCCTGGATTACATAGGCTGTCCATGCCGTCGGCACCCATTAGTGTCATGTCGTAGCTCATGTCCTTGGCGTTCTTGAGCAAAACGGACGCTGGGGTGAAATAGATCGGGGCAAAAATAAGCGTGGCTCCGACAAGGAAACTCCTGCGGTTAAGTACGTTGTTGATGCTAAGCATGGTGCCCCCCTCTTCGCTGGCCGCAGTGCGGCGTCTTGCGGTACGGGGCAAACCTCATGGTGCAAACGTTGACAGTTTGTTACGGAGTTCCGTTTGTAGCGAGCATGTTTCCAATGTTTCCGCAGCGTTTCGGGGGTGCCGTTTTGTGCGACTCCTGTTGCCTGGCGAGCACGCGCCCTCGGTTCACGCTAGAATGCACTCAACCTTTAAGCGGTTAATCCATCCATAAGATGCACGAAGGAGCTATCTATGAGCGAACCCCTGCGCACCGTGAACGTCGGTCTGATCGGTCTGGGAACCGTCGGCGGCGGCGTGGCCCGTCTGATCAAGAGCCACCACGATGAGTACCTGGCAGCCTACGGCATCGACCTTAAGCTGACCCGCGCCTGCGCGCTTGCTTGGGAGCAGGCCGAGGCGGCAGGCATTGAGCGCGAGGCCTTTACGAGTGACTGGCACGACGTCGTCAGCGACCCCGCCGTCGACATCGTCGTCGAGCTGATCGGCGGTGAGCATCCCGCAACCGAGATCTTCACCACTGCCTTTGAGCACGGCAAGCACGTCGTCTCTGCCAACAAAGCCCTACTGGGCCGTCACGTCGAGACGCTTGCGAGAAGGCACGCGCGTGCGGCGTGCAGATTAAGTGCGAGGCCAGCTGCGGCGGCGGCATCCCCATCGTGAGCACGCTTGAGCACGACCTGGTGGGCAACAAGATCCTGACCATCGCCGGTATTCTCAACGGTACCACCAACTACATCCTGTCGCGCATGGACGCCGAGGGTGCCGATTACGCCGACGTGCTCGCCGACGCGCAGGCCAAGGGCTATGCCGAGGCCGACCCGTCCGCCGACGTCGACGCTTCGACGCCGCCAGCAAAACGGCGATCCTCGCCTCCATCGGCTTTGGCACCCGTGTGACCACCGACGACGTATACCAGCAGGGCATCCGTACCATCGGCGCCGAGGACATCGCCCAGGCACGCGAACTCGGCTACACCATTAAGCTGCTCGGCATCGCCCGCAACACCGACGCCGGCGTCGACGTCCGCGTGCATCCCACGCTGATCCCCGCCGACCACATGCTCGCCAAGGTCAACGGCGCCATGAACGCCGTCTACGTGGTGGGTGACGCCGTGGGCGAAACCATGTTCTACGGTGCCGGCGCAGGCTCCTTCCCCACCGCAAGCGCCGTCGTGGGCGATATCCTGTCGCTCTCCGAGCAGATCAGCCGCGGCGTGGCTCCGCTTCCCGAGATTGAGCCTATGGTCACAACCTCGCCTTTAAGCCCATGGACGAACTCCAGACCAAGTACTATGTGCGTCTGAAGGTCGCCGACCGCGTGGGCGCCTGTCCGAGACGGTCGACATCTTTGCCAAGCACAACATCTCGATCTCGCTCATCAACCAGGTCGAGGACGCAAGTCGGGCGTCAGCGATGCCTGCTCGGTCATCTTCCTGACGCACCGCGCACTCGAGAAGGACGTCCAGGCTGCCGCCGCCGAGCTTGCCAGTGTCGACTGCGTGGCCGAGGTCGCCAACGTCCTGCGTATCGAGGACGTCGAGGCCTGGACCGAAGGTGTTATGGCCAACTAATCCAACGCTTGCCTAGCAATACACGCTTGAGGGCTCCCGTCCGATGTGGGACGGGAGCCTTTTGTCTCCTGCCCCAAGCACAACGGCAGAGTACATTTGCGCGAACCGCTCATCGGTAACGCGGGCTACCGTTCACCGATATGCAGACGCGACCGATTCCGGCTACCGCTACGCTGTGCTGCGAATGTCCGCCCGCGATGAGAGGAAGCACCATGTTGCTCGAGGGCAAGAAAGCAATCATCACCGGAGGCACGCGCGGTATCGGCTATGCCATCGCCTGTCGCTTTATCGAGGAGGGCGCCGCCGTCACGGTCTTTGGCTCGCGTCAGGAGACTGCCGACGCCGCCGTTGAAAAGCTGGCCGCAGCTATCCCGAGGCCAAGGTCTGGGGCCGCACCTGCGACCTCACCTCGCTCGAGCCGTAACCGAGGCCTTTACCGAGCAGCCGCCGACATGGGTGGCCTGGACACGGTCGTTAACAACGCCGGCATCTCCCACCGCTCGCCGCTTCTGGAGTACACGGCCGAAG
>ENA-OQER01000543-OQER01000543.1-human-gut-metagenome-genome-assembly--contig:-NODE-543-length-20234-cov-2.929726_pt1 | contig 20234 bp, 26 predicted proteins | sample MGYA00242797_ERZ504639 | MGnify/ENA primary metagenome ERZ504639 (study PRJEB26092, sample SAMD00036306) | human gut metagenome | host: Homo sapiens | study: EMG produced TPA metagenomics assembly of...
TAATCTCTGTACTGCCACCACCCACATCCACATACATATAATTACCCAGACGGTCTTCCATACACTCTATATGATTATTATAAATCATTCGAGCCTCTTCCTGACCATCAATTATCTCAATGCGGATACCTGTATCCTTTTCGATTTTCTTGATTATCGTCCTCCCGTTACGCGCGTCCCGCATAGCCGAAGTAGCACATGCCCTGTAATCATCCACATCATAAATTTTCATCAACTGACGGAAAGCCTTCATCAAACGTCTCAGCTTATCCGCTTTCTTCTCGGACAATTCACCTATGGAGAAAACATCGAACCCTAGTCGTAGGGGTACGCGAAGCATCATCACTTTTTTAATTTTTTTCTCCTGCACAGCCTCCCTGTCAATGCTTTTTATCAAAAGGCGCACAGCGTTAGAACCAATATCAATAGCAGCATAATTCACTTTTCCCATCTTAATCCTTTATTCTGTTTTCATTTAAATAATATTTGTATAATTCCTCCTGCGAACGGAAAGCTGTCTTATCTTCCGATATCCAAGGACGATTCTCTCCTGTTCCGTCCACCACCCGTCCTTGCAGAGTATCTTTCAAACCATATTCCACTACCCGCTTCAAGTCTGCCTTTATTTCCGGATCGTAAACGGGAGCAATCACTTCCACCCTGTTATCCAAATTGCGCGGCATCCAGTCAGCCGAACCAATGAACATTTTCTCATCACCACCATTGGCAAAAATAAAAATACGCGAATGTTCCAGATAACGGTCTATGATGCCATTGATACGAATTGTATCACTCACTCCCGGCACTCCCGTAATCAGTGAACAATTACCACGAACCAGCAAGTCTATCCGAACACCATGCGAAGATGCTTCATACAGTTTCTTCACCATTACCGGATCAGTAATATGATTAATCTTTATCAAAATGTAAGCAGGTTTTCCGGCCTGCTTGTTCTTAATTTCTTCATTAATAAGACGGATAAATTTTTGCTTCATCTCATTAGGAGATACCAACAGTTCTTTGAAGCGAACGGGAGAATAAGGGCGTTCTATAAAATCAAAGACCAAACTCACGTCACGCGTCACATTCTTAGCAGCCGTCATCAACATATAATCAGTGTACATACGGGCGTTACCTTCATGAAAGTTTCCTGTACTGATACAAGCTATATCCGCACCTGTTTTCATGGATATATAGGTAATCTTAGAGTGTACCTTCAGTCCCTCCACCCCAAATATCACACGGATACCGGCATCCTGCATTTTCTTTGACCAATCTATATTGGAAGCCTCGTCAAAACGTGCCAGCAATTCAATAACTACTGTTACTTTCTTTCCATTGCGTGCCGCATTAATCAATGCTTTTACCACTTTCGAATCTTTAGCCAAACGATAGAGGGTTGTCTTGATACTTTTTACTTCTTTATTAATCGCCGCTTCCTGCAATATACGGATATAAGAATCGAAACTATGATAAGGCACATGAATAAAACGATCTTTCCTACGAATCAGCTCCAACATACCAACGTTACCCGAAAGCTCATTTTTCAAAACAGGAGTCCATTCAGGGTATTTCAAATCTTTCCGGCCACAGTCTGGAAAACGCATCAGGTCCTTATGGTTATGATATTTTCCACCGCCCAATACTGTATCCAACTTATCCAGATTCAACTTGTTCATGACACGTTTTAAAAGATCTTTAGGCATACTGGCATCATAAATAACCCGTAAAGGCTCACCTCGTTTGCGACTCTTTACTCCTTTAGAAATTTTCTGCATCATTCCGTTACGCAGATCATTGTCTATCTCCATCTCCGCATCTTTGGTAAACTTGAAAGCATACGCTTCAAAATGTTTATAGTTCATACCATGAAATATCAATGGTAAACAATAGCGTACCACATCATCCAAATACATCAGGTAATTTTTACCATCCTTATCCGGCAGACGGATAAAACGCCCTGCCTGTGCTACAGGCAGCTCTATAATTGCATATTCTCCAACTTTATGTCCTTCTTTCCTCATCTTTACAGCCAAAAAGATATTTTCATCCGCTTCGTTACCCAGTTGTTTTACTGATTTCAGCCAGACAGGACTAATAAACCCATTCAGCCGTTGTTGATAAAAAGAATCGACAAATAACTGTTGTTCCTCATCCAGTTGTACATGATTGACTAAACAAATATTTTCTTTCTCCAATTCTGCCGTTACCTGCTTGATCGCACCTTCATATTCTTTAGAGTACCTGTTGTTCAGTTTATTTATCTGTCTAATCAGTTTCAATGCTTCTTCCCGTTCAGAATGCGCCGCTTTATCTTCGCACTCGGCCACCCGGCTTTGAGTAGCTACACGTACTCTGAAAAATTCATCCAAATTATTAGAGTAAATTCCTAAAAAGCTCAACCGTTCCAGTATAGGAACACGTTCTTTCATGGCTTCCTGCAAAATGCGACGATTAAAATACATCCAACTGATATCTCTCGGCAGATAATATTTATCTTCCTTTTTCTTCTTCTCCATACGGTTTTAATATTTTTAGCAAAAATACGTCATACACATTACAATAACATGTCAATATAACTACAAATCAATAACAATAAAAAAGTCACAGCCGACGCATACAGCCATGACTTAAAGAGAGTTTTTATAAGAAAATCAAATAAACTCTTCAACCAAATACATCTCATTAAATAAAACTTGTTGATAATTGGAAGAATCACTCTCTAACAAATTCAACAAAGTATATTCAGCTCCACGTACAATACACAAAATCACGATTGGGGTGGTAATCTTTCGCAAATTCCAGCAACTGTTGCAAATTAAAATCTGAGGAAATGATACCCGCACCGCTTTTTTCGGCATCATATGCATTACAGTCCTGTTCTATATGAGCAGGAACCATCAGAATAGGTTTGCCTAAATACATGGCCTCGCACACCGATTCAAATCCGGCAGTACTGGCATAAGCCTTACATCCCGCCATCTGCCTCAAAAATTCCACATCATCCAGTTGATAAAAGCTCAATGTATTGTCCACTCTCTTCACCGGTTCCTCCTCCCACTTGTCCCAAAAGAAACGAAGCGGTATCCCGGGATGTTGCCTGTGCCATTTCATTACATTTTCACTGAAACCCGCATTAACCATATAGCCATGTATATAGTCACCGGAATAAGGTTCATGTAAAGTCACTTCCCTACGCAACAAGGGAGGAATCACACGGATATGATTCTGAGGATCATCGTTCATGTGACGAAAAGAAAGAGCCAAACGTTCCTTCGCCCCCAAGCTGGTCAATACGGTAAAAAACTTCAAAAGAGCCAAGCTTACTTTATCAGCCTTTGGAAATTCAAAACTTTTATGCAAGAACAGATATTGATGCCCTATACAGATTTGCGGAACAGAGGGACGGAACAGGAAATAAGTCAGTCCGGTCAGCAATTCATAGAAATTGATAACCCTATCCGCACCACTGTCCTCGATACGCTGACGAATGTAGTTAATGCTATTGATATACACAGGAAGTTTCACTAGATTATACGCCACGCTCCGCATCAAACTCACCCGTTTGTTAGCTGGTGTAGGCAGAAAATTAGGACTGACAAAACGTTTTACCGGAGCATGGATATTACGATTGAAAAATCCCGGCAAGCGGCGCGAACTACTTTTACCTACCAGTACTTCCACTACTTCGTGACCGTTCCGGCGCAATATTTCCTCCAACGTAATGGCTTGAGTAAGATGTCCTCTCCCCTCACCCTGTACTATAAATAAAAATTTCATGAGGCTGTATGTATTAGGGTAAACTCTTTATTTTCTTCATTCTCATCAGCTAGTACATGATGGTATTCCATGATATTCCAATTCCCGTCCGCATCCTCAGTCAGTGCCGAAAGCTTTCTACCCAATCGCCCGAATTCAGATAATGAATACCATCATAATAGGTATTAGCCGGATGATGGATATGACCACAAATCACTCCGTCACATTTACGTACACGTGCAAACTCCACCAATACTTTCTCAAAGTCCGATATATAGGAAACAGCCGACTTTACTTTTTGTTTGACGGCCTGTGACAGAGAATAATACGGTTTCCCCCGCTTAGTACGATATTGGTTATAAAAGCGGTTCACCCATAAGAGGAATGTATAACCTGCATCGCCCAACCGGGCTAACCATTTCATCTGCGTAGTAACCCGGTCGAATATATCGCCATGTGTCACATAATAACGCTTTCCATGTGTTTCAAGGATGTATTCTTTGACGATTTTTACGTTATAGAATGTCATAGGGACCAAGCTGTCCAGAAAATCATCGTGGTTGCCACACACATAAATTACTTCAGTACCGAAGTTCTCCATCATCTTCATGATAACCTTAAAGAAATCAGTATGTTTTGCTTGCCACCTCTTAGTACCTGCCTTACGCAAATGCCAACCATCTATAATGTCTCCGTTCAATATCAGACGGTCACAATTGACAGATTTCAGAAAGTTACTGACTTCAATTGTTTTGGAATGAGAGGTTCCCAGATGGATATCCGATAAAACCACTGTAGGATAATACGTTCTTAGATGCATATCTTTATTATTAAAACTATGCAAATATCCATGTTATCTATTACAAGATCGTGTCGGCAGAATTACTATGCTATTAAAATCAATAAAAAGACAGGCCGTTTCTTCATGGAACAAGAAACGGCCTGCAAAGCTTCAGTTTATTCACATAAACCACACTTCAGATCTATAACTAATAATTAATTGTCAATATCAATCACATTGAACTGCATATCAAACTTTATCTCCCAACCATTAGAAAGTTTCACTTCATAATCATACTTGTCCCTCTCGATCTTGAGCATCTTGGCATCGGGATAATTCGTAGTGACGTACTTCTTTATCGCGTCAGGAACCACAGCGACAGGTACAGCGCTGTATTTGCAATTCACTTCTGTCCAAACCCCTTTCTTATCGAATTCCAATTTGTCTCCATTGGTAAAAATCACATCATAGCTTTTATCAAACCAGTCTGTTTCCATTTTAGCCATCGCCACCTTGTTATTGGGGAAATGAGTTTTGATAAAAGTTTGTGCAGTCTGAGGCAATTGGTTTACTTGAATAGGTTTGTCATCATCCGCCCATACCACTGTTTGCAACGTAAATAAGCACACTAACAATAATAATACCTTTTTCATAATCGTCATTTTTTTTATTTGGTTCTACATTCTGTTTTCTGATGCAAATATGAAGGGAGATTCTGAAAAGAATTTGAAATTCTGAAAAAAACACGATTTTTTTTCATTGATTATGAGTGGATGTATAAAGTATAAAACAATGCTCCCCACTCTTATATTCATAACAAAGCCTGAGAGCCTGCATTTTACATATCGTATCTGCTATTGCCAAGCCTAGACCGGTTGAGCCTTCTTTTTTCTTTCCTTGATAAAAAACGCTCAAAAATACGCTGGGCATCCAGTGGTTGTGCCGCCCCTGTATTGCAAAACATCACACTGTGGGGAGTAATGACAATCCGGATGTGTCCACCGTCTATATTGTGTACAAAAGCATTCTTCAACAAATTGGTAAGCAACACCACTGCCAGTGTCTCATTTATCGTAAGATAGAAAATACCTTCTTCCTCTACACTTGTTATGATCTCACGATATTGATACACTTCTTTATAGTCCTCCAAATATTGCCTCAATAATTTATTCACTTCTACTTGGGTAGTATCCGTAAATTGACCGTTCTCTATCTTCGAAAGCAATAACAAAGACTTGTTCAGCTTCGTTATATGCTCCAAAGTCTGATGGGTTTTCATCAACTCCTCCAATTGGCTTTCTGAAAGATTTTCATCCTCCATCAGCATCTCCAACCGATTACGACAAATAGCTAGTGGTGTCTGCATCTCATGAGATGCATTACCAATAAATTGTTTTTGCTGTTCGAACATCTGCTCACTGCGCTCTGCATAACGAACAGCCGCCTCATTCAATTTTCTGAATTCTGAAACCCGGGTATTATTTTGTAAAGGCTCGTTTCCTTTACCGATACGATATTTATCCAACCAATGAAGCAATACATAAAGAGGACGCATATTTCGATAAAACACCCACACATTAATAACAATTATAGTCAGTAATAAAGCTATATAAAGAAAAATCATCCAACCTGCCATAGCATCTTTCAAATCATCTTTTTCTATAGAAGGGGTCGCTACCGTCAATTCAAAAAACTTTTCGCCATCATCCTTAAAAATGGTAGTAAGGATTCGTGCAGGTTCAGTTTCATCTTTTTCGGGAATATAAACCATAGAATCCTTATAAAGGATATCATCACGAGATCCTGCATATTCCTTTGTCACTTCACGCAGGAAATACTGATTGTTGGAAGCTGTATTTTTAGAAGGAAGCTCCTCTCCCGCCAATGCACGTATGATGATAATTTCAGAATAATCTTCCAATGAGTCATCCACTTCATCATTCACCTCATCCATTACAGTAAAATAGAAAAGGATGGCCCAGCCAGTCAATAAAACCGACAACACTAACGATATACGGATAATGACATAATAAATCAATTTCATTTATTCCACTACCATTTTATATCCAAAACCATAAACAGCCTTCAGTTCAGGAGTAGCTCCTGCCTCTTTCAACCTCTTTCGTAAATTCTTTATTTGGGCATAGATAAAATCAAAATTATCGACTTGATCTATATGGTCGCCCCATACGGATTCGGCAAGTGTGTTTTTATTAACCAATCTGCCGGGACGGTTCATAAAATAAACCAGAATATCATATTCCTTACGGTTCAGTTCAATCTTTTTTCCAGCTACGGTCACCCCATATTTATCGGGAAAAATTTCTATATTTCCGTATTTGATACTATTTTCCCCACCTTGCTGATGACGGCGTATCACACTTTTGATACGTGCATTCAGTTCCACCAAATGAAAAGGTTTAGGCAGATAATCATCAGCTCCGAGATCCAATCCTAGCACTTTGTCTTCTATAGAATCTTTGGCTGAAAGAATGATAACATTTTCCCGTTTATGCATTTTTTTTAACTTTTCCAACAAATCCAAGCCACTCCCATCCGGCAACATAATATCCAGCAAAATACAGTCATAATCATAATCCTCTATCTTTTGTAATGCAGTACGGTAATCGGCAGCAATTTCCACCACATAACGCTCCTTTTCCAATGAACGCTGAGTCACTTCACGCAAATTAGCATCGTCTTCTACTAATAGTATTTTCATAAGTCCAACTTTTGGTTCTTAAAGACAAAGAAACAAGATAATTCTGAAAAAACACTGAAATAAGAAAAAAAACGAAGAAACCATACAATTTTTTCCATCAACCAACCAATAAACAACAAATATCAAACTGAAAAACGTTATCAACAATACAATCAGCCCCCTGCATCTACCACAACAAGATGCAAGGGGCCACACACAACTCTCTCTAATCAAACCCTAATTATTTGATTTCCATTTGAGAAAAATCCATTTGGCTCAAACCTACTGGTGACGGTGTTTCTTTTAAATCAAAAGTGACTTCCTTCTCACCATTTTTAGCCGAGTTTATTTTACCTTTATACCCTTTGTTTCCGATGTTATTTCCAAAGAATTCAAATTAAAGGATACCGCACCGTTTCTCCAATAACCAGTAGTATCAGCATACGTATTGTAACGATATTCTAAATGAATATAGCCATCCTGGTCGGGCGTAATTGTAGTGTTCTTTACCAAACTAACCAAATGTTTCATTTTAGAAGGCATATTCTGATTAAAAATAATATTTAAATAACCACCACTAATCCACATATTACCTTCAAATATATCTACAGGATCATTGCCAAACGTTTCTTCATTCTCTGCTGTTAACTCCTCTATAGGTTTAGTTAGAATTTCCTTTATATTCAACACTTTGACTGAACAATCATATCCTTCCGGATAATTATCATACAGAGGATTGAAATAAAGAATAACTCGTTGTCCATCTATCGGGGAATACCAAAAATAATCAGTAGTTGCAGGCCAAATTTGTCCCCATCTGTCACCGGTAAGTCATATACATGGGCACCTTTCACATTTACAGTAGCCCAATCCACTGCCACATCACCAAGAGAGTAGCCATCACCATCATCACATGATTGGAAAGTGACTCCCATAACTACTAGGAATGCTAATAATAAAAGGTTCAATTTTTTCATAACCATAATGTATTAATCTATTTTCTACTCTTAAAAGTAAAAAAGAGATCAAATACTGCATTTCATCCATTAATATTAACTTATTTTCAGTAAAAGACTTGTAGAAAAACTAGATTCATTAAAAAAAAATAGAAGCTTCCCGATTCGTCACGAACCGGGAAGCTTAAAACTGAGTTATATACAGATTTTCCCATTCAGGGGGAACATGGCTTTTCTATCAGCTTTTCACCCTTGTTTTGTTAAGGTAAATGGTTATATATTTAAAAGTTTAGTTTTTAGCGTATTATGTTAATTCACATAACAAAAAATATACCACGGGGCATAGTACCATTCAATACACTAAAAATCAACAGAATAATCATTTTTTTTTCCACATTATGTGGAAATACCACAATTTCATTCCACAATTTTGTAGAATTAATCCCCGTTTTTAAAATATATCTTTATCTTTGTAGAATTGATTACTCACTAAACAATATAATTACTATGAAAAAAAGACATTACGGAATGCTCTCATTGGCATTTACTTCATGCTTGGCTGTTCATGCGGAAAATAAAAATCAAAACACAGCGCACCGATACAGTGTAACTCACCACGGGCAAGCATTGGTTTTAACAGCTGGCCTGCATCCATCGCACCGTCTGTTTTTCCTGCTCCCACGATGGTATGAAGTTCATCGATAAACAGGATGATCTGTCCATCGGAATTTTTGATATCATCGAGAACCGCTTTCAGACGTTCCTCAAACTCACCACGATATTTGGCGCCTGCAACCAGTGCGCCCATATCCAGTGCAAATAATTTCTTGTCTTTTAATCCCTCCGGGACATCACCGCGGACGATCCTCTGTGCGAGTCCTTCAACAACAGCCGTCTTACCGACACCCGGCTCACCGATCAGAACCGGGTTATTCTTTGTCTTTCTGGAAGGATACGAACCACATTACGGATCTCTGCATCACGTCCGATCACCGGATCAAGCTTCTGGTTTCTCGCACGCTCTACCATATCGTATCCGTATTTTTCCAATGTATCATAAGTTGCCTCCGGGTTATCGGATACTACTCTCTGGTTTCCTCTTACCGTTGACAACGCCTGCAAAAACCGTTCACGGGTAATTCCATACTCCTTGAAGATTTCCTTCATTGCCTTATTCGGATATTTGATCAGGCATAAAAACAAATGTTCCACGGAAACATATTCGTCTCCCATTGCTTTTGCCTCATCCTCTGCATGGACAAGTACCTTATTCAGATCCTGTCCTACATAAACCTGTCCGCCGGATACTTTTACACGGGCAGCTAAATGGCGCTCTGCGTTATCCACAAAATGTTCTTTCTGGATCTCCATTTTCTCTATTAATTTTGGAATCAGTCCATCCTCCTGACGTAACAGGGCGACTAAAAGGTGTTCCTGCTCGATCTCCTGATTTCCATATTCATAGGCGAGCTTTTCACAATCGTTAATGGCTTCTACTGATTTCTGAGTAAATTTCTGAATGTTCATACGCTTACCTCCCTCGTATTTATCTCTGTGATCTATGTGAAAAAGAAAAACCTTCTGAAAAACTTTCTGATGGAAAGAAAAGACCTTCCCACCTTGCTGGCTGGAACGTCTTCTGTCAGTTACGAAATTTCTTTCGCAGTGGTTTTCCTTTGTTACGAGTATGTTATATCACGAGTTGTTAGCACTGTCAAGATGTGAGTGCTAATATTTTGTGAAGAAATTGTGAACTGTGGATGGAAGGTAATCTGCGCTGATAATCTCCTCTTATTCTCCGAGCAGCAGCTCCCTGACTCTCTCCATGTCCATTCCATCTAACACAAAGTCTGCATCCGGCATGACCTTCCGTTTTTTTTCAGTGCCATCCGGTAATATGACGGTCTCTTCCGGCAGCTTTGGAGAAATGTTCGAATGAATATAAAAGGTATCGAGTCCGACACTCTTAGCTCCTGCGATATCGCTTATGCCATCGTTTCCAATCATGACGCTTTTTGTTATATCAAGATTATATTTATCAATCAATAAATTGAAAAATCTGCTGTCCGGTTTTTTTACCCCACAGGTTGAAGAGATAAAAAATATCGTCAAAGTACTTTGCTATTCCAAGCGTGTGCATCTCATACTCTGTAAAAATGCGCTGTGCATTCGAAAGCAGATAAATCTTTTTGCCCTTCTTTTTTAATGCTTCTAACAAATCTATCACTCCATCATAGAGTTTTACATAATCGGTAGAGAGGATCCGGAAGAACTGCCCTGCATGAACGGCAAGTGTAGGATCTGCCTTCACGCCTTTTTCCTCAAAAAGCTTCTGAAAGACCTCTTCAATCTGAACTTCCGGATGTGCTTCATGAGCATCATCTTTTTTCTCAGATTTCATCTTATACTCCTCGCCTGCAATGATTGCAGCATATCTTTCTTTTAATTCTTCCGATGAATAATCGGCGTCATAATAGCCATAAAAAAGCGCCAGCTTTTTCCATACCAGAGGATCATTCTCCTCGGTATGGATATCAACCAGCGTTCCATATAAATCAAAAATATAATTATCGTAAGCTTTCACGTTATTATGCCTCCTGCTTTGTAAGTTCGATCAACTGCTGCATACGATCCGTGATCTTGTTCAGTACATCCGAATTATCTTCCTGTGCACTCATTGTCTCATTTGCGTGTGCAGATACCTCCTCTGAGATTGCCGAGATTGTTTCAATCGAATGCACGATCTGTTCATTTGCAGTTTTCAATTCCTCAATATTGCTGTTTAACTGCTCCATGTTGCTTTGGATATCAAGCGTATTGCTCTGGATATCCGAAAAATTTATTGGCAGTATTCTCAGTGGACTGCTTTTCCTCATTAATTGCACCGATCATCTCGCGCACCACCGAAACCACCTCGCTGATCGCATTGGAAATATTTCTCGATCAGCTCTGTAATATGTACCGTTGCCTCTTTGGTCTGTGTTGCCATACCGGAATCTCTGTCGCAACAACAGAGAATCCTCTTCCGGCCTCACCCGCTCTTGCTGCCTCAATACTTGCGTTTAAGCTAAAAGGCTTGTCTGCGAGGTAATACCGGAGATCAGTTCCACGATGGAATGCATCTCTTCAATGTATTTGTCTAATGTCTCTAGCTGTCCTGCAACGCTGTCACCTTTTTCTACGGAATGATCTACCTGTGATACGAGCACATCCATATCTTTTCCTGCGCTCTCAAGTACCTGCAAAGTCTGCTGCATACTCTGGTTAATGCGTTCCGCAACACTGCTGACCATCTCAACTTTCTGCTGGATTGCTTCTGTCTGCTGCATCTGTGTCTGCACAGCGTTTTGCGGTTTCCGTCGTACCACTGCCAACCTCTGACATTGCATCTTTGGTCAATTTAGAAGCACTGTTGAGGTTCTCAACTTTTCCATAGATATCTTCCATTCCACTCTGCATCTGTTGTGACATATTGGAAATATCGGACAGCAAAAGTTCTGTCTTGCTCTGCGCTTCCTTAATATTCTCCATTTTCTGCTGATTGTTTGCATTCGATGTCTGCGCTGCATAGATAGAATACACTGCGACAAGTATCATGGCTGTCACCTGCACGATTGCCTCATCGCTGCCTGATAACCGAACTTTCCGGTAAAAGCTCCACCAATCGTCATGATCAGGCTTAAGATAACCGTTCCTATATTGATCTGCACGGAAAATTTTACATCATTAAATACACTTACAAGTAAAATCATCGGTATGACAAGCACATAAATGTTCGCTTCCTCGGTCGTCAGCACCATGAAGGAATACGTAATGGCAAATCCGATTCCTACCGTGTGTTTGATCATACCTGTCTCTCTGTCCTTGAAAAAGAAAAACTGTCCCAGTATGACCGGGATCAGTGCCAATGCCGTGATCACCAGAAAATATCCAAGACTCCGCTCTCCCCTGATAAATCTGCACGCATAAAAGACGACCACGATCAACGCTTCTATGGTATGCCCTGTCAATGCGGTTCTGTTATTCCTCTGTGTATCACTGATCTGTGTTCCATTCATCTGCTCTTGTACTCCCTCTCTCCTGACGCTCTGTCAGTCTGCTATCACTGCCGGTTATTGTTTGAGTTTCCTCCTTTCACTATATCATTGATGGTTTCGCTCTTCAAGATTTTCTTTCCGGCAAATGACGTTATAACTCCAGTTTTGCCCGGAGTTTTGCAAGGATTTTACGCTCATTCCGGCTGATCTGCACCTGTGTCACTGCAAGTATTCCTGCCACCTCGCACTGCGTTTTATTTTCAAAATACCGCAGCCGGATGATCTGCTGTTCTGTCTCGTCGAGCGTATCCATCAGCTGCCTGATCACCATTTTGTTTAAAACAGCCTCCTTCTCCGGCTCCTCATAGACATCGCTCTGATCTCCAATCTGGTCAATGAGTAAAAGTTCATCTCCGTCTGAGCCGCAGACCGGCTGGTAAATGGACTCCACCCCACGGTTAGCGTCCAATGCCATCACGATCTCCTCTGTGCCAAGTTCTGTCATGGCAGATAGCTCCAAAAGACTCGGATCTCTCCCAAGCTCTGTTGTGAGAACTTCTTTTGCCCTGCTGATTTTGTATCCATTTTCTTTTAACTCCTGCTCACTTTCACCATGCCATCGTCACGCAGGAAACGCCGTATCTCCCCTGTGATCATAGGCACTGCATAAGTGGAAAATGCAAGGTTTAACGACAGATCAAAATGATCGATCGCCTTGATCAGCCCGATACATCCAATCTGAAACAGTTCCTCCCTGTCATGCCCTCTTTTTTCAAATCTGCGGACAATTGCGTGCACCAATCCAAGGTTGTCCGAAACGACTTTGTCCCTGGCTTTTTTATCCCCATCCTGTGCCTGTCTGATCAGTTCCGCCTGTCGCACCATAGGCTAGCCTTCCTGATTTCCCAGTCTTCTTACCATATGTACGCTTGTCCCTTTTCCCGGCTCGGATACTACCTCAAGCCTGTCCATAAACGCTTCCATAAAAGAGAATCCCATCCCGGAACGCTCTAACTCCGGTTTTGTCGTATAAAAAGGTTCCATCGCTTTTGACACATCCGCAATGCCTGCTCCTGTATCCGAAACGGTGATGGAAACCTCATCCCCACAAATCTGACACAGGAGTTCCACTTTCTGTTCCGGTTCATGGTAACCATGAATGATCGCATTCGTCACCGCTTCGGACACGGCCGTCTTGATATCCGCAATCTCGTCTAACGTTGGGTTTAATTCTGCTATAAATGCCGCCACCGCCACCCTGGCGAAACTCTCATTCACCGACCTGGCATCAAATATCAGTTTCATCTCGTTCTGACTGCTCATTTTTACTTCCTCCACTATCTCCTATTCTTTTACCTGAATGATTTTTTTCAACCCGGATACGGTAAATATCTTGTCCACGCGCTCGTTCAGATTGGCACGCACTCACATCCCCACCGGAATAGCCTAGTTTTTGCACCGCCCGATGATCACCCCAATCCCGGAGCTGTCCATAAACTCTGTCTCTGTAAAATCAAACACAAGATGTCTGACATGGTAGGTGTCGATCAGAAGATCTGTCTCCGTGCGGATGCGGTTTGCCTGATGATGGTCTAACTCACGCGGCACATAGACAACTAAACATCCTTTTTCCATAATATACTGGCTTTTCATGCTCTTGTTCCTCTCTTTCCATTCTGCTTATGATTTTCAACAATAGAATGCTCGCTCCGCAGACATTTTATTGTCATGAATAAAAAAAAGAAGGAGTCTCCCCGGAATTTCCGGTTCGATCTCCTTCGTACTTTTTAATATCAGTTTGTCTTTTTATTAACGGGCGGTGTCTGTCTCACTCTGATCCAGATAGTTCTGTGAGTTTGCAGCGCGCTCTGTATTTGGATACAATTCTACCACTTTCTGATAATAGATTTTGGCATTTTCCATATCCTCGTTCTTGCGGTATGCCTGTGCAAGATAGTACAGTGCATTTCCATTCTCATAGTTTTCATCCATCTCGACGACTTTGGAAAGTGCACTCACGGCATCATCATACTTTTTGCCGGAATATGCATCATAACCTTCCTTATATAATGCAGCCATGTATTCGGCATTCACCTGTGCATTGATGGTATCATAAATACTCTTTGCATCTGCACTCAGGTCATCCACATTGACACTGCTCAATGCATCTCCTGCCTTCTCAATGTCTCCTGTGGTGTATGTCTCATATGCAGTCAGAAGTTTGTCATAGCTTTCCAGTTTGTTGGCAGATTCTTCCTCGCTGTTCTTCGCATCCGTAATCTGACTGGTAAGGTCATCCACCTGACTCTGCAGGCTTGTGATCGTCTGATTCTTGGAAGAAATCGTATTATTTGCATCCAGCACTTCTGCTTTCGTATTGTTCATCACGGTTCTTCTCACGCCAGGAACCACAAGGAAACAGGTGATTGCAATTCCGATTGCGATTCCGATCACCATGTTAATGATCGTACCGACTGCAGAATTGTCCTTCAGATATTTTGGCTGGATGATTGTCTCATTGCCACTCTGATAGGAAATGAGTTCATCATTCTTCTGCTTCTTGCTCGGATTCTGCTCTCTTAAGGCTGCATTGGCTTCTTTCAGATAGCGCAGTGTCACAGTATTATTGGCATCAATTTTTCCGGCATTCCGCAGTGATTTCTTCGCAAGATCATAGCTCCTTCCTGAATATATAAAAGCGCCAGAAGCTGATGTCCACTCACCAGCTTTGGATTCAGCGACAATACTTTTTTCAACTGAATGATTGCAAGATCACGGCTGTTCTGCTTGCAGTAAAGCAATGCCTGATTGTATTTCTTGATCGTCTGATTGACAGAATCCAGTCTTACCTGATTCTTCTGCACTTCATCTAAGTACCTGCTCGCAAGATTATCCTTCGGCTGATAATTCTTACTGATCACCCACTCCGTGAGGGCAGTCACCACTTCTCCCATCTCGTAGTAGATCAATCCAAGCAAATTTCTTGCATCAATATTTAATTTATTAAAACGCAGACTGATTTTCAGGCTCTCAATTGCCCCTGACAAATCCCTGACACCGGCTTTCTCCAATGCATCATTGTAATAGGCATTGGATGCCATCAAAATCTTTTTGTATACTTTTACATTCGTTCCGCAGTTCTGGCAGTTATCTCCCTTGCCAAGCTCTGCACCGCAATTATAACATCTCATGAAAAACCTCTCTATCTGTCATGCCACTGTGCATGTGATCTACCTGTTATCTGTTCTGCTGCTTTAATTCCTGCAGCATTTCCTGCATAACATCCGTCATGTCTGTCAGCTCATGATTATAGATTGCCTGCTCTGCCTCTTCCACTTCCAGACTTGGTTTAAAGTTTTTCAATTCTTCTTCAAAATTTATCATATTAATTCCCGTACCTTTCCTGTACTGACTGATCATTTCTTTCTCACTGATTGATTATAATATAGGAAGAATTCACTTTCAATGTCAAATTATGAAATTTCCATTAAAATAAAGTAGTTTTTCGTCAATAATATGAAATATAAAAATAGCATTTCAGGAAAATTATGGTTGTAACCTGTTTCCCCTGAATGCTATCCTGCTCTTTTTTTATTTCTTAATCCTTTGCATGTTACTGTCCGTTAATCCTCTGCTATTCTCGTGCAGATTTTTCCGTTCAGATGATAGAACTCTACGCACTTTGCATTGTTTTTTACATTTAAAATCTGATCCCTGATCGCTATGGATACCCCAGGGAATACATCTCTTGTCACACAGACCGTTGCATTTGCTCCATCTGAGATCATATGCTCAAGCCGCTTCACTTCACCCTCATCCCCTGCGAGTGTCGCCATATTCTGGATTCTGGTACGCAGAAGCGCCACTCTTCGCGGATCTTCCCGATAGCTGACGCCACGCTCCTTCTCCATCTCTTCAAACTTGGCAAGTCCCTGTTCGATCTTATCAAGTTCCATTTTGGTAATATCCATCTTCTTCTTCAGCAGGTTCAGCCTTGCTATGCAATCCGTGCCTACCCCAACAGAAACAGCTGTCCGCATCTCCGCTTCATTTCCGATCGTGGTAGCCCTGATTCCCTTGACTGCGCTGACATCTCCACCGATGATCTTCGCTGTTCTGCCTGGATCAGAATAGATCCTCTGCACGCAACTGTGCAGTTGAGCAATACGTCTGCCTCCATATCTCCCTCTACCTGGATGACTGTATACTCAATAAACTTTGCATACAGATTTCCTTTGGTTCTGACATGTGCCTTGTTCCCTCCGACCATTCCACTTCTTAAAATGATATCCTTACCGGCTTCCAGATTACAGGCTTCCACGTTTCCATCAATCGTGATACTTCCGGTTGCCTTGATCGTAACTCCGGATTCCACACTGCCGTGGATCACAATATCTCCTGTAAAATCTATGCTTCCGGTAGTAAGATTCGCATCTCCGCTCACCTCATAGATTGGCTGGATCCTGATCTTATCATTCTCAATATCAATCTTCCCATCCATCAGCGAAAAATAGGTAAGGTAATCCTCACTTCGTCCAAAACCGGTTCCGCGAAGTGTTCCCTGTTCTCTGGCAACCCTTGCGGCAATCGGTTTTCCGGAAACTCCGATTCCATCTGTTCCCTTTACAGCCGGATGATATATCGCAATGACCTGATCCTTCTGAACCGACTGTACACTGTACATGGACCAGTAATCTACGGATCCGTCCGGCAGTATCTTTGGCTTTTTCTCAAGTTCATATTCACCTTATACTCATAGAATCCATCCTGTCCCTCTACTGCCGGTATGCCTCTTGCCACCAGTACGTCCTGTTCATAGATTTCTTCATCGAGGATCTTCTGAAGCTGTGCTTCATCAATTCCATAAGTAATCTGGTTCACCCGTAATACATCGTGCAGATACTCGATCGTATAGTGTTCTCCTTCTTCCAGTGCAGGGAGTCTGATCCATGCCTCTAAGTCTTTATTCACAATCTTCACTTTTGGTGTAGAAATACTTGGTAATGCCATTCTTCCAACTCCCTTCTTCCTACAAAAAATCGTATATATACTATATAATACTCGTTTCCAGTCTTTTTTTCAAGCAAGTTTTCTGCTTTTTCGCACATTTTCGCTCTGTAATTTGTGCATGTTGAACAAACCAATGACACACCCTGCCATAAAAATAACCGTCCACGCCACCGGCTAGGGAGACTGGACGGTTATTGTTCTATTTCATCTGTGCAAGACGCTCTTTGACCTGAGCCATCATCTGCTCATAGCCTGCAAGCTTGTCTTTCTCTTCCTGCACTTTTGCTTCCGGAGCTTTGCTTAAGAACTTCTCATTGGAAAGCATTCCCTTAGAACGCGCGAGTTCTTTCTCCAGACGTGCCTGTTCTTTTAACAGACGTTCTTTTTCTTTTTCAAAGTCTACTAAATCTTCCAGTGGAAGGTAAAGTGTTGCTCCAGGAATTACAACGGAAACAGCATCCTCCTCGATTCCTGTCTTATCTGCCTGTACTGCGATCTCACTTGCACCTGCAAGGTTTACATAAACTTCTTTGTTTGATTCAAACGTGTCTCTGATTTTCGCATCGTCAGATACAATGAAAATCTTTGCTTTTCTTGATGGTGGAACATCCATTTCAGTACGGAGGTTGCGAACACCTTTTACAAGGTCTTTGCAGTGCTCTACCATCTCTTCCTCTGCTGCAAAGTTCCATTCTGCTTTGTATTCCGGCCATTTTGCGAGCATAATGGTGTCTTCTTCCGGGTGAAGCGTACAGAAGATTTCCTCTGTGATAAACGGCATAAATGGATGTAACAGCTTTAATGCCTCTGTCAGTACCGTCTTTAAGGTCCAGAATGCTGCATTTGCAGATGCCGGATCATTCTCTTTGTTATAGGTACGAACTTTTGTGATCTCGATGTACCAGTCACAGAATTCATCCCAGATAAGTCATAAACTTTCTGTACGGCGATACCCATCTCGAATTTATCCATGTTCTCTGTCACATCTTTTGCAAGTGTGTTCACTCTGGATAAAATCCATTTGTCGGCTGCCTTTAATTCATCGAGAGCAGGGGTTTTGATCTCTGCGCCCTCTAAGTTCATCATGATGAAACGGGAAGCATTCCATACTTTATTGGCAAGTTTCTGGAAGACTCTACTCTCTCCCAGTAGAAACGCATATCGTTACCAGGTGCATTGCCTGTGATCAGTGTCAGACGAAGTGCGTCAGCACCATATTTGTCAATAACCTCTAACGGATCGATACCGTTTCCAAGAGACTTACTCATCTTACGTCCCTGGGAGTCACGTACCAGACCGTGGAATAATACGGTATGGAATGGCGCTTTGCCCATCTGCTCGTAACCGGAGAAGATCATACGGATTACCCAGAAGAAGATAATATCATATCCGGTTACTAAAACATCATTTGGATAAAAGTAATCTAAGTCTTCTGTTTTTTCCGGCCAGCCAAGTGTGGAGAATGGCCATAATGCAGAGGAGAACCAGGTATCTAAGGTATCCGGGTCCTGTGTCATATGGGTGCATCCACATTTCGGACACTTATGAGGTGCTTCTTTCGCAACTACCATCTCGCCACACTCATCACAGTAGTATGCCGGGATTCTGTGTCCCCACCATAACTGTCTGGAAATACACCAGTCACGGATATTGTCTGTCCAGTTGAAGTATGTCTTCTCCATACGTTTTGGAAGTAACTGGATATCACCATTTTTTACGCCTTCAACTGCCGGTTTGATCATCTCGTCCATTTTCACGAACCACTGCTGTTTGATCATTGGTTCAACGGTTGTGCCGCAGCGGTCATGTGTACCTACGTTGTGGGAATGTGGAACAACTTTTACTAAAAGTCCCGCTTCCTCTAAATCTTTTACTAATGCTTTTCTGCACTCGTAGCGGTCCATTCCCTCATATTTTCCTGCTAACTTGTTCATGGTTGCATCGTCATTGATGACAACGATTTCTTCCAGGTTGTGGCGTTTTCCAACCTCAAAGTCGTTCGGGTCATGGGCTGGTGTGATCTTCACACATCCGGTTCCAAACTCTTTGTCTACATATGGATCAGCGATCACCGGAATCTCACGGTCTGTCATCGGAAGTTTTAACATTTTTCCAACGATGTCTTTGTATCTCTCATCATCCGGGTTTACAGCAACAGCGGTATCTCCGAATAAAGTCTCCGGTCTTGTCGTTGCGATCTCTACGAATCTTCCTTCCTCACCAACTACCGGGTAATTGATATGCCAGAAGAATCCGTCCTGCTCCTCATGCTCTACCTCCGCATCGGAAATGGATGTCTTACAAACCGGGCACCAGTTTACGATACGGGAACCCTTGTAGATATATCCTTTTTGATATAATTTAATAAAAACTTCCTGTACGGCATCAGAACATCCTTTATCCATGGTAAAACGTTCTCTCTGCCAGTCAGCAGAAGATCCCATTTTCTTTAACTGGTTGATGATACGGTTACCGTATTCCTCTCTCCACTCCCAGCATTTCTCTAAGAAACCTTCTCTTCCAAGATCTGCCTTGTCGATTCCTTTTTCTTTTAAGGACTGGATGACTTTTACTTCGGTTGCAATGGAAGCGTGGTCTGTTCCAGGCTGCCATAATGCATTGTAACCCTGCATTCTCTTGTAGCGGATCAAAATATCCTGCATGGTATTGTCTAATGCGTGTCCCATGTGAAGCTGTCCGGTAATGTTTGGTGGAGGCATCACAATGGTGAATGGTTTCTTGCTGCGATCTACTTCTGCATGGAAGTAACCGTTGTCTTCCCATTTTTTATAGAGACGTTCTTCAATGCCCTTCGGGTCATAGGTCTTTGCTAATTCCTTCATTTGTCTTTTTCCTTTCTTTTTGCTTCTGGCATTGCGAAACTCGAATTTACATTACGAACGTTGTGAAACCGTAACAAAATTTTCGAAGACACGCTTCCGCTACGTGTCGACCTCGCAAACGGTGCCTAAGCATGACCAGCCACAGCT
>ENA-OQER01000544-OQER01000544.1-human-gut-metagenome-genome-assembly--contig:-NODE-544-length-20209-cov-2.741111_pt1 | contig 20209 bp, 27 predicted proteins | sample MGYA00242797_ERZ504639 | MGnify/ENA primary metagenome ERZ504639 (study PRJEB26092, sample SAMD00036306) | human gut metagenome | host: Homo sapiens | study: EMG produced TPA metagenomics assembly of...
GGATTTCAGAAAGACGGAACACCAGATAATGAACTCGGAAACGGCTGGGGCTGCTATGATCTGGGACTTCAGAACGAGAATCTGATCCTGAAGGCAAAGGAGCTTGGATATGGAACCTGATCATGGGACTTCGTGCCGGAGACAAGCTCCGAGAGATTCTTTCCATTCCGGAAACAGAAACGGTAATGGCAGTGATCGCCATCGGAAAAGCAGCCGAAGAGCCTGCAAGACCGAAACGTAAAGATGTGGAAGATATTGTGAGATTTTATTAAATAATAGAAGAAATGCCCGGTACACATCAAAATGTCCGGGCATTTTTAATGGAAATTAAAGAGCAAAATGGTCTGAAAAGGATTGCCTGGAGGAGTGAATTCTGTTATCCTGTAAGAAAACAGCTGTGACAACATGGAAGGGTTTTGAAAAGCAGAGTTTGGGAGAAGCAAAAAAGCAATACAGTAAAAGCAAGGGAGGTTTTTAACCAATATGCAGATCATACATGAAAATGAATACGAAGAAACCATGAAAAATATCGTAACGCCATATCTTCTGGCATGCAGAAGAGAGCTTTATGTACCGGGTGCGGATTATCCGTTTCGTAACGAAAGCAAACGGATCACAGGTAAGATCCATATGCTGCAGTATCTGTCTGATATTGATATGCCTAAAGGTGTGGTAGTCATCAGCCACGGATTCACAGAATCAGCAGTAAAATATGATGAAGTGGCCTATTATTTCTTAAGGAAGGCTATCATGTATATATTCCGGAGCATTGCGGCCATGGCCGCAGCTATCGTCTTACCGCAGACCCGTCTCTGGTCCACATCGATACATGGAGAAGATATATCCGCGATTTTCTGAAAGCATGCCGCTACATAAAGAAAGCACATCCGGATCTGTCACTTAACTTGTATGCACATTCCATGGGTGGTGCCATCGGTGGTATTGCTGCGGCCTGGGAGCCGGACTGGTTTCACAAGGTGATCCTTTCTTCTCCGATGATCCGTCCTCTTACAGATAATGTTCCGTGGCCGGCAGCCACCGGCATAGCACTGGAGAAATGCATTCTCGGAAAAGAGGAGGAATATGTTGCTGGCCGAAAGCCTTACGATGGCAGCGGTTCTTTTGAGACAAGCTCCGCAACATCAAAACCAAGATACGAGCGATACAAAAATCTCCGTGCAGAACATAAGGAGCTCCAGACCTGGTCTCCATCCTACGGCTGGCTCTGGGCTTCTGCGGAAATGAGCTGGTATCTGCGTCTCTACGGATGGAAAAAATATACGGCACCAATGCTGCTCATCCAGGCCCAGACGGAAGATCTGGTGTCTGTCCGTGCCCTGAAAAATTTTGCCGGAAAGATCAATCGCCAGGGAAAAACAAGCTGTGATTATATCCATATGATTGGAACAAAGCATGAGATCTATGGAAGCAGAGGTAAGATCCTGGAGAAATACTGGGGATATATATTTACATTCCTGGACGATACGGAAAATGATATTGATCACAGATAAGTATTTTTACTACATGTGTATCACATATTTAACAACAGGATTGGCAGCTTTTATTCACTTCCTTTCTTTATCATAGTAAAATTATAAAGCTTTTCTCTTATACATTCGACAAAAAATGTGATATAATCTAACGAATCGTCTTTTTGTACAGACAAACGTACAATCCAAAAAGACAAAATTAAATAAGGGAAGGATTATAGAATGTTATCTGTTATTGAATCAGTGAATGCTGCCGTAAACAATTTTATCTGGGGCGTTCCTGCGATGATCTGTATTATTGGTGTAGGTCTTTATTTAAGTATCCGCACGAATTTTCTCCAGATTCGGAAATTTCCCTATGCCATCAGGGTTACTATCGGACGTATGCTTCGGAAAAGAGAAGCTTCCGATGGAAGTCTGACACCGTTTCAGGCTGTTTGTACGGCGTTAGCTGCTACCGTGGGAACGGGAAATATTGCAGGTGTGGCAGGTGCTATTGCCATCGGAGGACCGGGAGCCGTATTCTGGATGTGGATTTCCGCACTTCTTGGAATGTGTACGAAGTTTTCCGAGGTTACACTCGCTGTACATTTCCGCGAAACCAATGCCAACGGAGATCTGGTTGGAGGACCAATGTATTACATTAAGAATGGTCTTAAGAAACACTGGCACTGGCTGGCGTATCTGTTTTCCGCTTTCGGTGTGCTTACTGTTTTCGGAACCGGAAATGCAACCCAGGTTAATACCATTACAACAGCTATTGATTCTGCACTGATCAATTACAATGTGATCGCTGCAGACAATACTTCTACGGTAAACCTTGTTATGGGGATCATCCTTGCGATTCTTGTGGCAATGATCCTGCTTGGCGGAATCAAAAGGATTGGCCAGGTTACAGAAAAGCTGGTACCGTTTATGGCATTGTTTTATATTATTCTTGCCGTCGGTGTAGTTATCATCAACTGGAAAAATGTTCCGGGTGTTTTCAGCGCTATCATCAGAGGGGCATTTAATCCGGCATCTGTGACAGGCGGCGTAGTAGGAAGTTTTTTCATGAGTATGAAAAAGGTGTTTCCAGAGGTATTTTTTCCAATGAGGCAGGTCTTGGTACCGGTTCCATCGCACATGCCTGTGCAGACACCAGAAAACCTGTAAAACAGGGATTTTTCGGGATCTTTGAGGTATTCACGGACACGATCGTGATCTGTACGCTGACAGCGCTTGTCATCCTCTGCAGCGGGGTGCCGGTTGGTTATGGCGCAGCAGCAGGAGCGGAGCTTACCATCAGCGGTTTTACCAGTACATACGGAAACTGGGTTTCCATCTTTACAGCAGTTGCCATGTGCTGCTTCGCATTTTCCACTATCATTGGATGGGGACTTTACGGAGCCAGATGTGCGGAGTTCCTTTTTAAGGAAAAAGCTATCAGACCTTTTATGGTACTGTACTCTTTGGTAGCGATCATCGGCGCAACTGTTGACCTTGGACTTCTCTGGAGTATCGCAGAGACCTTCAACGGTCTGATGGCGATCCCTAACCTGATCGCAGTATTCCTGCTTTCCGGTGTGGTTGTAAAGCTTGTGAAGGAGTACTTCGCCGGAGAAGGAAAGAACGCCTGAAGGAGTTTTTTTGAAAAAAAAAACTTGACTATCAAAACAAACAGAGTTAGAATTGGTTTAACTCATTAAAGAGTTAACACAATAACAGAAGTAAATTCCATGAAGGGAATCAGTAAAGACAGAGGAACCGTCTTCAGAGAGCTGTGACTGGTGTGATGCAGCGTCGGAACTGCCTTGAATATCATCCTGAGAAGGAAAGCCGAAAGTTTCAGACAAGTAAGTAGGTTTTCACGGGTGCTTCCCGTTACAGAAGTCGCGTATGCCGGTACGTTGCAGAATCGTGCTTGTTTCAATGGAGAAACAGGGTGGTTGCGGAATTTTATATCCGTCCTGAAAGGGGACGGATTTTTTTTATCCAAAACATTTTAAACCACGCGGTAAGGATCTGAAACCGGAAAAATATACAAAAGGGGAAAGAGTATGAAAGTGTACAAAAAACTCATGAACGCACTTGCAGCAGTAGAAAAAATCGTACTGGTCATTTCCACACTGCTGATCCTTGTGCTGACTGTGGGAAATGTATTTTCCCGTAAGGTCATCCATCGCTCATGGTCTTTTACAGAAGAGCTTGTTGTAGCGGTGTTTGTTCTCATCACACTTCTGGCAGCAGCACTTGCCTGCCGTGAAAAAGGAGGACTGGTAAGTCTGACACTGGTTACGGACCGTCTTCCGAAAAAACTGGAAAAACCATCTGTGATCCTGATCACGGTCCTGAGTATTGTTTTTTCCGCAATTTTATTTAAATATGGAATGGACAAAGTTCTTACACAGCTGGCAAACGGCAAGAGAACTTTCGTATTGAACTGGCCGGAGTGGATCTTCTGGTCCTTCGTGCCGATCGGAGCAGGCTGTATGATCCTTCATTTTATTGAGTACTGCCTGGACTTCTGCCTAAAAAAAGATGATGAAAAGGAGGACAAATAAATGATCAGTGCAATCTTATTTATCTCCTTCTTTGTTTTCCTGATCTTGGGACTTCCCATTGCGATCTGCTTAGGTCTGTCATCTGTATGTGCCATCCTTTATTCTGGTACATCTCTGACGATCGTAGCTACAAATATGTACTCCGGAATCAGTAAATTCCTGCTTCTTGCTATCCCGTTCTTTGTTCTGTCCGGAAACATTATGCAAAGCCAGGTATTTCCAAACGACTGATCAACTTCGTAGATACCTGCGTAGGACATAAAAAGGGCGGCATCGCCATTGTATGTGTTATCGTAGCCTGCTTCTTCGGAGCGATCTCCGGTTCCGGTCCTGCAACGGTTGCGGCACTTGGAGCAGTTTTGATCCCGGCTATGGTTGAGCAGGGCGGTTTCTCCGCACCGTTTTCCACGGCATTGATGGCAACCTCCAGTTCCATCGCCATTGTCATACCGCCGAGTATCGCATTCGTTGTATACGCTTCTATCACAGGGGTATCTATTGCAGATATGTTTATGGCTGGTATCGTTCCGGGACTTCTGATGGGTGTTGCTCTTGTGATCATCGTTATGATCGAGGCAAAGAAACATAACATTCAGCCATCCCGTGAAAAAGCTTCCGCAAAAGAACGCTGGGATACATTTAAAGATGCATTCTGGGGATTCCTGATGCCGGTTATCATCCTCGGGGGAATTTACGGTGGTATCTTTACACCAACTGAGGCTGCAGCCGTATCTGTTGTTTACGGTCTGTTTGTTGGTATGGTGATCTACCGTGAGGTTAAGCTCAAAGATCTGTTTGACATTCTTGTGGATTCTGCAAAGACAACCGGTGGAATCATGCTGATCGTAGCGAGTGCTTCCCTGTTCTCTTTTGTATGTACCAAGTTTGGTATTGCAAATGCGGCATCTGAGCTTCTTGCCGGCATTGCACATAATCAGTTTACCTTCCTTCTGATCGTAAACATCATTTTCCTGATCGCAGGATGCTTCATTGATGCAAACTCTGCGATGTACATTTTTGTACCGATCATGCTTCCGGTATGTAAGGCTCTGGGCTATGATGTGGTAGCATTCGGTGTTATGGCAACAGTTAACCTTGCGATCGGACAGGTAACACCTCCGGTAGGTGTAAATCTTTTCGTTGCCATTAGTATCAAGATCAAAAAAGGTCTGGAGGTTACTCTTCAGCAGATCTCCAGAGCAGTTATGCCGATGATCGCTGCATCCGTTGCAGTTCTTTTGATCATCACTTATATTCCGGCTGTTTCCACAGCTCTTCCGAAGGCTCTTGCAAAAGAGGGCTCCTATACAGGAGACCAGTCTTCTGACACAGAAAGCCAGAGCTCCAAGGATTCCGGAGACGGAAGTGATTCCTTTAATACCATCGCGGATTACAGTGATCTTGACTGGCCGGAGATGACATGGAACTTCGCATGCTCTACAACTGAAACAAGTACCTGGGCTGATGGAGGACGTAAGTTTGGTGAGCTTATGGAAAAAGCAACCGGCGGAAAAGTCAAGGTTAATATTTACGCAGCAGATCAGCTGACAAACGGAAATCAGTCCGAGGGAATCCAGGCACTGATGAACGGAGATCCGGTACAGATCTCCATGCATTCCAATCTGATCTATTCTGCATTTGACCCGAGATTCAATGTAGTATCCCTGCCGTTTATCTATGATTCCTACGATGACGCGGATGCAAAATTTGACGGTGAGGCCGGAGAAAAGCTGAAAGAGATCCTTGGTGAGTACGGACTTCATTGTATGGGAATCGCAGAGAATGGTTTCCGTGAGCTGACAAACAGCAAGCATGAAGTAAAAACAGTAGACGACATGAAGAACTTGAAGGTTCGTGTGGCCGGTTCCAACCTTCTTATGGAATGCTATAAGAGATGGGGGCAGATGCCACAAATATGAACTGGTCTGAGACATACACAGCACTTCAGCAGAATACGGTAGAGGGTGAGGAGAACCCGTTGCCTGCGATCGACGCAGCCAGTGTACAGGAGGTACAGCCGTACTGCTCCATGTGGGATGCAATCTATGATTGTCTGTTCTTCTGTATCAACCAGGATATCTATGACAGCCTGACACCGGAACAGCAGCAGGTTGTTGATGAGGCAGGCCAGAAGGCTGTTGAGTATGAGCGTTATATCAACCGTTCCGGCGACGAGGAGATCATGAGCCGCTGGGAGAAGAGCAACGGTGTGACCTTTACAAAGAAAGAGGATATGGATATCGATTCCTTCAAGAAAGCAGTAGACGGAATCGACGACTGGTTTGTAAAGGAGCTTAAGAGTGAAGGCTATGACGATGCACAGGATCTTGTAGATCTGTTTACAGAGGATTCGGTAGATACCGTGGAGGATTACAGTGATCTGAACTGGCCTGAGACAACCTGGAACTTGCATGCTCACAACGGAGACAAGTACCTGGGCTGATGGAGGACGTAAGTTCGGTGAACTCATGGAAAAGGCTACCGGAGGAAAGGTCAAGGTTAACATTTACGCAGCGGATCAGCTGACAAACGGAAATCAGTCCGAGGGAATCCAGGCATTGATGAACGGAGACCCGGTACAGATCTCCATGCATTCCAATCTGATCTATTCTGCATTTGATCCACGCTTCAATGTGGTATCCCTGCCGTTCATCTATGATTCCTACGATGATGCAGATGCGAAGTTTGACGGAGAGGCCGGAGACAAGCTGAAGGAGATCCTTAACGGCTACGGACTTCACTGTATGGGTATTGCAGAGAACGGATTTCGTGAGTTGACAAACAGCAAGCATGAGGTAAAATCTGTAGATGATATGAAGAATCTGAAGGTTCGTGTAGCCGGCTCTAATCTTCTTATGGAGTGTTATAAGAGATGGGGCGCAGATGCCACAAATATGAACTGGTCCGAGACCTACACGGCACTTCAGCAGAATACGGTAGAGGGCGAGGAGAATCCGCTGCCCGCCATCGATGCAGCCAGTGTACAGGAGGTACAGCCATATTGCTCCATGTGGGATGCAATCTATGACTGCCTGTTCTTCTGCATCAACCAGGATATTTATGATGCGCTGACACCGGAGCAGCAGGCTGTTGTTGACGAGTGTGGCCAGAAAGCTGTTGAATATGAGCGTTACATCAACCGTTCCAGTGATGATGAGATCAAAGCACGCTGGGCAGACAAAAATGGTGTGACCTTCACAGAGAAAAAGGACATGGATATCGATTCCTTTAAGAAAGCAGTAGACGGTGTAGATGACTGGTTTGTTCAGGAACTGAAAAAACAGGGCTATGATGATGGTCAGGATCTGGTAGATCTGTTTACAAAGTAATCTTCATATATGTTTATAAAAAGATAAAATAGCCGGAAAGAGGCAGTTCTGAGAGAATTTTTCAGGACCGCCTCTTTTCTTTGTGGAAAAAAGATTATATACTGATAGCAGTCCGGCATTTGTCGGGCGGGAGAATTGTTGAAATATGGACGGAAACATAAGTAAAGGAAGAAATATGATAAAGATCGATCTGATAACCGGGTTTCTCGGATCCGGAAAGACAACATTTATAAAAAAAATATGCCTCCTATCTTCTGAAAAAAAGGTATGAACATCGGGATCCTGGAAAATGATTTCGGGGCAGTGAATGTGGATATGATGCTGCTTCAGGATCTGATGGGTGACAACTGTGAGTTGGAGATGGTTTCCGGCGGTTGTGATGCGGACTGTCACAGACGGCGATTTAAGACGAAGCTGATCGCTATGGGAATGTGCGGTTACGACCGTGTCATCGTAGAACCATCCGGAATCTTTGATGTGGATGAGTTCTTTGACGCCCTCCATGAGGAACCGCTGGATAAATGGTATGAGATCGGAAATGTGATCGCCATTGTGGATGCGAAGCTGACAGAGGATCTTTCTGCGGAAGCTGATTATCTGCTGGCTTCTGAGGTGGCAGATGCAGGCTGTGTATTACTGAGCAGGAGCCAGGAAGCCACGGTGGAAGAGATCAGCAGCACAAAAGAGCATCTCAACCGTGCACTTGGCCAGATCCAGTGCAGGCGCTGTCTGGACAGTGAGATCCTCACCGGAAACTGGAATGATCTCACGGACACAGACCTGGAAAAGATCCTGAATTGTGGGTATGTGTCAGAAGCTTATGTGAAGGAATCCTATGCGGAAGGCGGTGGATTTGATTCTCTGTTTTTTATGAACGTTCATAAGTGAGGAGAAACTCTATGAAACTGCAGAAAGGATCCTGAATGATCCATCCTGCGGAGATGTTTTTCGCGTAAAAGGTTTTCTTAAGAAAGAAGATGGACAGTGGCTGGAGCTGAATGCTACCCGCCATGAGATCTGCATCCGGCCAGCAAAGCTGGGACAGGCGATCATGATCGTTATTGGGGAGAAACTGAATAAAGAGGTAATTGATGGATACTGGAAATAATACTGCAGAAAAAACAGCACCGGAGAGATATGTCTCAGAGAAGGCATTTGAAGAGCTGCCAGATACATTTCAGAAGCTTGCAGAGCTGCTTGGAGAAGATCAGTTTGAACTGGTGGCAGTGAATGATGAGAAAGGCCCGCAGGATCAGAAAGCAGCTTCAGAGAGTGCTTTTTCGGAAGCAATTGCGGAAAAGTCCGATGACAATATATACAAAGTGGATTCTTATGTAAAAAACGGAGAAATCCGCCTTGTGTATCTTATGAATGATGCGGTAGAAAGCTTTCTTGTTTTCGGAAATGCCCGTATGACAGGTGTATACAAACCGGATTACGAGGGCGAGATCCTGGCAGATTTAAGCCGGCAGGGCAGGGAATATATCCTTGTGGTTCACCAGGATGATTCGGTGGTGACTTTGTTTTTTGAAACCTGTCTCTGGAAAAATATCTCTACGATTACAGCCGGATCGGTCATTTCTGGATAGAAGGGTATGAATATTTACGGCAGCTGGAATATCGCCTGGCAATCCTCCGCGACAAATATGATTATATAGGCGGGGACAGCTGCAACGCTCTGGAGGAGAAGCTTTCTGTACTGGTGGAATTTCCGCCATTGAATTACTGCTGTTATCCGTCTGTTCCGGAAAAGTATATTGTTCCCAGGGAAAATCCGTGGATTCCCTCGGAAAAGGCAATTGAGGTAATGGGAGAGATCGCAAGGCAGGCAGGAGACCGTACCTTTGTCAGGTGGCTTGAAATTTACCGGAAACTTCCGTTTAAATGGGTAGCACGGAAACTGGCAGGAATGCTTCACCGTACAAAACACATTCAGGTAACGATGTGCCTTTCCGAAAAGCTGAGAGAAGCGTCATCAGGATATGGGGATCGTTCTTTTGGAAAAGAAGCTGATGAAGAAATTAAAGTTCTTACGGAAAAAGCCAGTGCAAAGCAGGCAGAGCTGAAAAAACAGGGTATCGGATCCGAAGTATTCAGAGAAGAACCGTTTACCATTGCCAGAGATTCTCTGGGATTTAAGGTTTATCTCATGAAATGGAACAAAGGAAGAAAAGACTGTACCGTTGAAATTGAAGAAATATGACGAAATATATATATATCCGCAGAGAATATCTGTGAAGTGTTTTTGCCCGGCAGGGATTGCTTTTTTAAAAACACTGGGGTATAATTTAATGGAAAGAGTTAAGAACAGCCCTTTGATAAGAAAGGAGATTTTTAAAATGAAGTAACACATATTACAGATATCGATAAATTTTTTGAAGTAATTGACAGCTGCAAAGGCAGAGTAGAGCTTGTAACAGGAGAGGGAGACAGACTGAACCTGAAATCCAAGCTTTCCCAGTATGTATCTCTTGCAAACATCTTTTCCGCCGGGGAAATTCCGGAACTTGAGATCGTTGCAGCAGAGAAAGAGGATATCGACAAGCTTATGAACTTTATGATCAACGGCTGATAGGAAGAACGATTTTCAGGGATGTGAGCTTTTCACATCCCTCTATTAATCTGAATATAAAGCAGAATATGAATGTCTGTTTTGTAAAATGGATATAATGACAGCAGATACAGAAACAGATAGTTTTTCTCTGTCATCATGATCATAACAGGATACAACCAGGGGGTATAATACTTCCTGGTCAAACTACGTTAAAAGGAGTGTATACAAAATGGTTAAAATTGATATTATCTCCGGTTTCCTTGGTGCCGGAAAAACAACTCTGATCAAAAAAACTTCTGAAGGACGGATTTCAGGGTGAGCAGGTAGTCTGATCGAGAACGAGTTCGGTGAGATCGGTATTGACGGCGGATTTCTGAAAGAGGCTGGGATCCAGATCCGTGAGATGAATTCCGGATGTATCTGCTGCTCTCTGGTAGGAGATTTCGGAACATCCCTGAAAGAGGTTGTTACCAAATACAATCCGGACAGGATCCTGATCGAGCCATCAGGAGTTGGTAAGCTTTCTGACGTTATCAAGGCTGTACAGGTGTTCAGGACGAGGTTGACATTAAACTGAACAGCTATACAACTGTTGTTGATGCAAAAAAATGCAAAATGTATATGAAGAACTTCGGTGAGTTCTTTGATAACCAGATCCAGTATGCAGGTGCCATCATCATGAGCCGTACCGATATTGCAAGTGAGAAAAAGGTTCAGGAGTCTCTGGAGCTTCTCCGTAGCCTGAATAAGGATGCTGCTATCATCACGACTCCGATTGAGAATCTTGACGGTAAGAAACTGGTAGAGGTTATGGAGCATCCGGTATCCCTGGAGCAGGAGATGCTTGAGGAAGAGCATGAGCATCATCACCACCATGACGGAGAGTGCGGCTGCGGACATGATCATGAAGAGCATGAGCATCACCATTACCACGACGGAGAGTGCGGCTGCGGACATGACCACCACCATCATCATGCAGATGAGGTCTTCACAAGCTGGGGCCGTGAGACTATTAAAAAATATACACGTGAGGGACTTGAGAAGATCCTTGAGGCACTTTCCGAGTCTGATAAATATGGTATCATTCTCCGTGCAAAAGGAATGCTTCCGGCAGAGGACGGAACATGGATCTATTTTGATATGGTTCCGGAAGAAACCGAGATCCGTGAGGGCGCACCAGAATATACAGGCCGTCTGTGCGTGATCGGTTCTAAGCTTGACGAGCATGCACTGGAGGAGCTTTTCGGGATCGCATAAAGCATATGATAAAATAAATGTCCGTTTTGATGCAAAGCCAAAGCGGAATACAGATATAGATTGTTACAGAAAGGAAACAGATACTGTACATTAAATCGTACAGTATCTGACAGGATGGATTTATGGAAGAGACCAGAGTACCCGTTTATCTGATCACAGGTTTTCTGGAAAGCGGCAAGACCTCTTTCCTGAGCTTTACCCTGCAGCAGGATTACTTCAGATCGATGGAAAACACTTCTGATCCTTGCGAAGAAGGTGAGGAAGAATATGATGAGGAAGCACTGAAACAGTGCAATACCGTTGTGGAGATCATTGACAGCGAGGAAGAGCTTACACCGGAACGACTTGCGGCAATGGAAATCCTGCATCAGCCGGAGCGGGTGATCATTGAGTACAATGGCATGTGGCTGGTAAGTAAATTTGAAGAGATGGAAAAACCGGAAGGCTGGGGCGTGGAGCAGCATATCACCTGTGTGGATGCAAGCACATTCCAGGTTTATATGGCGAATATGAAGTCCCTTTTTATGGACATGGTCCGCAATGCTGATATGGTTATCTTTAACCGCTGCCAGGAGAATGATCCGCTTCCTTCTTACAGAAGAAGCATCAAGGTGGTGAATCAGCGTGCGGAGATTATTTTTGAGGATGAAGAAGGCGAGCTTGGTGATCTTTTTGAGGATGAGATGCCATTTGATATTGATGCGCCGGTGATTGATATCCTTCCAGAGGATTATGGTATCTGGTTTGTGGATTCCATGGATCATCCGGACCGCTATGTCGGAAAAACCGTTCACTTTAAAGCACGTGCCCTGAAGCCGCGTGGAATGGGAAGCAAATTCTTTGTTCCCGGAAGAACAGCCATGACATGCTGTGCAGATGATACCACATTCCTTGGTTATATCTGCAAGAGCGCTTTTGCCCCGAAGATCGCAGAAGGCCAGTGGGTGGATGTTACCGCGAAGGTTGCGTTTGAGAAGAGAATGGAATATCAGGGAGAGGGAATCGTACTTACGCAGAGCATGTGGAAGTTTGCGAGCCACTTGCTGATGAGATGGTATATTTCACTGATACGATCAGAGCATTTGTATGCCTTAAGGCATAAGAAGGCCTGGCATTGAAACAGGTAAATTACAGCTGAGGAGTTTTTATGTATTTAATTGCAGGTTTGGGAAATCCGGGAAAGCAGTATGAGGCTACACGCCACAACATGGGCTTTGACACCGTTGACTGTCTTGTGGAGAAGAATAATATCCCGCAGGGTGGCGTAAAATTTAATGCCATGTATGGAAAAGGTATCATCGGCGGTGAAAAAGCTATTCTGATGAAACCGCTTTCTATATGAATTTAAGCGGTGGTCCGATCCAGGAGATGTCCGGCTATTTCAAGATCGATCCGGAGACAGAGCTGATCGTGATCTACGATGATATCGATCTGGAGCCTGGACAGCTTCGTATTCGCAAAAAAGGCAGTGCGGGCGGACATAACGGGATAAAGGATATCATCCGCCGTCTTGGAACTGAAAAATTTATCCGTATCCGTGTTGGTGTCGGTGCGAAACCGAAAGACTGGGATCTGGCAGATTTTGTGCTGGGGCATTTTTCGGACAGTGACCGCAAGCTTGTGGATGAAGGGATCAATGATGCGGCAGAGGCTGTGGAGATGATCCTGTCCGAGGGCGTAGATGCGGCGATGAATAAGTATAACAGGAAAAAGCCTAAGAATTGAGGTTTGTATGGAAGCATTTTTGCAGCCTCTGCAGGGTCTTGCAGAGTTTGGGGAAATAAAAAAGCGTTGTGGCGCAAATTGCGGAATTCTTAACGTTTCCGGATGCATGGAGTCCCAGAAGGTCCATCTGATGTATGGATTTCCGGCTTTTTCCATATCATCTGATCCTTGCGGATGATGAGCGTAATGCAAAGGAAATCTATGAGGATTACCGCTTCTATGACAAAAATGTATATTTTTATCCGGCAAAGGATCTTCTGTTTTTTCAGGCAGATATTCACGGAAATCTTCTGATCCGGCAGCGGATGCGTGTGATCCGGGCACTTCTGGAACAGGAAGAAGTGACCGTTGTTACCAGTATTGACGGATGTATGGATTTCCTGATGCCGCTGGAAAAGATCAGAAGCAGGCTTCTTCATTTTAAAAGTGACAGTGTGATCGATTTGGATCAGCTGAAGGAAGAGCTGGTAGAGCTGGGATATGAACGCACCGGTCAGGTAGAGCTTCCGGGGCAGTTTTCTGTGCGTGGAGGAATCATTGATATCTATCCGCTGACAGAGGATAATCCCTGGCGTATCGAATTGTGGGATGATGAGGTGGATTCTATCCGGAGCTTTGATGCGGAAAGCCAGAGATCCCTGGAAAATGTAGATGAAATTACGATCTATCCGGCCGCGGAAAAGATGGACGGAGAGGATATGGTATCCTTTCTGGATTATTTTCCGGAAGAAAAAACACTGGTGTTTCTGGATGAACTGAACCACCTGGCAGAAAACGGCGAGGGTGTGGAGGAAGAGTACCGTCAGAGTCGTATGCACAGAGAGGAAAAAGGCGAGGCAAATCTTCCGGAGCAGTGGCTATGTGGCTTTCAGGAACTGCAGAAGAAGCTAAACAGACGGAATTGTGTGGCTGTATCCGCACTTTCTCCCAGACGTTCCGGATGGAAGATCAATGAGGAATTTGATCTTACGGTGAAGTCTGTAGATTCTTATAACAGCAGCTTTGAACTTCTGGTAAAGGATCTCCTTCAGTATAAGAGTCAGGGATACCGGATCGCACTGCTCTCCGGTTCCAGGACCAGGGCGGAGCGTCTGGCAAAGGATCTTTCAGAGGAAGGACTGAATGCTTTTTACAGCCAGGACATGGATCGTATCATCAGTCCCGGGGAGATCATGGTGGTCTATGGTCACGCAAGACGTGGCTTCCAGTATCCGCTGATCAAATTTGCAGTGATGACGGAAACCGATATTTCGGCAAAGAGCAGAAAAAGCGCAAAAAAAAGAAAAAGTACAGCGGAAACAGGATCCAGGATTTGCAGAGCTTTCCATTGGTGATCTTGTTGTTCATGAAAAGCACGGACTGGGTATTTACCGTGGAATCGAAAAGGTAGAGGTTGACCGTGTTGTGAAGGATTACATCAAGATCGAATACCGGGGCGGCAGTAATCTCTATATCCTGGCAACCCAGCTGGATGCTTTGCAGAAATATTCCGGATCCTCCGAAAATGCAAAAACGCCCAAGCTGAACAAGCTTGGCGGTCAGGAGTGGAATAAGACCAAGAGCCGTGTTAAGGGTGCGGTAAAAAATATCGCAAAAGAGCTGGTAGAGCTTTATGCAGTACGCCAGGAGAAAGAGGGGTATGTCTGCGGACCGGATACCGTATGGCAGAAGGAATTTGAGGAGATGTTTCCCTATGAGGAGACAGAGGATCAGCTGGCAGCCATTGAGGATACCAAGAGAGATATGGAAAGCACCAGGATCATGGATCGTCTTGTGTGTGGTGACGTTGGTTACGGAAAGACGGAGGTGGCTTTAAGAGCTGCGTTTAAGGCAGTACAGGAAAGCCGGCAGGTGGTTTATCTGGTCCCTACCACCATTCTTGCCCAGCAGCATTACAATACCTTTGTACAGCGTATGAAAGAATTTCCGGTGAAGGTGGAGCTTCTCTGCCGTTTCCGGACATCTGCCCAGCAGAAAAAGACCATCGAAGGGATCAAAAAGGGGCAGGTAGATATTGTGATCGGCACCCACAGAGTTCTTTCAAAAGATGTGGAATTTAAAAATCTTGGACTTCTGATCATTGATGAGGAGCAGCGCTTCGGTGTTACTCACAAGGAGAAGATCAAGCAGATGAAAAAAGATGTGGATGTACTGACGCTGACGGCAACGCCGATTCCGAGAACTCTTCATATGAGTCTCATCGGTATCCGTGATATGAGCGTTCTGGAAGAGCCGCCGATGGATCGTGTGCCGATCCAGACATACGTTATGGAGTATGATGAGGAGACTGTTCGGGAAGCCATCCGCAGGGAGCTTCGCCGGGGTGGACAGGTGTATTACGTATATATCGAGTCAATGACATTGCCGAAGTAGCCCTTCGGATATCCAGACTTGTGCCGGAGGCCAGAGTGGATTTTGCACATGGACAGATGAGTCAGAGGGAACTGGAGCAGGTAATGTATGATTTTATCAACGGAGATGTGGATGTGCTGGTTTCTACCACCATCATTGAAACAGGACTGGATATTTCCAACGTAAACACCATGATCATCCATGATTCGGACAGATATGGCCTTTCCCAGCTTTATCAGCTACGTGGGCGTGTAGGACGTTCCAACAGGACTGCTTATGCATTCCTGATGTATACCAAAAACAAGATGCTCCAGGAGACCGCGGAGAAACGGCTCAGCGCCATGAGGGAGTATTCAGACCTTGGAAGCGGTTTTAAGATAGCTATGAAGGATCTGGAGCTTCGTGGAGCAGGAAATCTGCTTGGTGCTCAGCAGCACGGGCATATGAATGCAGTTGGTTATGACCTTTACTGCAAGATGCTCAGTGAGGCTGTCAAGGAGGCAAAGGGAATCCGGACTATGGATGATTTTGAGACGACCATTGATCTTAACATTGATGCGTTTATTCCGGATTCCTATATCAGCAACGAGTTCCAGAAGCTGGATATTTATAAGCGTATTGCCGGTATTGAAAGCCAGCAGGAGTATGACGATATGCTGGAGGAGCTGATCGACCGTTTTGGCGAGCCGACAAAAGCTGTGCTGAACCTTCTCGCCATTGCAAGGCTGAAGGCTCTTGCTCATCAGGGATATGTGACGGAGATCAAGCAGCTTGGAAAAGATGTCCGGATCACGCTCTATGAAAAGGCCAAGCTGGATCCTGCAGGTATCCCGGCTATTATGGCGCAGTACAGGAGAGGTTTGCAGTTTAAGGCTGATCATGAGCCGAAATTTATCCTGACACCACAGGGAAGGCTGATCGAAGAGCTGATGAAGTTTGCGGGGGAGCTGGCAAAACTGGCAGAGCCACTGGAGTAAAGGGAAGAATCAGGCAGGCTCGGGGTTATCCACGGGAAAAAACATCCGGTTTGTGGATACCGGATATTTCCCCGGAAAGACTTGTGGATAATTTGTGAAATGTCGTGTAAGTTCGTGAAATTCCTTGCTCTTAAAGGTGAAAACGTTTATAATCAAGTATTATGGAATAAGAGCCGGACCGTGATTCTTATGGACGGATAGATGGAGGATGAAATGAGAAATTCAGTAAAGAAAGCGGCAGTTACTGCTCTTGTCTGCGTTACAGCAGCAGGAATGATGGCAGGCTGCGGAAATAAAAAACTCGATGGTACAAAGATTGCATTGACAGTCAATAAGCAGGAGATCCCGCTTGGCGTTGTAAGTCTGGCAGCACGTATGCAGCAGGCACAGGCTGAGGCAATGTACAAGATGTATCTTGGCGGCGGAAACGATATGTCTATCTGGAGTACCAAAATGGATGATGATTCCGAGGAGACTTACGGTGAAAATGCGGTAACAACATCTGTTGAGACTGTTGAGAAGATGTGTCTGGAGAAAGAACACGCTTCCGAGTATGATGTTGAAATTACAGATGATGAGCAGAAGGCTCTTGAGGAAGCTGCCAAGAACTTTATGGCTGCCAATTCCGATGAGACAATTGCAGAGCTTGCGGTTGATGAAGATATGGTGAAGACTTTCCTCGAGCTTGAGACATACGATGTGAAGATGAAGGATGCCATTGAAGCCAAAGCGGACGTGAAGCTGGATGAGAAAGAATATCAGCAGATGTCCTTCAGCTATGCAAGTGCAAAAGTCAGCGGAGATGATCTTTCCGATGATGATATCAAGAAGAATAAAGAGAATCTTCAGAAGTTCTATGACAAGGTAAAAGAGGATCCGGCTGCAGATTTCAATACTCTTGGAGATGAGATTTCCGAGGATATGACTGCAACAACCGGAACATGCCCTGCCTATGAGGAAGGTGATGGCAGTGCTGCCAACGGAACTACTTATCCGGATGAGGTCCGTACCGCTTTAAGAAAGCTGGATGAGGGTGCACTGAACGAAGAAATCATCAAGACAGATTCCGTATGGTATGTTGTGAGACTGGATTCCAAGAATGATGAAACTGCAACTGAGAGTAAGAAAGAGTCTCTGACAAACACCAAGAAGGATGATTTCTATAATGATACAACAGATGGATGGAAGAAGAAAGCAGATATCAAAGAAGAGAAAAACTGATCAAGAAGATCAAGATCACAGATAATCACAGCTTTACGATCCAGACTCCAACTCCGACACCGGACCCGGATGTAACTGAGACACCGACAGCAGATTCTGCAGAGGCTGAGGCAACCGAGACACCGGCAGCTGAGGAGCAGACCGATGTGACCGAGACACCGGAGACAGAGGGAGATTCTGCAAAGGCTGATGAGGAGACTGCAGACAGTACAGAAGATGAGGCAGCTGCTACACCGGAAGCTGAGAAATAAGATACAATGTTTGCAATGGAATGATAAGAGAAAAGACAACGAGCCTGTACGAGTTTATCGTACACGGCTCGTTTTTTGTAATGCTCATGCCTGCTTTACGGATCATCAGATCAGATTCAGATGCTCCAATGCGTGAAGAATCCCATCCCTGTCCACTGCGCTTGTCTGGTATGTGCAGTGCTTTTCGATGCCTCCGTAAGCATTTCCCATAGCAACGCTGACTCCGGCAGCTTTCAGCATGGGAAGGTCGTTGGGACTGTCTCCGAATGCGTAGCAGTTTTCCTTGGGGATGGAAAGGCGGTCCAGGAGAAATTCCATGCCTGTGGCTTTGCTGGTACCCTTTTGTGTGACTTCCCAGATTCCGTCTCCGTGATCAAAATAGGTGTAATGATCATTACAAAAGCTGCGGAATTTTTCGACATTGGAATCCGGAAGCATATGTACCAGGAATTTGTCATAGGAGTAAGTGCAGGCATCCTCCCGATTGAATTTCGTGATGTCGACCATTGGAATTTCTTTTCGCATTTTGACTCCGAATTCGGACTGGGCCGGAGATGCGCCATCATACAGGATCTCAGTGTTGGATTCAAAAAGTGCCTCGATTTTACATTTGCGGAGAAGATCTACGGTTTCCTTGCACAGAAGATTTGGGACTGTGCGGAAAAAAGCAATTTGTTATCCATGTAAATGTGGGTTCCACAGCCATATATATAGCCATCGAAATGAAGCTCTGAGAGTGCAGAGGGCATCATTACTTTGGTGCGGCCGGTGTTGATGAAAAGAAGATGACCGTTTTCATGGGCTTTTGTGAGGGCTCGGCTGGTGCTCTCCGGAACCTTGAATGGGTGAGACGTAAGCAGTGTGCCGTCTATGTCGAAGAACAGGATTTTTTTATCGTTCATAAGGTCTCCTTTAAAATGGGATTTCTTCTTCGGTGTTATTGTTATTAATGTCAGTAATATCATTAACAGGAAGCGGTTCTGCGGATGTATCTTCAACAGAGTTCAGTGCGCTGACACGGATGCCATTGAGCTCTATTTCACTTTCCATGGGGATCACCAGGCATTTGCGGCCGTCGATGATCCGAGTTTCTACCAGCTCTGCCCGGTCCGGTGCCACGTGGATCACCACATCCGGGGTTTTGATCTCGAATTTTCTGGTGTTGGTGATGTTGGATGCTACCAGAGCAGATTTTTCTCCTGCAGCAAGCTCATATTGTTCATCGAAGTTCTGAAGCTTTTCGTCTTCTACGCCGCATTCTTCGAAGAGACGTTTGACTTCGGATTTGGTGAGGACAACAGGTTCCGGTTCGTCCTTCTGGGATTCAATGAGGTCGTTAAGCTTTTCGTGGATCTCAAGGACTGTGTCGTAGGCACAGTCATCACCAAGTGTTTCTTCCACCAGAGCATTGAAGGAGTCGCGCTGGGTTCCGGCAGATAGCGGTGTGGTGCAGCCGAAGACTTCTTCCATCATGGTGGAGCGGAGATTTTCGGCGTTTTTGGTGTAGTAGAGAAGTCCGTGGATATCGGTACTGCGGTCGTTGAACTGTGGGAAGAGGAAGCCCCAGTCAGGCATTTCTACCAGCCAGTCCCGGATACGGTCTTCGATGTTGTTTGTCTCTGTGTTGTAATGCAGGCCTGCCTTGGAGAGTTTGACCGGGCAGATGCTGCAGAGGATGTGGTCGTAGATCTCATCGGAGGCATCGAACATTTCGGCGCGTCGGAGGATTTGCCGGGGATGTCGTAGACTGCATGGATGAGGATGATGTAGTAGTTTTCACCGTAGTCGTAGTTTTCTATGATTCTGTCGTAGAAGGCTTCGGTGAGGGTGTCGTCGGTGAGTTTGCTTTTGCGGAGTTTCATGAGGAAGTTTTGGGTTCCGCCTTCGTCTTCCTGATCCAAGGGAAATTCCATGTTGATGAGGTTTTTCCAATGGTGCCGGTGAGGGTTTTTCGGAAGATGTCGAAGTATTTGAAGGTTTCTTCCTCTGATAAGGATAAGAAGGCTTCTTTGAGTTCGGTTTTTTGTTTTTTCACCGTCTACGTAGCAGCCGCAGATGCGGGTGATGGAGCAGCGGTCAGGGGTGAATTGTTTTTTTATTTCTGCGATTTCTTTTTTGTTCATGTGTGGTTTACCTCGGTTTTTTGATTAATTTGATTATAGCACAGGTGTTTGGTGGGGGCAAGATGACACGGACGGACGTGTGAGATTTGCAGCAGAAGTCCGGGTGCCGTCGTTTCGCCTGGTCATACTAAGCGCTGAGGTGTCTCACGAGCGGCCGGCCCATAACTCGCCATGTACGCTGATGCGTACCTGGCTCAGACAGATGGGCCTTACCCTGCGGCTTGTGGCCGCCGGGTACCTCTCCGTGAACCACCTCAGACGCTAAGTATGGACCAAGGCTCACTCCAAAGCACCCGGACTTCTGCTGCAAACCTCACACTGTGCGGTCATGGTGGGAGGGCTAGAGTGGTCTGACGGGAGTTGGATGAGCCATCAACGCTGCGCTGG
>ENA-OQER01000545-OQER01000545.1-human-gut-metagenome-genome-assembly--contig:-NODE-545-length-20152-cov-8.665318_pt1 | contig 20152 bp, 24 predicted proteins | sample MGYA00242797_ERZ504639 | MGnify/ENA primary metagenome ERZ504639 (study PRJEB26092, sample SAMD00036306) | human gut metagenome | host: Homo sapiens | study: EMG produced TPA metagenomics assembly of...
CTTTAAAACTCCAGGCAATACATAAAGCTTTTGCCCTTACAGGGCGCCTTGTTGACTGCCATTATACCCAGGGTGTTACCCTGGGCTAGGAGCTTTTGGGCCTTCAGCCCGTACTTGAACCACATGCGAAGTTCAGTTAATCATCATTGCTGTTCCAGCAGATAATCTACCGTTTCCAGTTCGAGATGCGCCTTGCTCACCGAGCGCGGCACGCTGCGCAACTGGAGTTTGCACTTGTCAGAAGGGTTGTTAGCCAGATCGTTATAATCTACTACCACCTTAAACTGGCTCGGCTTGATGGTTCTGAAGAGGCTGGCTCCGATGGTGAATCTTACCGCCACTTTAGATGGGAAGGTACGGAGCACCATGTTATCAGGCATGTTGATGGCCGTAACAGGCACCTCGACCGACTCTTCGGTAAGCACATCAGGATATACCGCCAGACGCACCATCTGAGGCACAATCTTCATGCCACGTATCTTCTTGATAGGTACGCTGCGATGAATGGTATCCTGCAGGTTGCGCATGTTGAACGGCTCGATTTCTACCGATTCCAACTGGTCGAGCTGCTTCTTGTTGGCATAAACCGTAACCGTAGACGGGAGGAATTCGGTATGTGCCAGATAATAGCTCTTGCTGGTTGTAATCTTACCTCTGAACACCACAGGCACTCGCTTGGAAGAGCCGTAGGTGAAGAAGAAATCGTATTTTGCCGGCTTGATGGAGATCAGTTTGGTAGAGCCATAGAGCTGGGATGCCACCTGTTTCTGCACATCAGCCATCGGAATCTGTCCCGTTCCCGTTTCCTCGTCGGCATAATTGGCAAACCGGAATGTGAGCGGAAGAATCTTGCCTCCGTAAGCATAGGTAACGAGTGTGAATCCCTTATCGCGCACCGTAATATGCACGGTATCAGGGAGTTCGCCGGTTATCACCGCATTGCGGGGCACGCCCGTTAGCTGCACAGGAATATTGAATTCTCTCTCGGTAGTCTCATTGAGCGTCATCATCAGCCAGAAGATGCCGCTGAGAGCGAGAAAGAACAAAAAAATCAGAAACTCCTTATTCAGACCACTGAACAGGAAGTTTCTGACAGCTTTTAATATGCTCTTGATACTATGCATTAGGTGTCTGACTAGCTGCATCAGCAAACACGTAGCCCTTAGCTACAGTGATTACCACGCCACGAGCTATCTCAACATCAACGGTATTAGCCTCGAGGTCAACACGCTTAACAGTGCCATAAACACCGCCGCCTGTAACCACCTTTGTACCCTCTGCCAAAGCATTCTGGAACTTGCGGATTTCCTTCTGCTTCTTCTGCTGAGGACGGATCATAAAGAACCACATGATAGCGAAGATAGCTACCATCATGATGAGAAAACTCATGCTGCTACCACCGGCAGCTGCTTGCAATACTAAATTTGTCATGTCGTTAAAGTATTATCTATTATTATTTTATGTTCTATATATAAATAAGGTGTGGCCAGCAAGAAAGGCCCCCGTTATTTACTCACCCTTGCCCGGAGCGCGGTGAATGCGCGGACGACGGCCGGCTGGGTGCTGGTTGTCTGGGCGCTGTTTGCCGGCATGTTCGCCGTGCTGTGCATGCTGATGCTGCTTGCGCTCAGGCATCTCCTTCTGGATGAGGTTGCGGCTGATGAGCTCGCGGCAGATGCTGTCGAGCATACCGTTAACATAACCGCCGCTGCGAGGAGTGCTGTATGCTTGGCAAGTTCTACATACTCGTTGATAGTGACGGTAGCCGGGATGCCAGGGAAGTTCATCACCTCGGCGATGGCAATCTGCATGATAATCACATCCATATAGGCAAGACGTGAGAAATCCCAGTTGCGCAAAGCCTCGCTCATATAGCGCTGGTAGGTATCGCAGTTGAGGATGGTAGCACGGAAGAGCTTGCGTGCAAACTCTCTGTCTTCAGCATCCTTATATTCCGGCAGCAATTCCTGCTTGGCCTTAGCTTCCGGGTCGAAACGCTTGATAGTCTTCAATACGAAGTATCTATGATATCCTTGTCATCGTTCCAGTAGAGGCTCTTCTCCTCGAGGAATGCATCAAGATCTTCATTATTCTGAATAAACTGCTTGTAGATGCGGCGCCATACCTCACGGTCGCGGCTATACTCGTCGAGATCGGCGAGTTCCTCATCAATAGCACCGCTTACATAATCAGCATAGAAATCACTAGACGTAATAGCTGTATACACTTTGCGTACCATTTCAATATCCTCATCCCAGTTGGAATGCTTAACATCTATCCATTCGAGCAGCATCTTGTTCTCTTCGAGCTGCAGAGCGAACTTATTGAATGCGAAACGTGGTGAAGGTTCCTGCTCACCCTCTCTCTTGGCACGAGCCACATCTACATCGTAGCGCTTGCGTGCCTCCTGAGTGATGGCAACGATGAGCTGCAACATGTAGTTGTACAAATCGTATGACTTGGAGAGACTAAACATCAGCTCCTTCTCAGCGTTATCCATGTTATGATCGCTGTTTTGATAGTATGCGTAGGTTAACTGCACAATCTTACGTCTTATCAAATCCCTATTAATCATTCTCTAATGTTTTTAAAAGATTCATTTATTAAATTACTTAATACGCTTGCAAAAATACACATTAAATAGGTAATAGACAAGAAAACGGGCAAAAATTTCAGTTTATTTAAGCAAAAAATTGTATTTTCAATATTTTTTCTGCATATAAAACCTGTTTTTCGGCAAAAAGTTTGCTCATTCCAAATAATTTTAGTAATTTTGCACCCGCTTTAAGCAAAGCTAATCCGTGTGATGGCGAGTTAAGGCACATTTTTTATTAATAACTTAATTTAGAGTAACACAAAATGAAAGAGATTAATGTAACAGGTCAGAAGCGTACAGACCTTGGCAAGAAAGCTTCTAAGACATTGCGTAAGGAAGGTTTGATTCCATGTAACCTTTATGGTGAGAAGAAGGGCGAGAACGGTGCTCCTGAGGCTTTGTCATTCGCAGTTCCATTCGCTGAGTTGCGTAAAATCATCTACACTCCTCATGTATACGTTATCAACCTCATCATCGACGGTGAGAGCCACACAGCTATCATGAAGGAGATCCAGTTCCACCCAACAACAGACGCTCCTCTGCACGTTGACTTCTACGAGGTTAACGACCAGAAGCCTATCACTATCGGTATTCCAGTTAAGTTGACAGGTCTTGCACAGGGTGTACGTGATGGTGGTCGTATGAACCTCTCTATCCGTAAGATCAACGTTACAGCTCCTTACCAGGTTATTCCTGAGCACCTCGATATCGACGTTACTGAGTTGAAGATCGGTAAGAGCATCAAGGTAGGTGACCTCTCATTCGAGGGTCTCGAGTTGGCTACAAGCAAGGCTGTTGTAGTTTGCTCTATCAAGATGACACGTAACGCTCAGCTCGCAGCTCAGGCTGCTGATGATGCAGAGGCTTAATCACTGAGTCATCTAGAGATTTTACGAACCTGAGTAAAGCATTATCAAACATTGGATAAATATTTGATTTGTGGGCTTGGTAACCCTGGCGATGAATATGCCGGCACCAGGCACAACACAGGATTTATGGTATTGGACGCTTTTGCTAAAGCGTCCAATATTCATTTTGAGGATAAGCGATATGGCTTCGTAGCCGAGACTACGCTCAAGGGAAGAAAGATTTTCCTGCTCAAACCTACCACATTCATGAACCTCAGCGGTAATGCGGTAAGATATTGGCTGAATCAGGAAAAGATTGACCAGAGCCGACTGCTCGTTATCAGCGATGAGCTAGCCCTGCCTCTGGGTGCTTTCCGACTGAAGGCGAACGGCAGCAACGGCGGCCATAACGGATTGGGACATATCCAGCAGCTTATCGGCCAGAACTATGCCCGCCTGCGCATGGGCATCGGCAACGATTATCCACGTGGCGGCCAGATAGACTGGGTGCTGGGCAAATATACTGAGGAAGACATGAAGCAGCTGCAGCCGGCCATCGACCTGGGTGTAGAGATTATCAAGAGCTTCGTATTGGCTGGTATCGACATCACCATGAACCAATATAATAAGCTAGGAAAGAAATAATCATGAAGGAATCAGCAAGAATCGACAAGTGGCTCTGGGCTGCCCGCATTTACAAGACCCGCAGCATTGCTGCCGATGCCTGTAAGAATGGCCGCGTCATGGTAGGAGGCGTAACGAGAAAGCCTTCCTTCATCATCAAGCGTGGCGATGTGGTGAACGTAAAGAAAGCCCCTATCACCTATCTTTCGAGGTTCTCGACTGTATAGAGCAGCGCGTAGGCGCCAAGATGCTGTATGGTGTCTATAAAAACGTAACCGACCCTAAGCAATACGAGCTCCTGGAGATGAGCCGCATCAGCGGATTCGTAGATAGAGCCCGAGGCACTGGTCGCCCTACAAAGAAAGAACGCCGTGCCCTGGATGCCTTCGTAGATCCCGCCATGTTTGGATTTGACGAAGAAGACTGGGACGAAGATGAAGAATAAAATAAAACTCCCCCTACACTTCAAAGAGTATAGGGGGAGTTTTTATTGTATAGTCATAATTATTTTCCTTTCTTTCTTACTTTGCAAATATACAACATTTTAAGATACGATGCAAGAAAATTGGGATAATTATTGCTAAAAATATACGAAATAGAAACTTATATGTGATATTTGGCTGCTTATTTTAAAATAAAGCTTAAAATATTTGGAGCGAATAGAGAAAAAACATACCTTTGCACCTAGTAAAGATGATGGAATCAGCATACACACTGATAACTAATCATGCTCTAATGAGCATTATATACTATTAATTTAAAATATTAGAGATTATGAAAAAATTATTCGTTATGGCAGCTATGGTGCTGTCTTCAGTAGGTGCTTTCGCACAGCAGGCTGCAGGTACAACAACTATTCAGCCTAAGGTAGGTTTGAACGTTTCAACAATTGGTGATAATGACTGGAAGGCAGGTTTCGCTGCTGGTGCAGAATTGCAGTATCAGGCTTCAGATAATTTAGGTCTTGCTGTTGGCGCTCTCTACTCTGCTCAGGGAACAAAGTCTGATCACGTAACTTGGACTCCAGGATATATCAACGTACCTGTAACATTGAACTACTATGTAGCTCAGGGTCTTGCTCTTAAGGCAGGTTTGCAGCCAGGTTTCATGGTAAACAAAGATGACGCAGAAGGCATTAAGACATTCGACCTTTCTGTACCAGTAGGTCTCTCTTATGAGTATTCTAACCTTGTATTCGATGCTCGTTACAACATCGGTGTAACTAAGATTGCAGACGGTGTTGATAACTACAACAACGTAATCCAGATTACTGTGGGTTACAAGTTCGCTCTCTAATCGAGAACTCTTGACAAGACAAAATAACAATCCCCGCTCCTCATTACGAAGAGCGGGGATTTCTTTTTTCTCGTCATATCTGTTTGAAATAAGCCTCACGTAAACATGGAGTGAGGCTTACTATCGTTTTAAATGAAGCTTACTTCATTTTCTTTTCTAGAACATTCTGCCGCCTGGACGACCACCGCCAAAACCGCCATTGAATGGACGGCCATGGAAATTTGGACGACCACTAGGACCTTCAGGTCCACCCCTATGGGCATCCTTGCCTCCGAAGAGATTCAGGCGGTAAATCACATGCAGCATCGCATAGCTGTTGATGGCATTATACTCCGTATCCGTACGGGATGTAGCAGAAATGGCACGAGAGAAGGTGCTCTGCTGGCGGAGAATATCGTAGAACTGCAGCATGATGGTAAGAGGCTTGCCCTTCAGGAAACCCTGAGAGAGCTGCGCATTCCATACAAACTCATCCGTATTCATGCTGCTGTCGCTATAACCGCGGCGGCTGCTGATAGAGAGGCTTGAGTTCAGACTGGTACCCCAAGGCGCTGTAAGCGTCATGCTAGGACCATAAGAGAACTGCCAGGTATTGAGGTTGCTGTTAGGCTGCAACTTGTTTGTAGCATGGTTATAATTCAATGTTCCATCGAGCGAAAGCTCCAGCCAGTTGTTACGATAGCTGAAAGAGAGGCGCTCTCTCCAAGTAGTACTGCGGGTGGTATTCTTCTGTGAATCAGACTGCTTGTCGAGACTCAGATAACTCACATAGTTGTTGTAACCCAAGTAGGTGTCGGTATTCAAGTTCCATACACCAGCACTATCGATAGAGCAGTTGAACATAAAGGCTCCCATCACATTCCAGTTGCCATTGATATTCTCAGGCCGGGTGATTCTACCACCAGTCTTCTCATCGTAGGTCACCTTGTTGCTGATGCTATTGTTGGTGGTTGAGAAGTTGATGAAAGTCATGACACCCTTGTTGTGGTTCTGCACGAAATTGTTGTAGAACAATCGGAAGTTCTGAGTGAACGATGCTTCAAGCCAGGGTTACCCTTCGAGATGTTCAGCGGGTCGCTGTTATCCGTGATGTCAAGCAACTGAGAGATGCTTGGCTGCGCTGTGGTACCACGGTAGTTCACGCGCAGGTTGCTCATCTTTGAGAAGCGATAACGGAAATCGAGGGTTGGACTGAAATTGGTAACCGTGCGGACGGTATCCTTATGATTGCCCATATAATCGTAGATGAAGTTGGAGCGCTGTGGCTGAATCATTACACCGAAGTTGAGATTATATTTGCTTCGGATGAATCGCATCATTACCTGAATATCATGAGTATAGTTCTTATACTCAGAATACTTACTCAAATCCTTATCCTTGTAATTATCAAGCTGACCGGCAAACGGATTCAGGTAACTATCCCAACCACGATATTCGTGATCGCCATTCATGGCATACTTGCTGAAATCGTAGGTGCTGCGGTCGCTCTTGGAGTAGCTGTAAGTAAACTTATAGCTGAACTGCAGGAAGGTAGCCTTCCAGAGCGGCTCACTATAGGTCAACTGGCCCGCATAGCTGTAATTCTTCGAAGGAGTCAGGTTATAGCGGTTGGTCTGATAAGTAGAATCCTTACCCTCCGCTGTCTGTACGAGATAGAGCTTGGCATTGTTGAGCGAGATGCTCTTGCTGTCATTATCCGTATATTTGGCATCCACACGGAAGGTGATGTTACGTCCCTTGTTGCCCAACTTGCGGTTCACCTGCAGCATACCCCTGATATTGTTATTATCAGAATAGGTGATTCCGTTAGTCAACTGACTGTTCACCATAGCCTCAGCCTTGTCCAACTCCTCAATACCTTCCTCAGAAAGAGGGTCTTTGGTGGTAATGGTATAAGGATCCTTGTTGTAAGAAGCCGACTGGCTGCCACTCAATCCATCGCTGGTACTCCAGGAGATGGAAGGACGGAAGAGGATATTGGTCATGGAATCAGGCATCCATTCCAAGCGGATGTTGCCATTCCAGCTGTTGCTGCGGGAGAAATTCTGAGTCAAGCTGTTGCTGAACGAAGAGCTGCTACCCATGAAGTTCTCGCTGGAACGACGCTCCAAATATCGCCATCGCTGTGATTCCAGCGAAGTGAAGTATTGAACTTGAATTTATCTTTCAGTTCATAATTATAGTTAGCACCTATCATCTTGCTGGCATTCAAACCGTTAGCACCTCCGAAGCCTCTACCGGGGCCACCGCCTCCGAAACCACGGTCGCTGGTGTTATTGGCATTGGCAAAGAGCATGAAGCGGTTGTTATCATTGAAATAACCTCCCATGCCACGCATATTGTAGCGGCTCTTGTTGCCCACACCCAGGTCGATATTGGAAATCAGACCCTTGTTCATACCCTTCTTGACACCGAAGTCGAGCACGGTCTGCTCCTCGCCATCATCAATACCGGTCACCTTAGAGAGATCACTCTTCTCATCGTATGCCTTGATTTTCTCGATGATGCTGGTAGGCAGGTTCTTCAGGGCAGTCTTGGTATCACCCGTCATAAACTCCTTACCGTCTACCAGAATCTTCTTTACTTCCTTACCATTAATCTTGATAGTACCATCATCGCTCACCTCTGCACCCGGCAGACGCTTTACGAGTTCCTCTACTACAGAGCCTTCCGGTGTGCGATAGGCTGAAGAATTGTACACGAAGTATCCTCTTTCAGGGTTACCTTCTGAGCCATGGCTGTTACCACTGCGCCTTTCAGCATGATAGCCTCAGCACCCAGCACAATCTTACCCATAGCCAGATCCTTGTTATCAGAAATTTGGATACGCTTCACAGTAGACTTGTATCCTACGCTCGAAATCTTGAGCAGATACTTGCCATTAGCCGGAGCGGTGACATGAAAGAGTCCGTTCTCATTACTGATGGCACCAGCCACATACGTGCTGTCGCTCTTAAGCAATTGAATAGTTACCTGCTCAATGGCCTCCTTGGTATCGCGGTCGGTAATCTGACCGGATATCAGTCGCTGTTGAGCAAAGGATGCTATTGCCATCAACAGCAGCAGCATCGTCAGAATCGATTTTTTCATTCTTATTTTTAATTTGTTATTATTTCCAACTATGAGTGTTTTCACACATAATCGCTATGATATTCTATTATCATTTTTTGTTACTCGATTGTTTTGACGCGTTAAATACACCAAGGTTTAATTCATTATGAGATAAAAAACGCAAATTTAGCAACTTTTTTTGTATTGTCTCCATTTTAGTGTATCTTTGCACAAAAAATTAATACGTTAGAATGTTATGGAACAAAGAGTAATCATATCAACCCAACTGGAAAGCGACTGGTAAGTGCACTTTCTGAGTGTGAGCACGACAAGCTTTTTGTGCTTACTGATACTACGACATTGGAACTATGCATGCCTGTATTGCAGAATTTTTACTGCATGAAGGAAGCCCATATCATCACTATACCGGCTACCGATAGCCATAAAGACATCGAAAGTCTGATGATGGTATGGAAAGGACTGCAGGAGGGAGGAGCTTCACGCCACTCCTGTATGATTAATCTGGGCGGCGGTATGGTAACCGACCTGGGTGGCTTTGCTGCCAGCACTTTTAAGAGAGGTATCAACTTTATCAATATCCCTACCACCCTGCTGGCTATGGTAGATGCATCGGTAGGTGGAAAGACAGGCATCAACTTCGGCGGACTGAAGAACGAAGTAGGTGTGTTCAACGATTCTAAGTTCGTTATTCTCGATACAGAATTCTTAAAGACGCTCGATGCAGAAAACATCTGTTCGGGCTATGCAGAGATGCTGAAACACGGTCTGATTTCTACAGAAGCCATGTGGGAAGAACTGGTCAGTTTCGACCTCGACAAGCCTGATTTGAAGCAGTTGCAGCGCATGGTAGGCGACAGCGTGAAGGTAAAGGAGCGCATTGTAGAGCAGGATCCTCACGAGCAGGGCATCCGCAAGGCGCTGAACCTGGGCCATACTTTCGGTCATGCATTCGAGAGTTGGGCTTTGAAGCGCAAGCCTATCCTGCATGGTTACGCTGTGGCATTCGGTCTGATTCCAGAACTCTATCTGAGTGTTGCCAAAACCGGATTCCCTACTGAGAAGATGCGCCAGACCGTAAACTTCATCAAGGAATTCTATGGTACACTGGATATTACCTGCGATGACTATGATGAGCTCATCGAGCTGATGCACCATGACAAGAAGAACCAGAATGGCATCATCAACTTCACGATGCTGGGTGGCATAGGCGATATCCGTATCAACCAGACAGCTACGACAGAAGAGATCAAGGAAGCACTTGACTTCTTCAGAGAAGGATAATTCAGCTAAGGAATCTTTCTTCAGAGAATCCCTTTAAAGAAAGATAGAGCGCTTCGGCTTTCCGGTTTCGGTAAGCGGGAGATGCTCTACATGAAGGAATTCCCTTGGAATCCAATATTTATGATCAGATAAGAGGCGGCGAACAGTCGCCTCTACTTTTCTATCTCCTCATCTTCCGTCAGGAGGACTGCAATCTCTCCAAACTTCCCGTCTTTCTTCTTGGCTATCATGAAAGGTTTTTCAAGATAAGGCTTCAACAGAGCCTCAACCTCTTCTATCTGAATCTTGATGCCTCCGCTGCAAATCACATTGTCTTTTCTGCCTTTGATGCGAAAACGGAGTTTTTCCACCTTATTATATATATAGGATTCTATTTCCACAATATCGTTCGTTACCAGGGGCTCTGCACAGACCTGCGGAGCATCTATTACCAGACATCCTTCATCGGTCTGACTGATTCTGACACTATCGAAAGGCTGGTACCATTCGCTGGCCTCAGCACCGTTAATTCTTCTCAGGGCAATATGCGAGAGCGTTTCGGTCATTCCGTAGGTACTCCAGATGGCAACATCGCCGGAAGAGCCTTCAGTTTCTGTTCGAGAGCCTCATCTATGTCTCCGCCACCGATAATAAGATGCCTGATGCAGCAGAGACGAGCCCGCTCTTCAGGAACCTGCAGGGTGTTATAAACCTGCATCGGGACCATCGCAGCGAAGGTAATCTCTTCATTTACATCTTTCAAAGGATGCCCACTTGGGCAAACAGAAATAAGATGGAGATGGCGCTCTATACTCCGCACCACCACCATCTTACCTGCAATATAATCGAGCGACATGCAGAGCAGGGCGCTATCACCAGGTTTCAATCCCAGGAAATCACAAGTGATGCGGGCCGAGTTGAGCATTCGCTTCTTCTCTACCATCATCGGCTTGGGCTTACCTGTAGAACCACTTGTATGAACAAGCACCCGGTCGCTACCGTTATTCCATTCTGAAAGGAATTCTTCTAAAGTCATTTTACTACAAACAATTTGTCACCACGAATCTCCAAAGGCATCGGTATATTATCAGTAAAGAGCTGTCCGGTGCCCAAGCCTTGCGGCATCTTGACATTAGGACCATATACTTTAGCTGCATAATGAGCAATAGCATTCAGACCGATATTACTCTCAAGAGCAGAAGTAATCCAACTGCCGATACCACGCTGGTTAGCCAGTTCTATCCACTCGTTGCATCCATAGATGCCACCATGAAGTGAAGGCTTCAAGATGATATATTGTGGACGAATGGTATCGAGCAAAGCCTCTTTCATGCTTCTCACATTCACACCAATCAACTCCTCGTCCAGAGCGATAGGAAGCGGTGTTTCGCGACAGAGCTGAGCCATCTTAGGCCACTGATGCTGCTTGATAGGCTGCTCAATCGAATGAATGTCATATTTAGCCAAAGCCTCCAGCTGACTCATTGCATTCTCCGGCAAAAAGCCGCCATTGGCATCTACACGCAACTCAACCTGCTCCTTGGTATACACATCACGGATGCGCTTGATGAGATCGAGTTCCTTGAAGAAATCAATGGCACCGATCTTCAGTTTCACGCAATGGAAACCCGCCTGGAGCTTCTCCTCCAACCGTGCCAGCATCTCCTCATAGGTTCCCATCCACACCAATCCGTTGATTGTAATACCTTCTTTACCTCTTCCGAAAGGAGAATCGAAAAGATCTGTCAGGTTCTCCATTCCGGCTGGAACAGAAACTCCTTTCTGCTTCAACATTTCAGAAGAAGATGCTCCTTCAGCAGGAACAATCTCCAAAAACTTCTTCGCTGCATCGAAGAACGAAGCGAAGGCTGTTTCGAGACCGAAGGTGATGCTAGGGTAAGCACGAATCATATCGTATGGAATGCGTCCCATCTGCTCCACCATCTGACAAACCTGTCGCAGGGTCATCTCATATTCCGGTTTGGCATCGCAACTGAGATCAGGGAGCGTAGCACACTCTCCCACTCCCTCTACTCCCGGCAATTCATCCGATGTGAGAGTGAGATAATAACTGTGTCTCGTGGTATATACGCCACGAGATGTGCCTGCCGGCTGCTTGAAGTGGAGCGTGCGCTCCGAGATTTCTATCTTATACATGATTTCTTAAAATTCTGAATGTTGGGGAATTATCTGAAGTTAAAGAAGTTATCACTCCCTACGGTCGTTCGGGAAGTTAAGAGACAATAGTTTTCAGGGGCAAGACGCAGGACATTTGTCCCTTAACTTCCCACTAACTTCCCTTAACTTCCCACAAACTTCCCATCAGCGAAACTTCACTTCTACTTTTTCTGTTTCAATTCATACAGATCCTTGCGGCGGTCGCGAAGATTTCTTACAGCACCGTAGGTATGAAGCTCATTCAAGAGATTCAGGTCAACATCTGATACGAGAATCATCTCGGTATTAGGTGTTGCCTCTGACGCTTGCCATCGTTAGGGAAAGCAAAGTCGCAAGGGGTGAACACGGCGCTCTGGGCATACTGGATATCCATGTTATGAACACGTGGCAGGTTGCCCACACTACCCGCAATGGCTACATAGCACTCGTTCTCGATAGCACGCGCCTGTGCACATACTCTTACTCGGGAGTAAGCATTCTGGGTATCGGTCATGAATGGAACGAAGAGAATCTGCATGCCATCCTCAGCCATTAATCTTGACAACTCAGGGAACTCCACATCATAGCAGATTACGATACCAATCTTACCGCAATCGGTATCGAAGGTCTGGATATGGCTACCACCACTCAATCCCCAGCACTTCTGCTCATCTGGTGTAACATGAATCTTCTCGTACATATCCACGCTACCATCTCTGCGGCAGAGGAAGCCCACATTATAGAGGGAATCGTCCTTGAGATAAGGCATACTACCCGTAATGATATTGATGTTGTAACTGATGGCCAACTCGCGGAAACGGTCACGGATTTCTTCGGTATACTGCGCCATCTTTCGGATGCTCTGCGCCTCACCCAAATCATTGAAACGAGCCATCAAAGGCGCATTGAAATACTCAGGGAAGAGGATAAAATCGCTCTTGTAATCGCTCACAGAATCAACGAAGAACTCAACCTGTTCGAAGAGGTCATCCACCGAAGCGTATGGGCGCATCTGCCACTGTACCAATCCGATTCTTACGGTTGGCTTGCGGTCTACATAAGAATCCGTAGGTGGCTGATAATAGATGTTATCCCACTGCAAGAGGGTGGCGCAGTGTTCACTCTCCTCATCGCTAGGAAGATAGTTGCGGATTACGCGGCGCACGTGGAAATCATTGGAAAGCTGGAAGGTAAGAACCGGATCATAGATTTCACGGTTTCTTACATGCTCGATATACTCCTTAGGGCGCATCTTATCGGCATACTTGTGATAGTTTGGTATACGACCGCCAAACATGATAGCCTTCAAGTTGAGCTTCTCGCAGAGTTCCTTGCGATACTCATACATACGGCGAGCCAGGCGCAAACCACGATAATCAGGGTGGATAAATACCTCGATACCGTAAAGAATGTTTCCATTAGGATCGTGGGTATTGAAGGTTTCATTACCCGTAACCTGAGCATAGGTATGATCGCCCTTCACCATATTATAGTTAACGATGATAGAGAGCGCACAGCCCACAATTTATCATCAACGATAATAACCACCTGTCCCTCAGGGAAGATAGTAATGAGTTTCTTAATCTGTTCTTTTGTCCAGAATACATCTGAGTCTGCGTAAATACGCCTAAATGACTTGGCAAGCTGATCATAATCCTCCATACGGAGGTTGCGCATGCCTACCTTTTCGATTTTTCGAGTTGGTTCCATAACAACTGTATTTTTATTATTATCTAAATCCGGGTGCAAAGATACAGCAAATTATAGATACGACAAAGAGTTTCGCAAATAATTGACATTTACGAAAACTCTTTTCATGTATTTCACACAAAGAGCGCGTTTACGCTTAAAATCAGATGCTAATATTTGGCATTTTCCTGTGGAATCGCTTTATCATGATCATCCAGATAAAACAACTTCACAGGATGATACTTCTCACTTGCCACAGAATATTCATCCTGGCGATAACGGGTCAGGATGCCTCCTATCCCCAACATCGTATGAAAAGCCGAAAGACTCGTCTGTACCTGTTGGGTACGATGACCAGACAAAGTTTTCAGTATTCCCGGATATTGTTTTCCATAACCATCTGATGTCCAGATGATGAAAGGAACATGCAGCTCATAATCAGATGCCTTCGGGGCGGCGTGCAGAAAGAGGCGACGGTCATCATCAAAGATATTCTCTCCATGGTCGCTGGTATAGAGCATCGCCGATGTAGGTTGGCTATATACCCCATCCGTCTTTGCCTGAGTCTTCTCCCATTTCTGCAGACGTTCTACGATACCATGCAGGATATAATCGGTATACCGGATAGTATTATCGTATGCATTCAGCAGGTCACGCCGGTTCTCCGGCTTCGCTTCGCTCTTACTGTCAGGTTTAAAGAAGGCGAAATTACGGGGATAGCGCTCCTGGTAATTAAAGTGAGAACCATAAGTATGAAGTACCACGAAGAGTTTCCGATAACGGTATTGCTTGGATGAAGAAGCATCTGCCGCAGGCAATATCCCATCCAACTTCTGCAACAAATCACTATCATAATGATTATCTTTTGCAGAAGCACCTTCCTTCAGGAAGTAATGTTCATCAGCCTGTTCGCCAAGGAAATCAATAAAAGAATGATTAGGCAGCTGATTGCTGATAAATACGGTATGAAATCCCGCCTCCCTGAAAGCAGCCAGGATACCTTTCTCATGAAAGAGACGTTCAAAATCCTCTGCTGATGCAGCCGACAGGAGCATAGGAACACTCTTATGCGTAGTATTACTCTGGGTTGTAGCATCGGGAAAAGCTATGATTCCAGGAGTCTTGGAAAGCAAAGGATTGGTATCGCGCGGATAGCCATAGAGACTGAAATTGTGGCTCTCGCCGTCTCTCCCACCACCATCACATACACCTCGGGAGCCTCAGCATCGTGCTCGCTCCTGGCATCAAACCTGAAATTTCTGCTTGCCTCCCTGTAATTCTCTGAAGCCGCATAACGCTCGAAAGCAAGATAGAGATTATAGCAAACGTTAACAGGATAAAGCTGGTTGCGCAAGCGATAATCATCTACAGCCACATAGCAAGCCAGCAGACAGAATAAACCGACAGCAGCTATCTCCAAAGCCCAACGACGCACTCGATGCTGGAGTTGAACCACTATCATCCCTTTCTTGCTGATATTGACAATAGCCAGAACCAGCAAAGGAAGATAAACCACAAAAACACCCACCACAGCAGGCAACAGATTACCAAGCAGTTCCTTCACCTCGCCAGGATTGGTAGTTACAAGATTCAGAAACATATCTACCGCTATCACTCCCGTCCCGAAGAGATAAAGCAATACCAGTTGGAAGGCAGCGAAAAAAACAAAAAGAAAAGCCCACCAGATCATCTTACCCGGGCATCTGGTTAACGAAAAGAACCACATGTAGAGTGCCAAAGGCAGCAACACATTGGCACCACAAGCCCAAGGAGCCAGACATTCGGTATAGCACAGAGCTATATTAGGCAACAACAATGCTACCACAGCATACCCGTAAAGGAATGCACCCGATGACACCTTATTATATATAGCAACACCACCTTATTATATATATCCGTAAAACTGTTCATTCTACTTTTTCATTAACACTTTAAAGAGCATTATCAAACTACATAAAGAGCATTATTACTAAAACGCTTCATTGATATTGAAGAGAAAACCAGACTGCCCCGACTTACCGAATCCATAATCCAGACGTACATTCACATTCTTCTTAAATTCCCAGCGATAACCTACACCGGCATTCGGCAAAATCTGTTTAGAGAGCAATGCCGAGAATTTCGGGAAGATGGTTCCTGCTCCAACCCACACTACGATACCATTACGCTTCCATACATGTTGGCGCAACTCAACCGTAGCTTCCAGAGAATGTTTATCGCGATAACGGCCTTCATAATAGCCACGCATGGAATGAGTACCACCCAATTCAGCCATCATTCCCCACGAAGGATTACCAAAGTTGAGGTTAGCCCTAATGTCTTCGGCAAGAACCGTACCCTTACCCAGTCGCTGATAGGCATCAAAACGAAATGCCGTCGTACTGAAAGCATAATCATTTCCCATAAATCCAGGTCTGAACATCTGATTGATATTCAGAAAGATACCACGATGTGGATTCGTAAGATTATCTCTGTTATCATATACCAGAGAAACGCCAGCTCCTACATTCCAAGTATGCTGATCCATGCCTTGCAGTAATTCCGGACGCTCAATATGTTTACCTATTACATAGTCATAACTCGCCATCGGCCCGATATAGAAATTATCTGCTACACGAAACAGGAAGCTAACTTCAGCCTGAGCCTGCCAACGCTTCATGTCACTCTTATTGACATCGTTATCGCCCATCTCATAGCCTATTCCCCAAAAATCAGAGGGAAAAGAATAGAAATAAAGGTGATAATCGATGCGATATCTTCCTTTAGGAGCAATATGGTTACCACGGACACCCAACATATAGAAACCTACAGAACTGACATCACCATAAAGCGAGACATTAGAAGGAGGAAGAATACTGTCATTCGGATCAGTACGGTATAGTCCTGCTGCCACCAATCCCAATCCAAACTTGGTATTAGAGGCATAATGAGGGCCACCTATCACACTAAAATCGAAACGCTTATGCTTCTTGTTTTTGTTGGAATCATTAAAGTAGTCAAGAATCCGGTTCACCCATGATTTCCCGGCATGTAAAGCCATCGTATCCACCTTCTCTGCAGATGAGATACTATCGGTTACAGAAGCTCAGAGGCATAGCTGCCCAATGCCAACATCATAATAAGTATTGTCAGAATATGCTTCATTCTGTTGATTTTATTATTTTAATACACTAATGCTACATTATCAATCCACAAGGTATTGCCTGGAGTTCCGATATAGGCTCCACCATCGGATGAGGAGAACTGAAGAATCAGATGAGTAGGTGTTTCGTTAGCACTCGCCCATCCTACTTCTTTTACCGGCACACTCTTACCCTTGCTGTTACGGGCATAGTCAGTGGATCGCAGTCCCATAGTAGCAGCCTGATAACCTGCCATGTGGCGGATATCGCCATAATGGATTGTATAGGTAGCATCTTCCACCCATCTATCGGTACTCTTTCCGAATCTGACTACCATCGTACCCACACGTTTAGCTGTTATATTTCCCTTAGCATCTTCATGCCGTTTCTGCAGATAGAGCACAGCTATAGCATGATCTCGACCTGTAACCGTAGAGGCTCCGCTAAATCCATTCTGCTTGATACGATTGGCTGCATTAGGAAAAGAAGTCTTATAATCAAAGCGCAAAGCCTTAGGACGTGCGGTGAATGGTATACCCCAGTTGATGGCTTTAGGACCATCCTTGGTACTTGTTATCGGTTCACGAACATTACCCAGAAAGAGAGAACCGGCAGCCAAGACCTTGATATTGATGAGTCCCAGCACTTTTACTTTCTCAATATGGGTTACCAGTTTGGCACAATATCCACTACCATGTTTATCACGAAACACAGAGTTATTCGTCTTATAGATGCCCGATACATGTGCCAGGACATTAGAGGACCCCCAAGGCGAACCACCCTTATTGGTATAAGGAATATTACCATTGATAGTCATATTAGGTCCAACGGCATAAACTGTTTTCTGATTTCCTCCGATAATGCCTGATTCTTTGATATTCCTAATTACCCAGTGGTCCATATTACCATATTTAAAAGGAACCACCTTTTCCTGTCCTTAACGGGAAGACACGACAAGGTAGCAACCGCCATAACGATGCCTGATATTATTATTTTCTTCATATCTGTTTCTTTTATATCATTAAGGCTGCAAAGATAGAAAAATATTTTCTAGTTTTCAGTTTTCTTCGACATAAAGCATAAAAAATTAAGAAATAATAATATATTTACAGCATTTTAATTGCCATAAAACAAAAAAGTCCTGCATTTGCTGTTATAAACAAATACAGGACTCCTGATTCAATATACAAAACAGAATCTCTTGCACCGGTTACAATAGAGACATGCACCGGTTACAATAGAAACATGTTCCGATTACTCCAAAAGCTATTATCGGTTTGAATACATATTATCGTAATACTTCTGGTAATCACCCGAAGTTACGTTATCCATCCATTCCTGGTTCTCGAGATACCATTTCACGGTTTCCTCGATACCCTCCTCAAACTGGAGAGATGGCTCCCAACCCAATTCCTTCTGCAACTTTCTAGAGTCGATGGCGTAACGCATATCGTGACCCTTTCTGTCGGTTACATAAGTGATGAGATCCATATCCTCGCCTTCCTTTCTGCCGAGCAATCTATCAACAGTCTTGATTACCACCTTGATGATATCGATGTTCTTCCACTCGTTAAAACCACCGATGTTGTAAGTCTCGGCAATCTTACCCTTGTGGAAAATCATATCAATGGCACGGGCATGGTCTACTACATACAACCAGTCGCGCACGTTCTCACCCTTACCATATACTGGCAATGGCTTGCGATGACGGATATTGTTGATAAACAGCGGAATCAACTTCTCAGGGAACTGGTATGGACCGTAGTTGTTAGAGCAGTTGGTCACGATGGTAGGCATACCATATGTATCGTGGAAAGCACGGACGAAGTGGTCTGAGCTTGCCTTGGATGCAGAATATGGAGAGTGAGGATTGTACTTGGTTGTCTCCAGGAAGAACTCCTCGCCGTAAGCCTCGTGGTTCTTATCGCTGGATGCCTTGGTAGTGAAAGGTGCAGGAATACCCTCAGGATGAGTCATCTGCAAGGCACCGTAAACCTCATCAGTAGAGATGTGGTAGAAGCGCTTGCCCTCGTATCCCTCAGGAAGACTTTCCCAGTAAATCTTTGCCGCCTGGAGCAGAGACAGGGTTCCCATCACGTTAGTCTGAGCGAAAGTGAATGGATCCTTGATACTTCTATCTACATGGCTCTCGGCAGCGAGATGGATAATACCATCCACCTTGTAGTCCTGCATCAGTTTCAGCATCAGGTCGAAATCGCAGATATCACCCTTAACGAAAGTATAGTTTGGCTTGTCCTCGATGTCCTTGAGGTTAGCCAAATTACCAGCGTAAGTCAACTTGTCGAGGTTGATGATGTGATACTCAGGATATTTGTTCACGAAAAGTCTTACTACGTGTGAGCCGATGAAACCAGCACCGCCCGTGATAATGATATTCTTCATTTCAATTAATAATTTATAATTTATAATTAATAATTATTTTGCTGCCGCCAATTCAGCGATGCACTTCTTCAAACTGTCAGTCCAGTATGGCACCTTGAATCCGAAAGTCTGCTTCAGCTTACTCTTGTCAAGTACAGAGAAGTGAGGACGCTTCACTGGGCTTGGGAACTCCTCGCTGTAGCAAGGCTGTATATCGCAAGTATTTCCGCTCAGTTCGCAGATAATCTTAGCGAAATCAAACCAAGAGCAGACACCCTCATTAGAGAAGTGGTAGATGCCCGTCTTATCCAACTGGTCAGTTCGATGATATGTGAGATGACAGCAGCCAGGTCGCCAGCGTAAGTTGGAGTACCCACCTGGTCGAAGACACCTTCAGGGTGTCGTGGCTTGCCGTGAGACTCTGCATGGTCTTCACGAAGTTCTTACCCCACTGCGAGTAGAGCCATGCTGTACGGATGATGATATGCTTGCATCCAGTAGCTTCAATACTCTTTTCGCCTGCAAGTTTCGTTTTACCATATACCCCCAAAGGATTCGTTTCCCAATCTTCACGGCAAGGTATATTCTTATCGCCCTGAAAAACATAGTCGGTAGATACATGAATCAAAGTACCATCTACCTCCTTCATAGCCTGTGCCAAATTTCCCGCAGCAGTATTGTTGAGCAGATTAGCCAGATCGTAATCTGTTTCAGCCTTATCTACGTTGGTATAAGCAGCGCAGTTAACAATTACCTGAATATCATTCTCGCTCACCTTTTCTCGGATAGCGTCAAGATTGGTGATATCCAGTTTTTCATAGCCTTCAGCCACATCGGTGAAGACAAACTTGTGATTGCTTTTTTGGGCACAGATTTGCATTTCATGTCCCAATTGACCATTAGCGCCTGTTACTAATATATTCATTGCTTTAATATTTTATTCAATATAATATTTTAAAGTCTACTTACCATTTCCCTCTACACATGAAGAAAACTGATGTTTGCTCTCGAAATCTATTTCCTACTACTATATATATAAATCCATTCATCTATATATAAAATATGTGGCAAAGGTAAAAAAATAATTTGAGTTGACCAAAGAAAAG